>LFCJ01004491.1_pt1 | contig 10230 bp, 8 predicted proteins | sample 643141 | NCBI WGS metagenome assembly LFCJ01 (sample SAMN03766243, study PRJNA286221) | soda lake metagenome | biome: soda lake; feature: Kulunda steppe; material: water; isolation source: sample B1-Br-g2 brine of Lake Bitter-1 | place: Russia: Kulunda steppe | collected 2010-07 | reverse complement strand
TGTCTGTTGAGCGGCGAACACGTTACAGAAGTCGTCCGCTCGGACGTCGCCGCCTCCCCACTCGCTGGACTTCGGTAACTGTCTGGTCATTCTTGGCCAAGATGATCAAATTCAGCCAGAGAGTAACACGACCAGGATACCTGAGTGACATCCTCTCCGGCGTGAACGCCGGAGCTACCCGTACCGCAGTTGGGATATTTGCTGGTCTACGAAGCGTTCTGGTGTGCGAACGAGAGCTTCGCTCTCGGCAACGCCGTGAAACGGCGGGATTCTCTCGCTGTTTAAACATAGAAACAGCAGAAAGTCAGAGACGCCGTGTTAAAGAGAAACAAAATATGAATTATCTTACAATAATGTCCATACCAGTCAGTGTTGAACTTTACTTATACTGACTGGTTATAGTACCATACAGTGTTGTATCAAGCACAGACCGATCAGCACGCATCGCGATCACGGCTCTCGTACAATGGAACTCGTCCACGCTGGGAGCCGCCGGTACCCCGTCCATCCACCCCGTCGGGCCCGCCAGCCGAACCGTGCAAACGTTTGAGCGCCAGCACCGGTCACATCCGAGCGATAGTTTCTCGGGACCATCCCAGTCAGGAGGGAGGGCACGGATGCCGAGCAGTCTGAAGCGGGACCTTGGGCTACCGGAGACGTTCGCGATCGCGGTCGGTGCCATGATCGGGTCGGGAATCTTCGTCTTGCCCGGCGTGGCGTGGGTCTTGGCCGACGCCGCAGCCGTCCTCGGCTTCGTGATCGCGGCCCTTCTGGTCCTCCCTGGCGCGCTGGCCGTCGCGGAGATGTCGACGGCGATCCCCGAAGACGGCGGACCCTACCTTTACGTCGAGCGCAGCATGGGACCACTACTCGGGACGATCGCGGGCGTCGGGACCTGGCTGATGTTATCGCTGAAGAGCGCCCTCGCGCTGGTTGGGGGAGTGCCGTATCTGTTGTACGTCAGCGAGACGCTCGCGGAGTTCGTGACCCTGATCGCGGTAGTGCTTGCGATCTTCTTTACGGTCATAAATCTCGTCAGCGCCGAGGGCTCCGGGAAACTGCAGTTCGGGCTGGTGGGCATCCTGGTGGCAATTCTCGCAGCGTACGTCTTCGGGGGCGTGCCGCAGATCGAAGGCGCACGGGTGGAGGGTGCCTTCAGCCCGGTCGTGGGGGGTTCGGCACTCCTGGAAGCGACAGCGATTGTCTTCATTTCATACGCCGGGCTGACGAAGGTTGGCGCGGTCGCGGAAGAAGTCGAAGATCCAGGCCGGAACCTGCCGCTGGCGATCGGGCTAGCGCTCGCGTTCGTCTCTGTCGTCTACGCCCTCGTCGTCTACGTGACAATCGGCGTCCTCGACATCCCTGAGGCAATTGCCGCCACTCCGGAGGCGATACTTACGAGCGAAGGCGAGGGAGCAATTATCGCGCTGGCAGCCGAGCAACTCTTCGGCGGGTTCGGAAGCGTCTTCGCGCTGGCGATCGTCGTCGCGGCGCTGATGGCCCTCGCCTCGACTGCGAACGCCGGTATCCTCGCCGCGTCGCGATTCCCGCTGGCGATGGCTCGCGACGGCGTGCTCCCCGCTAAACTCGAAGAGGTGAGTGAGCGTTTCACTACGCCGGTCTACGCCGTGGCGCTGACGGGGACCGTCCTGATCGTGTTAGTCGCTGTCTTCCCGATCCAGCAGGTCGCCGCCTTCGGGAGCGCGTTCCAGATCCTCGTGTTCATCCTGCTGAACGTCGCCCTGATCGGATTTCGGGAAGGAGCTGTACAGGAGTACGACCCGGACTTCGAGGCCCCGCTGTACCCCTGGATGCCGCTGTTCGGGATCGCAGGCGGGGTGGTCGTGCTGGCCTACACCGGACTCGTTGCGGTCGTTGGAGCACTGGGTATCGGCGCACTCGCCGGTGTCTGGTACTTCGCGTACGTCCGGTACTACCAGGGAGGGATCGATCGCGAGGGTGTCGCCCGAGCACAGGTCCGCGAGAGCGTCGGGGCGTCGGCGACCGACCAAACTCGCGACCTGTTCGAGTCCAGGCAAAAGTACAACGTCCTGGTAGCGATCACCGAAGAGACGCCAGAACGCGCCCGACGCGACATGCTTCGGATCGCCATCGACCTCGGCAGACTCCGATCGACGGCCGTCTCGGTCATCGAGTTCTACGACGAACCGGACCACATCCTTCCATCACGTCACTCCAGAGTTCGATCGACGGACCTCCCCGACTGGTTCCCCGGCGATCCCGAGGACGCCCCTGACTGGTTCCCGTCGGAGGCACTAGGAGGGAATCCTCAGACCTCCGGCGGCGAACCGGTCGCCGCAGCGCTAGAGACACCCGACAGCTACGATACACAGGTCGATTACCGCCGAATCGTCAGCGAGGATCACAAGGAGGCGATCATCGACTTTGCGACCTTCGAGGAAATCGACCTCATCGTCACCCAGCGGATCACTGGCGACGGAATTCCGGGTCTTCTCGGCGCAGGTGAAACGGCGTGGCTTCGTCAGAACGCCCCCTGTGACGTCGCTCTCGTCGAGGATCGTGGACTCGAGGAGGTCGAACGAATCGCCGTCGCCAGCCGAGGCGGCGGACCGTACGATCCCGTGAAAATCCTCCTGGCGGACGCGATCGCCGAGGAAACCGGTGCGGAGGTCGTACTGGTGCGAGTGATTCCGGAGGACGCACCACAGAGCCAGCGCGAGGCAGCAGAACGATACCACAATGATCTGATGCGGATTTGTACCGTGCCGGTCCGATCGCGCGTACTTGAAACCGACGATCCAATCGAGGGAATGACTCGGTTCGTCGCCGACGCGGATCTCCTCGTCGTGGGAGCCGGGCCGATCGGCGTAGAAGCACGATTCCGCGGCAGCGCCGCCGACGACCTCGTCGACGCGGTCGACTGCACCGCGGTCATGGTCCAGACCTACGAGGGACGGCAGCGAGGACTACTCGAACGGCTCATCAGAGACTACCTGTTCTGAGCGACGCAGGACCGGCAGTCCTGCACGTTTCGCTTTCGGTGCTGTGATTCCGTGCTCGAATCCTGGCGGTTACACATGCTGGCCGCTCACGAGATTGTTCGCGGTCAGAAGTGGGTCTGCACAGAGTACGAACCACGTCCAGACGTGCGCAGTTCGCTGCGGGGGTCGGGTCTACTTCGAATCTGCGGGGCCACTCTCCCACAACAGATGCTCGTCGTAGTGCGGTGCGCGAAAAGTGGGCCAGCGCAGATTCGAACTCGCCGAGACGTTCCGGGTCGCTCACTCCGTTCGCATCCCGGGCATGCGACTCGCCTGCTCGAATCTTTGCCTCATCACTATTCGCCCGCATTCGGACACCTCGCTATCGCTCGGCGTCGTTGAATGCGGGACGAATAGTGGGCCGGCGCAGATTCGAACTGCGGTTACGGCCACCCGAAGGCCGAAGGATACCAAGCTACCCCACCGGCCCGCACTCGGAAAAAAGAGAGTATCGGGTTTAACGGTTCCGAACCGCCGCCGAATCAAACCCGGGTGTAACCGTTCGTGTCGAGATAGTTCTGTGCGACGACGATGGCGTGATCGGCGTGGAGTCGCTCGGGACCGAGTCGAACCCGCAGGTCGGCACGGTTGGCCAGAATACCGGCCTCGTGATCCTCTAAATCGTGGTGATCCGAGAGGATGAATACTGGTTCGGCTGGCGGTTCGATCGCCGAAACCGGCTTGCCTGCTTCGTGGAGCTGGACGATCGTTCTATCTCCGATCTGCTCGTCGAGCAACGTCTCGAAGCCAATCCGGGTGAGCGAGACACCCGGTGAGGTCTCCACGGAGATGTGGCCGATCGCGTCCTCTTTGCGTTCGAGGGCCTTGCGGATCAGTGCCGCAGTGCTCCGCTCATCGGGGTTCAACCGACGAAGCTCGCTTCCGTCGAATGTGACGGTCAGCTCGTCTTGCAAGACGAGATGGGCACGAACGTTCTCTCGAAGACCGTGCGAGAGGAAAAAAGCTGAGTTGATACACCGACAGAGCACATCGAGTCGACCCGCACCGCCTGCCAGATCCGAAAGTGCGAAATCCGGTTCGACCGGCGCATCGTGTCCGAGTACGATAAACTGACGCATACGCCGGATACGGAGGGGCGCTAAAAATGACCATCGAACTCGTGTGGCGCTCGAACGTCGAACGACATCCACAAGCTAGTTACCCCCGCTCCGATTGGATACGGGTATGACGGTTATCGAGGACGCCCGAGCGCTTCTGGCGGCAGGGCCGCTCTGTGACGCCTGCCTCGGACGTCCGTTCGCGGATCGTAGCTTCGGATTGACGAACGACGAGCGCGGACGAGCGCTCCGGACGACCATCGCGCTGGCAGAAGACACTGACTACGAATCGACGCCACCAGGGGAATGCTGGATCTGTGAAGGCCACTGTGGCGAGTACGAAGCGTGGGCCGACCGCGTTGCCGACGAACTCGAAGGGATTCACTTCGAGACCTATCAGGTCGGGACGCGGGTCCCGCCGTTGGTCGAAGAGAACGACCGGCTCCTGCGAGCGGAGGCCGGAATGGACGAGGAGGCTGGCGAACGATTCAAATCGGAGTTCAACCGCGAAGTGGGCAAACGAGTCGGCCGAAAAACCGGGACCGCCGTCGACTTCGAGCGCCCCGACGTGCTTGCCCTGCTCAATCTCGAACGCGAGGGTGACGTGGAGATCCAGATCAACCCAGCGTTCGTCTACGGGCGGTACCGCAAACTGGAACGGGACATTCCCCAGACGGAGTGGCCCTGCCGGGAGTGTGGCGGCAGCGGCAAGGAGCTCGGACCGACCGGGGAAATCGACTGCGAGTACTGCGGGGGCAGCGGCTACCTCTACGACGAGAGCGTCGAGGGGTACGTCGCACCGCTCGTCCGAGATGCAATGGACGGCGAGGAAGGCGTCTTCCACGGCGCTGGTCGGGAGGACGTCGACGCGCGGATGCTCGAACGGGGCCGCCCGTTCGTCGCGGAGGTCAAAGAACCCCACCGCCGGACACCGAGTGTCGAGACGCTGGAGGCCGAAATCAACGACGCCGCCGCCGGTGCGATCGAGGTCGAGGGCCTCCGTCTCGCTACTCACGAGATGGTCGAACGCGTCAAAGAACACGACGCAAGCAAGACCTACCGGATGGACGTCGAGTTCGGAGAGAGAGTCGACCCCGATGCGTTCGAGGCTGCACTCGACGAACTCCGGGGTGCGACGATTGACCAGTTTACACCCGAGCGCGTCGATCATCGGCGCGCAAGCGTCACACGAACCCGCGACGTGTACGAGATCGACGGTGAACTGACAGACGACACCCACGCAACGATCGAACTCCACGGCGCGGGCGGCCTCTACGTCAAAGAACTCGTCAGCGGTGACAACGGCCGCACCGAACCAAGCCTCGCAGGGCTGCTCGACGTCACCGCCGAAGTGACCGCGCTGGACGTTGTCGATGTCCGCGGTGAGAACGAACCGTTCGAGCGCGAGGTGTTCTTTCGCGACTAGCTGAGAAACAGGTCGACCATGTCGTTGGTCCCACCGCCCTTGTACAGTTCCGCGTAGCCGCAGTTCGCACACGAGACGACCCTAAATCGCCTGTTCTGAATGTCGAAGAACTTCGAGAGGCCGGTGCCGGTCGTCGCGATGTCGTCGATCTCCGTCTCTGTGTGACCGCATTTCGGGCAGCCACGGTCGTCGGATTCGTTCGCGATGCTCATGTTATCTCGCTGATCGGTAATCGATAAATGTCTTCTGCTCCACAGGAGAGATATGGAGCAACGTACCCATTCCGAGAGCCGTGAGGAGCGAACGGATGGCTGAAGGCGCTGTCGTTCTGGTAGCGCTGCTGTTTGCGGTCGGATTTCCGCTCGGATTATACGTCCTCATCAAGCGCGAAACCTCCGACCCGACGATCGTCGACCGCGAAACGGCAGAACGGGAAGCCAAAGAGCGCGGCGGGCTCCGCGGTCGGGGCAGGACCAAGGGGACGGCGTCCGAACGAGAGCAGCACGACGCCGACGAGCGGACGAATCGTTCGAGCAACCCGGCCTGGAATACGGATCGCAACGATCAGTAAGCGGGTACAGTGACGCGGAAGAAAAAGCTGTCCGAACGAGTGATACTGAAGCCGCCGCTGGTCGGTGAAAAATAACGAAAAGCGATCGACGCCGACTCAGTCCGCGGTCGCTTCGACGACTTCGGATTCGTCTTCGCGGTAGTGTTCCTCGATGAGTTCCTGATCGATGCGGTTGAGCGCCTCCTTGGGAAGCATGCTGAGCAGATCCCAGCCGAGTTCGATCGTCTCGTCGATCGAACGGTTGTTGTCGTAGCCCTGCTGGACGAACTCCTCTTCGAAGCGTGCCGCGAAGTCGAGGAACTTGTTGTCACGCTCGCTGAGTGCCTCGCGGCCGACGATGTTCACCAGGTCGCGCAGGTCTTTCCCCTCCGCGTACGCTGCGAACAGCTGATCGGAGACGTCGGCGTGGTCGACGCGGGTGAGCCCCTCGCCGATCCCGTCGTCCATCAGCCGCGAGAGGCTCGGTGAGACGTCGATCGGCGGTTCGATCCCCTGGCTGTTGAGCGACCGGTCGATGAGGATCTGACCCTCCGTAATGTAGCCGGTCAGGTCGGGAATCGGGTGAGTGATGTCGTCGGAGGGCATCGTCAGGATCGGAATCTGGGTGACCGACCCTTCCTGGCCCTCGATTCGACCTGCGCGCTCGTAGAGCTGGGCGAGGTCGGTGTACATGTATCCGGGGTAGCCACGGCGACCTGGCACCTCCTCACGCGCCGCACCGATTTCGCGGAGCGCCTCACAGTAGTTGGTCATGTCCGTCAGGATGACCAGCACGTGATAGCCCTTCTCGAACGCGAAGTACTCCGCCGTGGTGAGCGCGAGTCGCGGTGTTACCTGCCGCTCGACTGCGGGGTCGTCCGCGAGGTTCATGAAGACAACCGACCGTTCGAGCGCGCCGGTGCGCTCGAAGTCGTCCATGAACTCGTTTGCTTCCTCCTGGGTGATCCCCATCGCACCGAAAATCACTGCGAACTCGGAGTCCTCGCCCTCCGCTTCTTCTTCGGGCACGGACGCCTGTCGTGCGATCTGCAGCGCGAGTTCGTTGTGAGGCAGGCCAGAGCCCGAGAAGATCGGAAGTTTCTGGCCGCGCACGAGCGTGTTCATGCCGTCGATGGCAGACACACCCGTCTGGATGAACTCCTCGGGGTACTCGCGGGCGTACGGGTTGATCGCCTCGCCGACGATGTCGAGACGGTCATCGGGGACGATTTCCGGGCCGCCATCGATCGGATTCCCGGACCCGTCGAGCACCCGCCCGAGCAGATCCTCGGTGACGGGCATCTTCATCGTCTCGCCCAAGAACCGAACGGAGGCGTTTCGGTCGATACCGCCGGTCCCCTCGAACACCTGGATCGAGACTAGGCCGTCGCTCGATTCCAGAACCTGGCCGCGCAGGGTCTCACCCTGTGGCGTTTCGATCTCGACGATTTCGTCGTACCCGACGGGTTCGTCAACCTCGGCAAACACCAGTGGGCCGCTGACTTCAGTGATTGTCTGGTACTCTTTCATTGTTAGTAGAGCTCCCGCAGCTGTGCTGCGATGTCGTCTTCGAGATCGCTGATGAACTCCTCGTAATCCTCGGCGACGCCCATACGGTTGAGCTGTGGGGCGGCGTCGATGTCTTGGATCTCGTCGACCGGAACACCAGCGTCGAGCGCCTCGAACGATTCGTCGTGGAAGGTCTTGATCGCCTGGAGCATCCGGTAGGTCTTGTTCGGTTCACAGTAGGTGTCGACGTCGTGGAAGGCGTTCTGCTGGAGCCACGCCTCGCGCAGATAGCGTGCGACTTCCAGAGTGAGCTGCTGGTCTTCGGGCAGCGCGTCCTTCCCGACGAGCTGGACGATCTCCTGCAGTTCGTCTTCCTCGTCAAGGACGTCGATACCCCACTGGCGGATCTCGGGGTAATCCTGTGCGACGTTCTCGGTGTACCACGGATCCAGCTGATCTCGGTACAGCGAGTAGGACTCGTTCCAGTTGATCGACGGGAAGTGGCGCCGTTCCGCGAGGTCGGCGTCCAGCGCCCAGAACGTCTTGACGATCCGCAGGGTGTTCTGGGTGACCGGCTCGGAGAAGTCCCCACCTGGCGGGGAGACTGCACCGATGGCCGAAACCGAGCCTTCGGTTCCGTTGATGTTCTCGAAGTACCCCGCGCGTTCGTAAAACTGTGCGAGTCGCGCCGAGAGATACGCCGGGTAGCCCTCTTCACCGGGCATCTCCTCCAGTCGCGAGGAAATCTCACGCATCGCCTCGGCCCACCGCGAGGTGGAATCGGCCATTAACGCGACGTCATAGCCCATATCGCGGAAGAACTCCGCGATCGTGATCCCCGTGTAGATACAGGACTCACGGGCTGCGACGGGCATGTTCGAGGTGTTTGCGATGAGGCAGGTTCGGCTCATCAGCGGCTTGCCGGTGACCGGGTCTTCCAGTTCCGGGAAGTCCTCGATTACTTCGGTCATCTCGTTACCGCGCTCGCCACAGCCGACGTAGACGACGATGTCCGCGTCGGCCCACTTTGCGAGCTGGTGCTGAGTGACAGTCTTCCCGGACCCAAACGGACCCGGAATCGCGGCCGTCCCGCCTTTCGCGATCGGGAACAGGCCATCGAGGATGCGCTGTCCTGAGACCAGCGGCGTCGTCGGCGTCCGCTTTTCGGCGGCCGGTCGCTGCTTTCGGACCGGCCACTCCTGGTGCATCTGGACCTCTTCACCACTGTCCAGTTCGACGACCGTCTCCTCGACGGTGTAGGCACCGGATTCGACGGCTGTAACCTCTCCACCCTCGTAATCGGGTGGGACCATCACTTTGTGTTCGATGCTCTCGGTTTCGGGGACGGTGCCAACGATGTCACCAGGGGCGACCTCGTCGCCGACCTCGACGGTCGGGGTGAAATCCCACGTCTTCTCGAGGTCGATCCCGGGCGCGTCGACCCCACGGTCGAGGAACGCACCCATCTTGCCCTCCAGCACGTCGAGGGGGCGCTGGACGCCGTCGTAGATGGAGTCTAGCATTCCCGGACCGAGGTCCACGCTGAGTGGCTCGCCCGTGTTCTCGACGGGTTCGCCGGGACCAACGCCGGACGTCTCCTCGTACACCTGGATCGTCGTGACGTTGCCCTCGATCTCGATAACTTCGCCCATCAGCCCTTCGTCACCGACGTAAACCACGTCGTTCATCCGGGCGTCGAGATCAGTCGCTGTCACGACAGGACCGCTTACGCTGTTGATGACACCGTCTTCTTCGATAGTGTCTGTGTCTGTTGCTTGGCTCATAGTTTAGTTTTCTTCCTCCATCAGGTCGATACCGATCGCTCGTTTGATCTTCTCACGGAGGCCGCTGCTTCCGGTGCCGCCGCCGAGTGTGACAACGACCGGTTCGACGCTGGTCTCGACCTGCTCACGGACGTTCCGTGAGAGGTGTTCGAGGTCGTCATCGTGCATCACGACGATCCCGATATTCTCATCCTCTAATACTGCGGTCACCGCGTCATCAAGGTCGTCATCTTTGTCCTCGTCGAGGACGTTGTGGGACTCACGGACGCCAGCAAGCCGGAAACCGGTCGTGAATTCGGGACTACCGATAACGGCGATCTCTTGGCTCATAGTATCACCAGTTCCTCTTCGATCTCAGCCTCAGAGAGGCCGACTTCCCGACCGCGTGCGATCGCGCGGATGTTCTCGACCTCCCGCTCTTTGGCGAGGATATACGACATCACGGCGGTGATCGACACCGGATAGATCGTCGACAGTCGATCCGTATACTCCAACAACGCCGCGTCGAGTGCGTGTTCGAAGCCGATGAGACTGTCGGCGGCTTCCAGTTCGACGAGTGCTCCGGACAGTTCGTCGCCGTACTCACTCTCCCGGATGTGGCGAATCAGCCGATCCGTCTCCGAAACGAGCGCTCGAAGCTCGTTTCGATCGAACAGCGTCCCACCGTCGATGAAGTACGCTGTCGGATCGAGGTCAGTGCCGCTTCGTGCGAGTCGGAGTGCGTTCTGTGCGTTCCGGAAGTCGATCTCCGCTTGCAAGAACTCGACGTACTGTGTGATCGGTCCATCACTATTCCGATCGGTCGATAGATCATCGAGCAGATGTGTGTAAAACTCCCGGTCGACCGCGTTTTCGAGCGGGACGAGTACCTGTTCCTTCT
>LFCJ01004490.1_pt1 | contig 10230 bp, 5 predicted proteins | sample 643141 | NCBI WGS metagenome assembly LFCJ01 (sample SAMN03766243, study PRJNA286221) | soda lake metagenome | biome: soda lake; feature: Kulunda steppe; material: water; isolation source: sample B1-Br-g2 brine of Lake Bitter-1 | place: Russia: Kulunda steppe | collected 2010-07 | reverse complement strand
TCTTCGAACTCGTCACGTTCTTCGATTTTTGCCGCACGCTCTTCCTGCATCGCTCGGCTGTCATCGAATCGCTCCAAGCGTGCTTCGATGTCTTCGATCTCCGTCTGCAACTGTTTTTGTTCGCGCTGTTTGTCTGCTTGTTTCTCCTCTAAGCGCTTGTGCTTCTTTTGGAACTCCTTTTTTTGATCGACGAGCTCCCGCAACTCCTCACTCCCGAAGTCCGCAAACTCGTCCTCAAAGATACCCGCAACATGATCAAGATGGCGTGTCGCGCGGTCAAGAATCGTGAGCCCCATGATGTTCTCGATGGATTCTTGGATCTTTCCTTGATTGTCGACCCCTGCGAGTTCGTCGATATCCTCCCCGTCGAAAAAGAAGAGTTCGCTTAGACGCTTCGGAATAATCGTGTTGAGGAAGTGATCAGCGTTCTCGATCCGTTCACTATTGAGATTACTCGTCCGTTCTAGTACGATCTCGCTGTCTTCGACTCGACCGTCGAAATCGTCAGTCGACTGTTTCTCGAAAAGTGCGTTTCGCGTCGCCGTGTAGTGCTCGTTTTGGTGTCTGAACTTGAGCGTCACAGACACCTCGATTTTGTCACCCGGCGAAGCGGCTGCCATCACGCCTTCCGTCACGAGTCGGTCCGGGCGGGTATCGAAATCCACCGTATCATACAGCACCCACGTAAACGCATTTAGAAGCGTCGTCTTACCGGATCCATTAGAGCCGTGAATGACGGTGACATTTTTTTCACCGGTTGCGAAATCAATCGTTTCATCCTGGAACTGTCGGAAGTTCCGCATCGAGAGTTGGTCTAATTCCATTATTCGATTTCTTCGCGGATGATCTGTTCGATGTCATTGTTGATCCCGCGAGGGAGTTTGAGATCAAGTTTCTCCTTTTCGGCAGCGAGTACACGCTTCCGGATGCGTGCACGCTCCCGGTCGGAGATCTCGATTTCGGTGTCCTTGATACTGCTCATATACTACCTCTTTACTAGATATAAATAAACCTTCCAACGTTACAATACCTAGTGGGATCGATTACGCATCTAATAAATCGTACTTGCGTTTGAGTTCCTGGAGAGACCCCGAGGTTGTTGGGACACCCGAAACGTCAGCATTGGGATGATTCAATGCATCTTCAGCGAACAGCGAGACGCGGTTTAATTCTTTTTTGAGCAGACGTCGCTCTACCCCAAACGAGTCTCCTGTCATCGCTTCTGTCGGTCGACTTAATCCAGCCACGACAACGAAGTCGTGGATAACAGCGTACTGCTTGTCTTTGTGTTGACGGAGAATACGTCCACGACGTTGGACGTACTGGCGTGGATTCGAGCTACTCGCAAGAATATAGGCAGTCCGCGTCGCTGGCACGTCGACCCCCTCGTCGAGGCATCGAATCGCACTCAAAACATCAATCTCTCCTTTCTCGAATTCACTCAGGAGTCGCTCACGGTCTGACTGCGATTCTTCGGCCGTAAACGGCTCTACCCGCAGGTTACATTCCGACCGGAGCCGCTCTGTCGTTTCCTCGACGTGACGTCGACCATCTCCTTCGGCCCCTATCGATCCGTCACTACAGTAAACGAGAGCATGTGAGACATCTTGCTCCCGTTCGATCAGGTCGATCAGCACTTCAAGTTTGTTCTCTGCGGTCCCAATCAATCGTGCACGCTTGAATAAGAGATTTTGAAGCGCTTGGTTGGCCTCAAAGGAAACACCGCCTTCCTCACTGTCGTCGCTGCCACCGATCATCCGGCCAATTTTTTGGCTTAAGTGGAGGTACTCATCGAGTTCTTCGCCGTCCAGTTCAATTATGTGCGGGACGTAGTAGTACTCGCACAAGGCACCAGACTCGATAGCATCAGTTAGATCGTATTCGAAAACGGTCTCCCCGAAGTAGCTTCGCAACTTCTGCGTCCCCTCCTCGTCGTAGTACCGCTCTGGCGTTGCCGAAAGGCCGAGACGATAGTCGAACTCGTCGAGAAGACCACTCTGCATATGATCAGAGCCGAGATGATGTACTTCGTCTGCGATGAGCATCGCTGGACCGTTCGCACGGTTGAGGGTTGATTGGGCACCACCCATCGACAGAGTCGTGTGAGTCGTCACGACGGTGCAGATGCCCCGAGATCCCTGGTTGTACTCGAGTATTTGCCGTTCCAATCGTGGCTGCCAGTCTTGGCGAGACTGATAGGCAAACACCGGTTCCGCACCGAATTCTCGGATCTCATCTGCCCACTGGTCGACGAGATGCTGATAGGGTGCGGCGACGACAAGCAACAGTCGCCCCTCAAGGGCAGCAGCAGCACGAACGGCCGCAAGCAATCCGGTAATTGTTTTGCCGGTACCGGTCGCCATTCGGAGAACACTCCTCCCGCCAGCTTCGGCCCATGAATCGACGGCCTGCTGTTGATATGGGCGGGCTTCGATCCATTCAGGGGGAGTGAATATGTCGGACATCAGTTTTCGAGGCCGTCGCTATTGTCTGCATATGTGGGCATGAATATAAGTATTAAGCGTTGCTTAGGAATTTAAATCACCAGTTTGTGTAATGAACCCTGATACTCTGGATTTTTATATTATGGTAAGTAACTGGAATTAGAGATCGAATGCTAACTGATATCGTATTGCAACTATGACCCTCGATGATCTCGTCGACGACCGCACAAATCGTGCGAGTCCTGGCGAACGATTTCGCGAGGAGTGGCTCGTCGAACTGCCAAAAAGTCAGTGGCCGGCATATATCGATGAGAGTGCCCAACTCGTTGCAGATGGTATTTTTATCGGTGATACGGATCTGACGAGTGCCGACTTCGGGGTCGAAACCGGGATTTATTATCAGCGAGGCCTCGCCAACACGGCCGATATCGACCATCGCAATACCTCGCTGCCGCTCGGGAACTACTCGCCGAAGGCAATCGGGAAAGTTGCATGGACATTCAATCAGCTGCATGAGGAACTCCGGACTGCACACCATACTGACTTCGAGAATCCAAGTCGTGCAATAGAGGCTGCAATAAACAAGGCGTTAGTCGAACGTATCGATACCAATGGAGTCACCTCCGACGATATCGAGACCATTCGCCTCCCTGAGACAGCTAGCGTCAGTACCATCATTTCGGAAGTGTTCTGCCGTCCACGAAGCGAGGTGTATATCGATCTTCTCTTCGAGACCATCGAAGATAGCTCAGCGGACGGGCTTCTCAATCGGATCGAAGAACCCCGAATGGTGACGCGGCTTTGGAGCCACCAGCGCGATGCACTCGACAAATGGCTTGCCAACGATTGCCGGGGGTATGCCGACATGGCAACGGCGACCGGCAAGACATTCCTCGGATTGGCTGCCATAGCCCACCACTTCGGTACGCTCCACCCAACCGATCGGGATCTCACTTCAACTCGTGAGCAGCCCGACCAAACTGATCGTGCGACGGTCGTCATCGTGGCCCACCGCGAACTGATTCTCGATCAGTGGAAACGCGAATTCGATACCCACCTCAACATCCCCGAACAGAGTTCAACCAATAGGGGCGAACACACCGCTCACTTCGAGTGGGGAGACGTCCACTTCTGGACGCCGGGCCGCTTGCAGAATGCGGACATCCTCGAGGAAGATATCGATCTTGTCGTCCTCGATGAGACCCACCATTACCTCGGTAGTACTGGCTTTGGCTCCCTCCTGGACCACCTCGATGGAGATGTCTTAGCACTGTCTGGGTCACTCGATGAGACAAATGCGCGTACCCTCGAACGCCGCAACATTCCGAAACTATTCGAGTTCTCGCTTCGGGACGGACAACGGGCTGGTGTCGTCCCACAGTGTGACTGGGATGTCGTGTTGACTCCCTACGAGAATCAGGCTCAACTCGCGGAGGTTACCGAACGCTGTCGACGTGGGTTGTCACGCTACGCAGATGGCATCGACGTGCCGGGTGATCTGGAGGCCGATACGGATGTACTTACGATCGAGAATCTTTCCGATGCCCGTTCTGTGACCCAGTCCAGTGTTGGGCGCGAACTAAAGGAGATAGACGAGGACTTCCGGGAGTTCGCATCTGCCTTGATGGCACGCCAATTGACACAATACAACCTCTCTCCGGAGCTCTCGACGGTCCTCAACCTGATCCTTGACAATCTCGACCAGCACAAATGCGTCGTGCTGCTCGAAACAAAGGCTGAGATCAAGACCGTCACTGATGAATTGAAACGCCACCTTGGCTATGCCTACGAATCGTTAATCACGGTCCTCGACGATGACATCGATCTCAGATCGGTCGAGGAATTCGACCAACATCAAGAATCTGGTGCGATCATTGGCATTGCCCAAACCCTTGGAGAGGGCATCGACATCCAGACTGCTGATGTATGTATCAATCGCGGCCGTGGTCGACTTAGCCGATCACTCGTCCAGCGGATGGGACGAATTCTACGGAATCCGACTGGCGACAAAGAGGCTCAATTTTACCATATCGCCGCCATCCCAACCCGTGATGAAGCGTTACTCCCCGATGAGGATGGGGTAAGGCTACTCGAAACTGCGAGCAAACTCCTCGATTGGGGCGAAGGATTCGACGCCCGTCCCGTCTTCACTCTCGATGAAGAGACAACACTGACAGCTGGCAGCCTTGCTGATCTCGAAAATGCCGGTGCCGAGGCCATCGAGAAGTGGGAACCTGACCAATACGACCCGCCAAGCGACGAGGGGATCCACGATACGCTTGAAATGCTCCTGAAGCAGATTAAGGAAACTGATAGCTCAGCACTCCTCAATATTGAACGAGTTGAAAGTGCAAGTATAGTAGGGTCTGATAACGAAGCGGGCGAGGAGCCAGCTAAATCGGAACTCGACGATGGCATTCAGTTCATCGCCGCCGACGGCGGTGGTATCGAACTTGCCGACTGGCTCTATGAACTCGCTGCTGCAGCAAGTGACGATACCAACACGTTCGTTGAGGACGCTGTCAGAACGTATGCCCAAGAGACGATTGCGTACCCAGCCGCTGATGCTGTTCCGGATAGCCAAAAGACGTGTACGGTAGAGTTGAACCCCGCTCTTGATGCCCTCCTCTCTACGTACGTCGGTGATGGTTCGAAAAATACCGCCATTCACGCAGCTGTTGGGGAAATGCTACCCGATGGTATCGATACGCTCCGCAACAAGACAGAACTAACCATGTCGACCGAAGAAATCACCCAGAAACTAGATGAGTTTTCAAGAAAATCCGATGCATAGCTTGCCGTCACGAGGGGTGCGATTTCTTTGATGATCGAGGAACTACTTGTCGGTCAAATCAATACACGTGCAAGCCGAAAGAAGCTCCAGTGGTTTGGGCCCCTAATACTGATTGTCATCGTATTACTGAGCACAGCGTTTGATGCGTCTACTGGAGTATTGACACGCAATGGACCGGCTATTGGCATCATTATTGGTACACCGATCGCAGTATCTTTCGTTGAATATTCGAAGAACGTCCGTTCCAAACGGCAGCTCGGAATCGAAATTGAAGAAAAGTATCAAGGAGGACGTATTGGTGTTGCGCTCATTATTATCTCAACTGCTATATTAATGTCCAGTGTGGTCGGTGCTTTTATTAGTATATTCATAGGTCTCGTCCTTGGAGCAGTCGCCTACCTTCTCTCGTTTCTTTTGGGTGGGCCTATTGTGGGTATCGGTTCGATTGCAGTATTTGCATTGTTTGTTGGAGGCCTACTCACGAGTCTACTATTACCTGGTTGGGACACCAATGAAGAAGAGAGCGAAAAGACTACTGAGCAGTCAGCGAGTATCGATCAAGACTTAGATACCAAATTGAAAACAACAGAGACAACTGCGGATCTGGACCAACTCAAAGCAGTCATTTCAGCCAGGGAGCGTGCCAATAACTCCAAGCGAGATATAAATTACACTGAGCAAACAACCGATCGAACAGCGGAATTCAAATCTCAACTCACTGCTGTGAGAGGAGCCCTCGACAACGAGGATGCTGAAGCAGCCGAATCCGCACTCAAAGAAGCTAATTCCACTCTCGAAAGGTTAGAGCAGAATAATTCAGACAATGCAGCAGAGTTACGTTCAGAATTCAGCACATTCAGTGATCAGCTTGAGACTCTACGAGCCAACAAAGCCGATCAAAAGCTCGTCGATACCCTCGACTCACTAAAGTCTGTAGTATCTCACGGAGAGGATCTCATTGCCGACAAACAGTTCGAGCAAGTTAGTAACCATGTGAAAGAGGCCTTCGAAATATATCATAAGGCTGAGAAACTGAACGAGAAGCACGATCTGAGGCGCCGTAATCGTCTCGAAGAGATTCGCGTCGAACTCGTACGCCTCGAGAACGAGGCTGAGGATGGAACACAAGCAGAAAGTCGACATGAGGATCTGTGGGAGGGAGTACAAAGAGATCTATCTACATCCGAGAATTTACTTGACCAAGGTGAGTACAAATTAGCCCATGATAGTATCAACAGTAGTCTTGAGAATTGTCAGGAGGTACGGAAGCTTCAGGAGACGTATGATGTGGAAGCGGTCGACATCACAAACAAGCAGGCAGAGTTCGAAACACTTGCCGAGCGAATAGAAGCGATTCAAGAGATACTCGAAACTACCGAAGAACATCAACAAACCGCGGAAAGCGCAATCAGGTCAAACGATTATGAAACGGCCAGAACAGCGGTATCCAATCTTGAATACAATATTGGATTGCTTCAAAAAAACGATGCTGATCAGTCGACGATAGATAGGCTGAAAGGCAAAGTAGCAAATATTGAAGACCAAATTGAGAGCAGTCAGGTCGACTCGACGGTTATAGCTTACCTTGGCTCGGCAGCATCGGCCCAGGTTGCAGTAACAGAACTTCTGGAAGATGGTGAGTTCGAGCGTGCTGTCCAACGGCTCGAGTCTGCCACGGAGTCCCTTGCTGAAGCCGAACGCCTAAATAGTCAGCATTCGCTGGGCAGAGAGGACACAATCGCAGAGCGCCAGGAAACAATCAATACACTACTTGAGGATGCCACTCACAAACCGGAAGAAGAGGTTCGCGAACAAGTAGAGATGGCCGAAGCCCAGATTGAGCGTGGAATTGAAGCTCGCAATGCCGACGATATCGCCGTAGCCGTCGAAGCCTTTGAGACGGCAGTAGAAACGTATGATGTAGCATTCACGAACGCAACCGAGTATGACCTTGACCTACAGTGGGAGATCGAACAGCGAGCTTCGATGGCAGTAGAATATCTCACCATCACAGAAGACACACTCAAGGAACGCAAGCGTACAGTCAACGATACTCTCGACCAAACACTTGATGCGGTAGATTCAACGGTCGTACGCGCCGAACAGCATATCGAGGTTGGTGATACTGTCTCAGCCCGGGACTCTGTTGAGGAGGCAGTCAGCGATCTTGATGACGCTACAAAACTGATCGAAACCGATCTTGCGACATCAGCATTGATGGAGCGCTATGGAGACCTCAGTGAGCGTGTAGCCACGCTTTCTTCGAACCTCCCTGATGAAACCACAGGCGCCCATCGGGACAGCGATCTCATCGATACACTCCAGCTACTAACGAGGAAAATCGGAGAGTCCCCACGGCCAGAATTCGTCGACGCCTACGGGGAATACCCGTCTGAAGCCTACATAGAGTCCTTCGGATCGTGGTCCGAGGCGCTAGCAGTCGCGAATCTCGATCCGATTGACGCTCACGCGAGAGAGCGAAAAAAATACTCTCGAACAGATGCTTTGGATGCACTTATTGAACTCGCAGACGAGCTTGGACATCTGCCCTCACGGACCGAAATGAATCGGAAGGGAGCAATGTCGTCAACAACGGTCGGAAAACGGTTTACAGACTGGGATACTGCACTCCAATTTGCTGAAGACGTGCGAGGAAGGAGAGACACTGAGATGAATCAGGAAGGAGACGGCAAATCGGGCGCTGCGGTGGACAGTTTGGACTCAGAGACTACATCACAGATGTCTGATGATAAGGATGGAGATCCAACGGAGGACGACATTTTGGATCAAATTGAGAACGAACTAGGCGACTGGTGAACCGCCTCGGGATCAGCCGAGAGGCACTCGCCTTGTTTATTTGTAGAAGATGAGTTACTGTTCACATATGCCTCAGCAGGAAGAATGCGTCTTTTGCGAAATAATCGAAGGCAAGCGTGATCAAACGGTATTGCTTGAAACAGACGCCTACATCTGCTTTCTAGATAAATTTCCAGTCACCGATGGTCATGCACTCGTCGCTCCAAAGACGCATATCGAAGACCTCGAACAGGCAGACTGGAACACTCTGTTCCAATTCCTACAACAAGCACATACAAAAGTCAAAAACCTATACTCTCCCGATGCAACGAATATCGGTGTGAATAACGGCCAAGAAGCAGGCCAAACGATCCCGCACCTCCATTGGCATATCATCCCGCGGTATGAGGGAGACCTGGAAGATCCGAGAGGCGGCGTACGGGGTGTTGTCCCTGAGAAGCGAATCTATAGAGATTGATTGCTTGACACCACCCTGACAACGAAATACACCAGGGAGGGAGTTGAAAGCTGCAATCCGAATGCAAAACAAGACAAAATATTCGCAACAGTAGTAACACTACTAGTACCCGGTTCGTAGCAACTTACTTCAAAACCACAACCATACACTCTGTTAAATGACTAAGACGTCTGATTCGGAAGTCCCAGAACGTGGGCTTGCGACGCTGTCACTCCTTGATGAATACCGACCGAGTGACAACCCACTCGAGGAGTTCTACGTCCCCGCTCTCCGACAGGCGACACAGTACGATCGTGCGGCAGGCTACTTCGACAGTAAATCCCTCCAATTTGCTGCAGCAGGACTCTCCGGATTGATTTCGAACGGCGGCACCATGCGACTCCTGACCAGCCCGCGATTGAGCGAAGACGATATCGAAGCCCTCCAAGCCACACAGAATGAAACCAAAATGCAGTCGATTCTCGCAGACCGACTCGAAGAATCATTGTTCGAAGGGGATTATCTAGAGTTCGTCCAGACGGACCGTTTCAAGTGTCTTGCCTGGATGGTCGAACAGGGCTATCTGGAAATCAAGATCGCCTATCTGAATTCAACCTCGGAGTCGAATCCCTTCAGTCACTATCACGAGAAACTCGGTGTCATCGGTGATGACCACGACAACCGGGTCGCGTTCTCAGGGTCGATTAACGAGACAGCCCTCGCTTGGACCGAGAACTACGAATCGTTCGATGTTTTCCGCAGCTGGATGCCGGGTGAAGAACGCCGAATCGGCAACAAAGCCGAGGCCTTCGAGAAGCTCTGGAACAACAACGACGAGATGGTCACGGTTCGGGAACTGCCAGAGGCGATCAAACAGGGCTTTGCCGACCGGAGTCCCGGGACCGTCGACGGCTTGCCAGCCATGGAGCAGTTTTTTACCGAGGAAGGAGACGGCACTGATCCGACACCCACTGAGCCTGACGAGGTCGAACTTTGGGACCACCAGAAGGAAGCAATCCGGTGGTGGCGACGACATGACTACAAGGGTTTGTTCGCGATGGCTACAGGATCGGGCAAAACCCTTACTGCGCTCCGAGCAGCCCGACTGCAGGCCGACGTGCGTCTCACAGTGATCGTCGTCCCCTCGAAGGTTCTGTTGAAGCAGTGGAAAGACGAGATAAAGACTGTCTTCGGCGAGAATATAGATATACTCGAATGCAGCGGTGAAACGAACTGGAAATCCGAGATTACATCACTCGTCGACCCATTCCGTGTCGGCACACTTGATGCAGTCCATGATTTGCCACGGTCGGTGATTTTGACCACTGTGCATACAGCCTCCAGTGAGACCTTTCGGAACTACCTCACACACGTCCCAGAAGACCGTCTTCAGATGATCGTCGATGAAGTCCATCGAGCGGGAGCCCCATCGTTCCAATCGGTTTTCGAGATTAACGCCGGTCGACGAATCGGCCTCTCGGCGACGCCTGATCGGCAATGGGACGAAGAAGGGACAGATGTAATCTATGACTACTTCGGTGGGCATGATCCCTTCGAGTTCACAACCATCGAGGCGATCGAAAACGGCTATCTGACGAGATATGAGTACCATCCGATCATCTGTGAGTTGAAACCCTACGAGTTCGAAGAGTATGCAGACCTCTCAGCTGAGATCGACCAGCTCTCAGCCCAAGTCTATTCGAGCGAAACCGTAGACGAAGATACGATCGACCAGCTCG
>LFCJ01004489.1_pt1 | contig 10231 bp, 15 predicted proteins | sample 643141 | NCBI WGS metagenome assembly LFCJ01 (sample SAMN03766243, study PRJNA286221) | soda lake metagenome | biome: soda lake; feature: Kulunda steppe; material: water; isolation source: sample B1-Br-g2 brine of Lake Bitter-1 | place: Russia: Kulunda steppe | collected 2010-07 | reverse complement strand
GGGGGGGGGGGGGGGGCAGGGGAGGGAGGGGAAGTTGGTTAGAAGTTCCTCACTGAGGAAGGCTTACACCCGACCCAACCCCCTGATTCCACTCATGTACACTTTTGCAAGTGGATGCCAAGGGATTGAGGGATGCCAACGGATTGAGGGCACTTGGATTTGCAAGTGGATGCCAAGGGTGGATTTGCAAGTGGATGCCAAGGGATTGAGGGGTGTGAGGACACTCCAATAAGTGAGGACACTCGGGAGGACATGCGGGAGTGAGAACACTCGGAGGAAGGTGCTAAAACAGAACAAATTGGGTGCATCACAGGGTCCTTTTTGGGAGGGTCCTCATAATATGTCAATTGGCGTATTATAGCAGGGCATCTGATTTGGCAACACTCAAATGCACAAAAGCCATCCCAGATCCTGTATCCCTGAGCTGCTCACTTTTTTAGCACGGCAATGTCCAGCGCAATGTAAGCTCCAGTGATGCAGCAGCGCTAGAAGGCAATGCAGACAGAACATGGCTGGTCCAACCAGCAATTTGGGAAGGTGAGCACACACACCCACCGGTGTCATGCCATCAGCAAACAGCAGAGCACATGAATCCACTGATGTGGCTCTGAACAGCCATCCCTCTTCTCAGTTAGCAGCACAATTAACGTGCACGCACCTGTACCACTGGCCTGGACGATTTAGCATCCGTGCAGATTGGCTGCTCTTGTTTGCGCGCTTTGCACCTGCGCCTCTGGTTGGTTGGGGCTGTGACATCGCTGCACATAGCTTGGGTGCAGATCCGGTTGTTAAATACGTCATCCCTCTTTATCAGAATGCGGGCCCGGAACAAGCTGACCTGGAGATGTGTGTGTGTGCGTGTGTGGGGGTTATGCATGCAAGCTCATAACAGCACAAGTGAGTTGCATCTCTAAGCCCCGAATTTGGGCTCTTTCATACTGTCTTGCCAAGGGGTATGCCTGGTAAGGCATGGCCAAGGCAAGGCAGCAGCGGGTAAAGCTGAGGACTACACAGAGGCTATGGCAGTCTTGTGGCGCAGGGCCAGGCCAGAGATCAGGGCGGGTGGACCCTTGTTCTAGAATAGGCTGGCATTTTGAGAAACACACCCAAGGCAGTAGCACAGGCAAAAGAGGCGTGCACCCTCGCATCTTATGCCTGCATGCAGGGTTGGCTGCTCGCCCTGGTGCGCAGATGCTGTGGTCCATGTACAGAGATAAATGCAGCTCTGGAGCAGCTCGGAGCTCCTGAGGCCATACCCCTGCTCACCCACAGCTGAGGCCATTCATATGCTCAGCATATGCTCAGCGCGCGCACTAACAGGTACAAAAAAGCACACCAGTGCTGTCAGCACAACCTACCAGCTTTGGGGGTTTGCTTGCATCTACCATCACCCAGCCCTTGCGGAGCTGCTTCTGGGTGATGTGCCTGAGGGCCAGGCCCAAGCAGCTGCCAGGACCCAACAACGTGCTGCCGCTGCCGCTAGCACTGCCACTGTCCGCATCACTGCTGGCACTCTCGCAATGTGACTCTACAGACTTGACCTACACAGGCAAAAGCAAACAGAAGAGGCCGGCAAGGGGCACGCCAGGGCAGTTGAGTGAGACATGTGAGCCCTCCATGCATGTGTTTGGCCCGCCAACCGCTCACATGCTTTGGCAGGCGTGCTTGCTGCTCTCACCCTGCTGTGCAACCTGCACAGCTGGCGAGAGTGTACACAACCTCCAAACCGGCTTCATCAGGTCTTGTGCTTTGCACCTCAGCCTGGATTTAGGGCGCCTCCAGAGAGGGCTGCACAGCTGAAGCCTTCCGTGCTACGCTCCAAGCCCACTTTACTGGACACCCAGCCCTCAGCACACCCTCTCACGTGCCAGCTGGGGCTGCGCCCGAACCCATCTGCCAAAGCATCATTGCCCCGCTTGCAGAGGACAGCTGCTGCACTGTAGACCATATGCATCGCACAGTGAGCGTGGCACCATAAGTGCAAATTGCCACGCGCCTCGCTGCGGCACAGTGCAGGCACGCCGAGCAACTGCCTAGCCAGCACACAGCATGCTTGCAGTGAACGCACGCAGCAGCCATGCAGCAGGCACGCGCTCACCCAGCCGCAATGCATGGTGCAAGCACGTAGTTTTAAGGTGCTCCCACCTGCGTAGGCAGAATGCAGCCTTGGTGCCTGGACGTCCCCGGCAGGAAGCCGACCTGGTAGTACACACGTTTTGGCAAGCAAGGACACAGGAGCAAGTGTGAGCAGCCACACTGAGGGTGAGCAAGGCCGTTGCTTCATTGAGGCGTAAGCACAGTGCGCTGACTTGCACGGATGCAGGCGGTGATGCACTCGTGCCCAGCCATAGCGTGCATGGACGACGCAGCGCAGGGAGGCACTGTGTGCATGTGCATATGAGCGCACCCTGGCGCAGCATGATAAACATCGCGCCCCCAGCGGCTGACCATCCCCTGTGGCCAACAAGCCGCCCTAGCGTGCCATGGGTGTGCATGTTCCTGAGCAACAACTTTGCGCACACGGGAGCCCGCACCTGCATGCCTGCGCGCACACTGCCAGCCTCGACGCGTCCCAAGCACACGGTGCCGATGCCGCTGACCTTGATAACAAACTGCGGCACTCGCACGCAGCAGCACACAGCGTGATGAGCCAACGCTGCAACACTGGGACTGCCGGGGGGGCAAAGGACTTGCAGCACTGAAAAGGAACGCTGTGTGGGCGCGCACGTCCGATGGCATGGTGCACCGCGCTCACGCTACACAGGGCGTGGCTGCCTTGACTGTGCACAGATCGCACCAAGGGAGCAGCAGCAGGAGCAGTCAAGCAGTGCTAAGATGAGTGTTCCCTGTGGGTGGGGCTGCAGGCGCATGTTGGAGCTCTTAGTAGCGTAGCGTAGCACCCGCAAGCACAGCTCACGGCCCTCTGAAGAGTCTGAGCCGCGCAGCCTGCTACCCCTGTGCGGAGGTGCACACACACTCCTGCGTGAAGCTGTGCCGGCCCCACATACTCTTTTCCTTGGGGTACCATGAAATGCATGCACATGCCTCTGGGGAGCCATGCCATACGAACACACTCCTGGCACGCCCCAGCAGCAGTCGGCTGGATGCCGCGCCCCACGCACCTGTACAGGCATTACCAATCCCGCATACTGCGTGCTGGCTGCTTGCGCTTCCGCAGCAGCGACTTGCTGCCCCTGCCCCTGCCCCTGCCCCTGCCCCTGCTGCTGCTGCTGCCGCCCCAGATTCAGCTGTTGCAATGGCTTTGACGGCCTTGCTACTGGACCAAAAGCCTCTAACGCTTCGAGCAATGTGGTCCCACGCGCGCGCTCAAACCTGGAGGTGGACATTATGAGGTGGGTAAGGGCTGGTGGAAGACGCCTGTGCAGTATGGCAGGAGGCACTTCTGACAGGAGGCGGCCAGAGGGCTGAGCACGACAGGACAGGCACTTCTGACAGGAGGCACTTCTGACAGGAGGCGGCCAGAGGGCTGAGCATGTGCACCTCCTGACAACATCTCCCGCGGTGTTGTGGTTACGAAGCTGGCACCTCCTAAGGCAGAGCTGCCCACACAGCAATCGTGCCATGCGGCTATATTCACCACACACGACTCAGTTTTGAACACCCTCCCCCTCCAGCACCTCCCAACACCTGCCCTCCAGCCCTATGGCCAGCCAGGAAGCAACCCCCATGCATGCTGGAATGGCCGTGAGAGGGAGCCTGGGCAGGTGGTGAGTGTCACCAATGCACAAGCGAGTGCACAACAGCAAGAGCGTCAAAACTCGGATGTTCCCTGAAACAGGGGAACGCACCAGGGTATGCGGCCGGAGAGCTCATTCAAATTGTCACCAGGCAGCCCAGCAACCGGCACGAAAACAACCTGCAAACACCCGCAGGCGCCATGTGTGCTTTGCAGGCTTGTTTACAGTACATGTGCAAGCAGGTAGTCTCGAGGTGCGCGCCAGGTAGGAAGGATGAGTGGTAGGCTGCTTGTACGGCAAACACAACACACGAGCAGTGCTCGCCAAACACACAACATGCGAACAGGTGATACAAAAAACAGAGTGCCTGCTTCTAAGCAAAGGATAAGAAAGCAGTCAGTAACATGATCACAGGGATCTTCCTCCCAGATAGAGGGCAGACTGATTGAGCAGACCCACTGCGACTCATTGGTGGCTTGTTCCTGCTGTACAAAGCAACTTTATCATCTACTTCACCAACGGGCAAAGTCTGAGGTTAAAAGCGAGCATCTCCGCAAAGATGACCCATTTTCATGACCAGACAGCTGCAATGGCGGAGGCAGCACCAACCCCAACTCCCTGTCCTAACTCTGCCATAGCTCACATGCTTTGAAACAAGGAACAAGTCATTGTGCAACTTGCACACGCAAGAACACGCTCACACACACGTACACACTGTCATTGATGAGCCTCTGCAACAGTGTGCCCATGCATCTCATGGGGCTCGTGCCGAGCTCTGCACTGTGCATCCAACTGGTAATTGCGGGGGCATGCTACCTTGCGCCGCTGCTCCTCATTGAAATTGGCCTTCCTTAAAACCTTCAGCACCTCAGCTTGCACCTCTCTGGAATCAGTGGCAGGAGCGGCAGACAAGAGGTAAGAGTGTGCCAACCCTCCTTTGCAAGCGCAGTTTGCCAGGCCCACATGCAAGCTGTGGTGGCTTCTGGCCCCTATATACAACACAGGGCAAAGCTCATTTGCTGCTTGCAATTCCAGCAGGATTCCAGCTCAGGTTGCAATCCTTGCGCATCCAGCAGGCGCAGCACAGCTACCGGCATCGCTGGTGAGTTCTTGTCAGGCTCAAGGACTGTTGCAGACTAGACAGGCACCTGGCACGACCGGCATCATGTGAATGCAAAACAGCCGAAAAGCACTCCACCAACTGACTCAGGCTACGCCTGGCCTCAAAAGCAGCACACATCCGGCACTGCCCTCATCTGTTGCATGACAACTTGGGCAGGGTTCGCTGACATGGGCAAGCACTCTGCATGTCACTCACTCAAAGCGCTCCTGTGAAAAGCTCACTGCGTCCATCTTGTTGATGGCCACCACCAGCTGGCGAATGCCCAGCCCGTAAGCCATCAGCCTGTGCGGTCACGGCGTCAGTGCAGCACCAAACTCATCTTGCTGAGTCTCTTAGGGCAGAGCATCGCCTTTCTAGAGCTTCTAGAGAGCCCAGCAACAAGAAGGGCAATTATTTGCTTGAGAGCAAATTCAGATGACCTTTTGATGGTTGTCAGACCCAGACAACTTTTGATGTCAGTCAGACCACGAGAAGCATAGCCCATACACCTGCTTGGCGCTGCAGAAGCTTTTGCCCCCTGCTTTTGAGACCCCGAAAGCCATCGCAGAACATCACGCCCGTTGTATGCGTGCTCTTGCATACAACAAAGGGTCACACAAGCACCCTGCCCAGGCCACATGGGCCATGCACTCAGGTGCGTGCAAGTGCACAGAAGACGAATGCGCGCACATATGGACACACACACATACACGTATGGCGCACGCGCGCGCGCGCACACACACACACACACACACACACACACACACAGCAGGATGTGTGGGCCACCCTCGCCACCTGCCCCCACTCACGCATGCTCGTACAGCAGGCCCTGGTCTGTGTCCGCCACTGCTCGCTCCCCCAAGGTATCCGTGCATGCTGCGTCCACGACCAGTACGGCAGCATCCTGCCCAGCCACGCCCCTGGACAGGAACCGAACTGCCTCCCGGCTTCCTGCAGGAGTGGCAACGGCAAGACATGATCGCAGCATGGCGCCCAAGTATCATGCAAGTGCCATGCAGAACAGGATGCATGGGCCTGCGCATATGTAGGGCGAGCCGCACAGGCAGAGGGTGGGTGCAGACGCGGCAAGGCTGGCTTTCACCCTAACCTATGTGCGTCATAGGAATGTGTGTCACAAGCCAGGGCTTGGTACTTGCGCCTTCAGCCTGTGGAGACTGCTCATGCACTTCTGGTGATGCTTAGGTGTGGCAGGTGCAGAGGCAGAGGCCACGTCTCACACCTGGGGTATCCGTCAGAGTCAGTTTATGCTTGGGTGCAACGCCGCACTTTACACTCAGGTCCAGGGTGGTGTTCAGCTGCCGCTCTGCTTTACGTTTGTACATCACCTGCGCAAGGTAGCATGATCACAACCTTGAAAGGTAGACTTGCACACTTATGGGCAATATGAGCCAAGGTCTTACTTGAGCATGCCACATTATTCACGTCTACAACAGACTCGAATTAAGACACATCTTGTAAATTTGTGTAAACAATCATCATAAAGCTGCAATCAGCAAGAGAAAGAACTCAAGTATCAGAAGATGCGCTTGGGGTGACACCATGTGGGTTGCACCCATTCAAACCGTGTGCAGCCAAGCAGGTGTGACCGCGAGGGTAGCCTGCAGCAGATACAGAGCTGCCTACAACTGACTCCTTTTCAAGCTGCTGCACAAGAAACCCTGAAAGACCGCAGCACTGAGCAGCGTCAAGCATGATACACGCAAGGGAGAGGGATTTGGCGTCATGCTCCCAGCGGAGATCATTAACATGGAGGGAAATGCAGGCAGATCCGTCAGATCAGCCGATCCACTTTCCATTAAAGCTTTTCGGATCAGAAGCAGGCATTGATTCCTCCTCATGTCACCCAGGCAAAAAGGCATGCTGTTGCACTTACCCAGGCATATGATGCCTCCCTCTGGCCAGCATCATTAGCTTCCTGCTCAATGCGGTTCAATGTCATGGAATCGACGCTGCCCATCTTAGCTAGCATGTGGCCCAGCAGCGTGGACTTGCCGGCATCCCTGGCACCCAGCACAACGACGTTGAGGAGGCTCCTGCAACTTGTTTCTCCTGACATTAATATTTAAGTAATTTTGTAGCTGAATCCGCACAGGTCAGGCAAATTCAACCGTAACACACCAACTGTAAACTCTCAATTGACGCGCGTAGTAGCCCTAAAACAATACAAAAGCCTTCACCCTCCTCATCAACCTCTCAGGACAGCAGCCATGGCCGCCGCTCTCGCCTCCCGCTCCTCTCTGAAGGTGGCGACCGCCAGGCCCGCCCTGAGGGCTTCCCGGCCAAGCCGCGCCCTGGTGGCCCCCGTGCGCGCCTCTGCTGTCAGCGAGATTGTGAGTGGGACGAGCAACCCCTGCGGGAGCACGCGCCCAGGGGCCATCGCATCGCGCCAGGCACCCCACCTGCTTGCATTTGTGGTGACTTGTCCCTCGCCCGGCCCCGCCCCCACTCCCATCATCGGCATCGCAGACAGGCATGAGCCTGTTCTTTTGGTTTATGTGTTGCTTTGCATGGGGTGGGGGCGGTGACGCGTTGGGCGTGCGGGCGGATGGGTGTGTGGCGTTCGTAGAGGGTAAGGTGGCAACTGGGTGAGTGTGGCCACCCCTGGCGGGGCACCAGGCGCGCCCACACGACCGCGTGCCCATTGTTGCTTGATGGTCGATTCTGCCTTGGCTCACTACGATAGATGGGGGTCAGGAGCAGGGTGGACAAGCATGCTGGTTCACTGGCAGAGCACCGAGGCCACAGCCACCCACGCTCCCCGATTGGGAAGTCTCACAGCTGACCTGCTTTCCCCCATCTATCTGCACTCCCTGCCTTCAGGTGGAGAAGTTGAAGACCCTGACTCTGCTGGAGGCCAGCGAGCTGGTAAGTAATGGGTGGGCTGGCTGTGCTTGCACAAACCAGCCGCTCCTGCACCAGGTGTCCTGTGTGCGAGCAAGAGAAGAGGTGTCCGGCAGCAGCTTGGCCATGTGTTGCAAGCCATACTGATGGAATATAAGGTGGAAGCATCTGTGCAACTCCTTGCCCTCTGCAGGCCTGTTCCCTGCCTTAACTTTTCACCCTTCCCTAACTGCCCTGCATGACAGGTGTCAGAGATTGAGTCCACCTTCGGCGTGGATGCATCTGCGGCAGCTGCTGCCCCGGTGGCTGTTGCTGCTGCTCCCGGCGCTGCCGGTGCTGCCCCAGCTGCTGAGGAGGAGAAGACCACCTTCGATGTTGTGCTGGAGGAGATCCCCGCTGACAAGAAGGTGGGGCACTGTATCCTGGAGCTGTGAGGCTTAGACAGGCACGTGTTGCAGCCTTCATGCGACTCTGCATGTTGCAGGTGATTCTTAGACCTCAAGACGATGCTCTCGGTATTCAGCAGTCTGCTTGCATCAGTGCTGTGCGGGTCATAGATACACAGCAATGATTAAAATAAACAGGTTGATGGAGCCTGCTGAATTGTAGGGGCTGGGTGTGAGATCAATTTTTGCTCTGTCACGACACGTGCACGGTCCTGGTCCTGCGCAGGTGGCCGTGTACAAGGCTGTGCGCGCTATTGCCGACATCCCTGTGAACTTGGTTAAGGAGTGGACTCAGACGCTGCCCAAGACCCTGATGGAGGGCTGCAGTAAGGTGTGAAAAGACCCTGGAGCTGATGTCGATCTGTGCTTGTTTCAGTCGGTCAACAATCAGTTGTTTTGTGCCAAAAACAGTCACTTTCATCATAGTGCTGAAGCATGAACAGTGGATTCTGTTCTTTTTATCCTACAGGCTGCGCTGTGCTTCTGCTGGGATGCAAGTGTTTCTCATGGGTGAATAGCTTGTCAAGCACCTGCGCCTCCTCCTTCACGGCCTTGTACACAAAATTTTATGATGACTGGATCATGCTTGCTGGGCAGTTATCGTTCTGTCACTAATCACCTCATGTTTAATCTATCTTTTACAGGAGGATGCCGAGGCTGCTGTGAAGCAGCTCGCCGATGCTGGTGCCAAGAGCAAGGTGGCATAAGTTGCACAACCATGCACATGGCTGAGGTGGCCGAAGTGGGTTTCCTGGGACCATATGGGAGGAGTTCTTGGGGTCAATTCTTTACAACAGGGTTGCAGTTTATCCAGCCAAAATGCAGTGTGCAGGCTGGATGACAGCATCTTAAGGGTGGAATGCTGCTGAGCGGCCATCCCTTAACCTTATGGAAAGAGGCAAGTGGGGAGCGTGCCTTATTCCTATTCACTTTTTTTGGACTTGGCTCCCCAGTTTGTTTTGTCCATTTTTATTTCCATCTTACCACCACTAAGCCCATCTCCCTTTGCAATCATGTGTGTAACCAGTGTGCACACCCCTCAGAATGAAGCACAACCTTGCGTCCATAAAGCAACTTCCACCCCATGTTGGTGGTTGAGCCTTGTGCTTGCACCAGGACACACCTTTACCTCACCACATACCACCTCACCACATACGAAGTGTAACCCTGATGCAAGGACGAGAATTTTGTATAAGAGTAGTGGTCGAGGGAAGCCCAGGCATGCAATCAGAACCTTACAAGAGAGAGTTATAAGAAAAAGGCATTCAGTCAAGAGGTGCGACTGCTAGCCTGCTCATAAGAGTTTAAAAAAGAGTTTAAAAAGGGTTAACCGCCAGCCAGATCGTTAGGCTGATTGGTTTGTTGCTCATAAGAAACTCAGTGCAAGAGGGAAAAAGTTAAAGGTTAGGTAAAGTTACAAAGCTGTACCTGCCAGACGAGGGCAGCTTAGCTGAAGCCAGGCCTGCAACCAAAACCAAATAAGGCAAGCTAGGTCGTGACCTGAAATCTAGGCAAAGCTGTCACGCCAGATAAGTGCTGCAGCCAGAAGTGTGCTGCACTGCGTGTTCAGTCGGTTGGAGTTGGTTGGCTGAGTTCTTGACCGGTTGGCAATACAGCTATCGCTGTATTTAGAGCACGTCTCGTCTAGTTTCGCATCAGAAGGAAGGACGAACTCGTAGTAATACCTTGTTGAGTCTGGAAGCAACCATGTAATAATGACCCCCATGGAGTAGTCCACTCCAGGTCCTTGGGGAACACGGCACGGCAGTGCAACAGTCCAAGTGTGTAGTCCTTCAGCTAGGGGGCTGTTGACGGCATGACCATGACCTATGAGGTCACACCTCATCCTATACCAAAAGTCAATTCCAAATTTAATTTTTCAAGTATTCCTTATGCTGTTTCTTTATTGCACCCAACCCTTGCGCCTAGCAAGGACTGATAGGCTGACCTTCATCAACTTACCTTGCAGTCCTGCATATTGTTTGAATCACGGATAATCCAAGCCTATCTTCCTGCTCTTGTTGAGAGAGCTTCCTGCATTCTCATGGAGGAGACAAGTCGCTTTGATGACTCCCTTGTCAAGAATGTGCAAAACAATACCTACCAAGTTAAGCAAGCATATG
>LFCJ01004488.1_pt1 | contig 10232 bp, 9 predicted proteins | sample 643141 | NCBI WGS metagenome assembly LFCJ01 (sample SAMN03766243, study PRJNA286221) | soda lake metagenome | biome: soda lake; feature: Kulunda steppe; material: water; isolation source: sample B1-Br-g2 brine of Lake Bitter-1 | place: Russia: Kulunda steppe | collected 2010-07 | reverse complement strand
TCTTTCACGTCGGTAGCTGAAAGACAACCGTCTGGTTGGGGAATTGTGAACACATTCACTCAACCAGACATCTTCCTGATGAGAGCTACGTTTTAGCTACAGCTCTCAGACCGGTTGGGAAGTACCGTAATTGAGTGTAACCTGGACGAACAGTAGTTCAAAAATAAATGTCTTGACGAACTTCAGGAATATGGTGAAATACACTGGTCGAAAGACGGTTACAATATGCTCGGCGGCACAATTTTTCAGTAAGCCGGTGACTTCGTCCCCGACATCGGTCGGTTCTATGATAACGCCGAAGACGACACTGTCTGTGATCAAAACCTCACATCCGGCTTTAGTTAGTCACAGAACTGCAGTATAGCAGTAGCTTATCATGCCTCCTCGTCAAGAGAAGTGAGGAGATAACCCGTCGCACCAAGACACCTCCTCATCTCATCTTATGCGTCGTCTCTATCCTTTTACATTCGAGTTCCTCGAAGAGCACGCCAAGGAACTCGGTGATGGTCAGTTTGCCGGTCTGTAGCTGTTCGACTGCTTCGGCTAGGGGTGTCCATAGAGATCCATCGGTTAGTATTCGAGCAATGGTTCGACACTTTGTGCGGCGCTCAACACCGTGTCCTCGCGGAACGCCGGACCGATCAGCTGCAGACCGACCGGCAGCCCGTCGACGGATCCGTTGGGGAGCGTGATCGCCGGTAGCCGGGTCACGTCTGCTCCTCGCGTGTTGTAGGCGCCGTCGACGTCACTATCCACCCATCCTTCGTCCGCTGGCGGGGCGACGACCGGAGAGGACGGCGAGAGCAGGACGTCGACGTCCTCGAGAGCCGCGTCATACTCCGCACGGAGCAGATCGCGAGCGGCCTGAGCACGGGTATACAGGCGACCGTTCTCCTGGCTGGTCAGGGCAGCGCCGATCAGCAGCCGACTCTTGTAGCGGAGTCCCAGCGCTTCGTTGACCGATTCGATCCGCGAGGCAAACGACGATTGGTAGGCCTCGTCGACCGATTCACCAGGCCCACGACGGTAGGCAGCACCACCTGCGCGCCAGTGGGCGGCCAGTTCCGCGTGGCTCACCACGTCCTTGACCGGCTGTTCGTACTCGAAGTGCTCGATCGACACCGTCTCCACGCTGACCCCTTCGTCAGAGAGTCGGTCGATCGCCGCCTTCGTCTGGTTCTCGACACCCTCGATAACTGGCTCGCCTTCGAGGCCTTCTTCGAGGACGCCGACGGTGAGTTCCTCGAGATCGGTCGGATCCTGCACTGCTTCGAGGTAACCGCCGACCCGGTACTCTCCGCGTGCGGCCACCTGCATGCTGGCGGGGTCGAGGTCGGTCTTGCCCGCGATGGCTTCGAGCACGCGTGCAGTTTCTTCGACGGTGCTGGTCATCGGCCCGACGTGATCCTGCGTGTACGTGTTCTCGATGACGCCGTGCAGCGGCACCAGCCCGTACGTCGGCTTCAGTCCCACGATGCCAGAGTAGGCGGAGGGGATACGAATTGAACCGCCGGTGTCCGTTCCCAGCGCGACGTCGACGGTCCCTCTGCCCACAGCCGTAGCGCTCCCACTTGAGGACCCGCCCGCCCAGTAGTCTTTGTCGTGGGGATTGCGAGACATCTTCGTCGGTGTGAGTTCGCTATTCGACGATCCCCCGGCGAACTCCGAGAGATTCGTCTTGGCGGTGATCCGCCCACCCGCATCCCGAATCCGTTCGACGACAACGGCGTCCGCCGAGGGGACGAATCCCTTCATTACCTTCGAGGCGCCGTTCATCGGGATGTTCGCGACCATGATGTTGTCTTTGAGCCCGACGGTCAACCCGTCGAGCAGCCCCGAGTGATCGCCAGCTGGAGGAACGTTACACTCGACGTTTATGGCCTTGTACGGGTCGTCTTGGGGCTCCAACCAAGACCGGTCACCGAGTTCGCTGCTATCAGTCACCGGGAGATCGTCGACGTCGTCGAGTCCGCTCAGCCCACTGTTGACGTACTCGGCCACCCAGTCGATCTCGTCACTCTGTACAGTAATATTGAACTCTGTCCCGAGTTCTTGAATCTTTTCGTCGGATATCTTATTCACACACGCATTTATTAGACGAAGAAATGTAAATCTTTCCGGACAAACCTCGAAAGTTCGGGTGAGATACAGATCTCGTATGCAGCAGTGGCTGGACTGCCCCCTATCCTGCGATTAAACCCTGCTCAGCTCAGACCACCGAATACAGGCCGGTGCTACGCGGCATCCTCAACGACCGGAGCAAGCGCTTCGGCCCACTGCAAGAGCCGTTCGTCCTCGCCAGTCGAGGCGACCACTTGGAGCCCGACCGGCAGTCCATCAACGAACCCGCCGGGTAGTGACATTACCGGAGTACCGGCCAGCGTCCACGGCGAGTTCATGTTGTTGTTGCCACCACCGTGTCCTTTCGGAGCGGTGCCGAACGCCGGTGGACACACCCACAAGTCGATTCCTTCCTCCTCCATGGTCGTCTCGACGGACTCGCGGAACGATTTCTGATACATGCGAGCGCGAGCGAGGGCTTCGACTTTCACCTCGCGGCCTTCGGCAATCCGGTCGGACAGTTCGTTCGAGTAGCCGTCCCCATGGGCCTCGAAACGTTCGTGGTGGGCCAGTGCGCCCTCTCCACGGCACAGTGTCGACCAGTGGTCGTAGGTCTCTTCGATGTCGTCGAACACGTCGGTTTCGCGGATATCGTAGCCTGCCGTTTCGAGGGCCTCACGGTGGACCTCGAATGCGGACTCACCTTCCTCACGGATCTGGTTGAGGTAGGGACCGGTCGGAACCCCGAGCGTTGGGTCTGCCGGCGGTTCGATGTCGTCGCCCCAGTTGTCACAGATGACCGCTGCTACGTGCTTCGCGCCTTCGATATCCTGTGTGTAGACGCCAACGTGGTCGAGTGACTCGGAGACCTCGAAAACACCATCTCGAGGAACGCGCCGAAAGGTGGGTTTGAATCCGACGATACCACAGAACGCGGCTGGTCGGATATGCGATCCGCCGGTCTGGGTTCCCAGTGCTAGCGGACAGAGACCAGCAGCGACGGCCGCCGCGGAGCCACTGGAGGAGCCACCGGTCGTGTGCTCGAGGTCGTGTGGGTTGTGCGTCTTCCCCGGACCGGCGAACGCGAACTCGAACGTCTCCGCTTTCGCGAACCCGAGACAGCCCGCCTCGCGCAGACGAGTCACGGCGGAAGCTTCGGGACCGGCGAGAACCTCCGGTGGTACATCCGAGTTCGCACGCGTCGGGAACCCATCCATGCGGATCATGTCCTTGACTGCGAGTGGGATCCCGTACAAGGGCAGCTCATCGGTCTCGGAACGGTCGTCAAGCGCGGCAGCTTCTTCAGCAAGCCGGTCCCAGTCGGGCTCCTCAACGAGGCAATTGATTTCGGGTTCGAGCGTTTCGACCCGGTCGCGAAGCTCCTCGAGATACGCCGACAGCGTCAGCTCGCCACTTTGAAGTTTGTCACACGTTTCGGCTAACGGATCATCGAAAAGTTGCAGACTCATGATTGATCACTCCAATATTGCTTCGACACTCTGTGCAGCACTTAACAGCGTATCTTCGCGGAAGGCCGGGCCGATTAGTTGCAGTCCAACCGGGAGCCCATCGACGAATCCGTTTGGAAGCGTAATCGCCGGTAAACGGGTCACGTCTGCTCCACGTGTGTTGTAAGTATAATCTAAGTCACCCTCAACCCATCCTTCGTCCGCTGGCGGGGCGACAATCGGAGAGGACGGCGAGAGCAAAACGTCTACGCCTTCCAGAGCCGTATCGTACTCGGCTCGGATCAGGTCTCTAGCAGCCTGTGCGCGAGTATAAAGACGGCCGTTCTCTTCGCTAATGAGCTTGGCTCCGATCAGAAGCCGACTTTTGTAACCGATTCCCAGCGACTCGTTGAGTGATTCAACGCGGGATGCGAACGACGACTGATACTCTTCATCAACCGATTTGCCCGGCCCACGGCGATAGGCTGCACCGCCAGACCGCCAGTGGTCGGCTAACTCGGCGTGGCTTACGGTACTCTTTACCGCTGATTCGTACTCAAAGTGCTCGATTGATACCGTTTCGATAGTTGCGCCTTCGTCCGAGAGTTGATCAATTGCCGCATTCGTCTGGGCCTCGACACCCTCGCTAACGGGTTCACCTTCGAGTCCCTCCTTGAGAACGCCGACGGTGAGATCGTCGGGATCAATCGGATTCCGTACTGCCTCCATGTAGTCTCCGACGTGGTATTCGTCAAGTGCGGCAGCCTGCATACTGGAGGGATCGTATTCGGTCTTCCCTGCGATAGCAGTAAGCAGACGTGCAGTTTCCTCAACGGTTGAGGTCATCGGACCGACGTGGTCCTGCGTGTAGGTGTTCTCGAGAACGCCGTGGAGTGGGACCAGTCCATAGGTCGGTTTTAGTCCGACGATTCCCGAGTAAGCAGCGGGAAGCCTAACTGAGCCACCGGTGTCAGTTCCCAATGCGATATCAACCGTTCCCCTACCGACAGCGGTGGCACTGCCACCCGAGGAGCCACCTGCCCAGTGATCTTTACTATGTGGATTTCGCGACATCTTCGTCGGAGTAATTTCGGTGTTCTCTGGGGCACCGGCGAACTCCACAAGGTTCGTTTTAGCAGTTATGTGTCCACCAGCCTCCCGAATCCGTTCAATTAGTACTGAGTCAGCCGAGGGAACGAACCCCTTCATGACCTTCGAAGAGCCGCTCATCGGGACATTCGCGACCATGATGTTGTCCTTGATCCCAACGGTCAGACCATCGAGCAGTCCCGAGTGGTCATCGGTCGGTGGGACATCACACTCGACATTAATCGCGTCGTATGGGTCGTCGGCTGGATCCGACCAAGATCGTTCACCAAGATCACCGCTCTCGTTGACTGGGAGATCATCGACATTATCCAGTCCATTCAGCCCGTCGGTGACGTAGTCGGCCACCCACTCAATTTCGTCGCTTGTTACAGTTATATTGAATTTCTCACCGAGTTCTTCGATTTCTTCTCTGGATATCTCATCCATACTGATACGCATTACCGTTATTGACTTATATCCACTGATTGTTTAATTTAGAGAATAGGATAAACATCTGGGCAATTATTTTATTAAGTTCGCAGTCTAAGCCGTGTTAAATTTAATAATATCAATAATTCCCTCATCACAAAACACTGGCCATATGGACGACTCTAAGTCTCTCAGAGGTACTCATTATGACAAATATATGGTCGGCCGGGCCGCAACTTGTCGGCAAGCCCAACCGGCTATATTCAGAGTACCGGTTGCGCTATTTGCATGCAGTCTTTAGACCCGTGTTGCTTGCGTGAGAGCTTCCGTTGCTCGCGCTCCAAGCGGTCGCGTTCGTCGGTGAGGTTGAGCGGCCCGACCGCCGTCCATTCGGAGTTATGGGCGTAAGTGAGAATCCCGACGTCGATGCCGACACACTTCTCGGAATTCTCGGGTGTCTCAGGCGGTTCACGTCCGCATGGACGCCAAACGTGGCGAACCACTCACCCGTCGGTTCTTTATTGAGTGTGACTTGGTTGAAGTCGATGTCGTCGGGAATAGCGCGATGGAGCCGAATCGGTATATCCGCGAGTTTCGAGAGTGACAGGACAGTCTACCCGCCTTTCTTGTCATGCTTGAAGCCCGAATGACGGTAGGTGAAACTGCGGAACTCCCGCGGCGGCTTCAAGTTGGGTTGACCGACGCCGTAGCCGTTCTTCTTGAGAACCGAGAGTCCTTTCAGGTTGTCGGACAGCCGTTCTACGACGGTTGGGAGAAATTTCGAGTACACGTTCAAGAGGTCGTCCCATCACTTTTTGAGGTCGGGGAGTTCCGACCGAAGCGTGGTCATGCACGGCTGTTCGGCGTGTTCATCTTTGTGCTCGTTGAGGCGGTAGAGCGTGTGGTTGTACAGTTGCCTACAAATGTCTCGGTGGCGGTCCAACTCCTCGCGGTGGGCGTTGGCCGGTTGAGACGGTACTTGTAGTAGTACATCCGTTACTCGCGTTCCTCGATTAGTTCGTCCAGCTACTCGCGGACGAATGAAGAGAAGTTGAGGCGTTGGTTCTCAATCCACTCGCCTTGGCCCTCCAGGATGGTGATTTATATGTTTCATAGTAATGCGCTTTATGCACGTTACACGTATAATTACTTTCTGAAGCGTTGGCCTGTGGGTCGAGCGTTCAAAGTGTTTGAGAACTGTGCGGTGCTGTTTTCCCTCCCTGCTTACGCCCCCGTTCGGTCGACGCTCGCTGAGCAAGGGGCTTACGCCTCAATCAGCTAAAACGCCCGCTCGCCACCAATCAGTTGTCACTGGCGGTTTTGTTGACGGGGTCGGCATTTGTGGACGTCCCGATCAGAACTCGTAGCACCACCAACGTCACGAGCACTACCAGCCCAACACACGCGAGGTACTCAGCGCGATAGCCGATCTGGGCAGCCACCGGCAGCGCAATCAATGGACCGATTGTCGCACCGAGGTCACCAAAGATGTTGTACACCCCACCCATTTTCCCGGTATCAGCCTCATGACTGATATCGCCGAGATACGCAAGCAGTGGTGGGTTCGTCCCGCCAGCACCAATCCCGATGGCTGCGACACCGACCAACGTTCCGACAAGCGTTGGTAAAATCCCCAAAAGCGCGAACCCAAAACCAAGACAGCCGAGTGCGGGCAGCGTGATCATGGCTCGGTTGCTCATCCTGTCCGAGAGATTTCCTGAGATGAGGGTCGTCACCGAACTAAACAGTAGACTGATAGCCATAATGAGACCGCTCGCCCCCACTGCAGAGAATTCACCGATTCTGATCTCGTTTGCCTCGGCATAGAGGACTACTGTCACGAGTAACACGCCAGCAAACAAAAATCGGACGACGAAATTGACTGATCCGATAGCAAGGATCCGAGGATCGGCCTGAACGATTCTCGGAATATCGCGGATCCCAGCGGTTTGATCGACCGACGGCCTGATATCCGGTAACACAGCAACAGCCACAATTACAGCGACCAGTGCAACAACGCCGGAGGAAAGAAAGGCGACTGCATAGCCATACAAGTCAGTCAGGATCCCACCAACGACCATTCCGGCTGGTACCCCAAGCGTTTGGCCCCCGCGGAAGTAGCCGAGCCACTTCCCTCGGTTCTGTTGTGTAGTGATTTTGGTGATCATACTAAACGCCCCGACGAAGACAAACGCAGATCCAATCCCCCACTGCGCTCGCGCAATAAAAAATATTTCGGCTGCGCCTGCCACCGGCACGTACCCGGGATAGAGCCCAAGCACGTAACCGAACGGTGTGATCGCTTGGAAGACGAACCCAATCAACATCGGTTTTCGGGTGCCCAACTTGTCGATTATCTGACCAGCTGGCGTGTTCATCACCAACCGTGTAAATCGGTTCGATGAGAGGATAACCCCGACGACAAACGGGGATATCCCCAAGATTGTCCCTAGTGTCGGCAGCGTCGGGAACGCCACACCGGCACCGATCCCACCGAAGAACACACCGATAATGAGACTTCCGACCACAACTTTAGTATTGTACTGGGACCCTTCAAAAACATTATTATCGGGATCTGAACTGGATTTAACCCAACTCATGCCTTCCTCCACTGTGTCAGAAACTTGATCATCCAGACGCAGCGCCCGGTGTAGAGCGTGCTTGCGACGTTCACTTCCTTTACTATGCTATGAGACATGTACCTACCATTATTGTTGGAGATGTTATACTTACATTCCTAATACAAATACCGGTGTGAGGAATTTTTATCAGCACTTTCGTTTATATCACTGTTTATGAGTATTAAAACGTTAGGTCGGGCAACTCGCTGGCAGCTTTCGCTATGCTCCCCTCTCTGGTTTCGACGACAGTTTCACTGCACTGTCTCTTCATGCGTGGCGATGAAATAGTTTCATACTCACGATTTTTTGATTATACTGAAAATAGCCGATCCGACGAGAGATCTCAGCGACGCAGTTGGCGATACATTTTTACGCCCATCCAAATAATGATTTTTTATCAGTATGTGGAAACCGATACAGCGGTTTATAGACGTTTCTCGGCCTAGTACCGTCGCACCGATCACAGTCAGTCATGGCATCAATGAGTTTTTCTCGATCGTCATCCCACCGGTTATTCCGCTGCTGGTATCCGATGTGGGTATCACATACGGGCAGGCAGGGTTCCTCCTGACGGTCTTCTTCCTCATGTACTCGGCGTTTCAGCTCCCGGCTGGCTTCGTGGCCGATCGGATCGGAAAAAATCGGCTCATGTTTGCCGGTCTCGTCGGTATGACTGTTGGCATCGCCCTCGCCGGGGTGGCGCCCAACTACGAGCTACTATTGGTTGCTCAAGCCGTCGCTGGAATCAGTGGCAGCACCTTTCACCCGACGGGGCTCTCAATCATCAGCGACGTCGAGACCACCGACACTGAAGGAAAAGCAATGGGTTTGTTCGGATTCGGTGGTACGCTTGGAACGATGATGGCCCCGCTCCTGGTTGGCGGGCTGGCTGCAGTTGCCGGGTGGCGAGTGGCACTCATCGGAGGAGCACTTCTTGGCGGTGGGATGACGCTAGTTGTCGCGTATTTCCTTTTCGGATCTGCAGACGAAGCGCTACCGACGGCACAAACTGACGGTGGCAAGGTAACGACTGACTGGCGGCGGGTCGCTCAGGATACGATCGACGCGGTCACAACTCCTGATATCGGGGTTCTCTGTCTCATAACTCTTGTCATGTCACTGCAACACCGAGCAGTCCAGACGTTTACCACATCCTACGTCGCTGCCGAGACCGGAGCTGAAGTGTCCATCAGCAACCTCGCGTTCTTTACGTTACTCGCCGGTGGCGCTGTCGCGTCACTTTGGGGCGGCGGACTTGCCGACAGGATGAATCGGTATCATATCGGGATCGGAGCCGCAATCGCGACTGCGACACTGGTAGGCGGAACGCTGTTCATTACTCAACTTTCGACAGCCCTGCCGTCCATGCTTTTCATTGGAGTAATGGTCGTCTGGTTCGCTATCATTGGCGTTGCGATGTATCTAAGCTACCCAGTGAAAAACGCGCTTATATCAGAACGAGCTGACAAATCTCACAGCGGTAGTATCTTCGGAGTCATTCAAACAGGCTCAGCGCTAGGGAGTGCAAGCGGGCCGGCGGTGTTTGGGTTCCTTGCAACCGAATGGGGCGTCGTAGCCGCCTACCCCGCAATCGCTAGCGTCGGAGTTGTTCTGGTTGCACTGTTCGGGCTCCTTCTTCACTTAAACTAATTCGGTGCACCCAAGCATCTGTTGGCAGATGTTACCCGAAACGAGAGGAAACTGATCGATTAAAGACGTGGCTTCCACGGGCTACGGGCTCGTTCCAGTCGGGCTAATCACCCGACTAGACTATAGTAATAACAAATCTTATGAAATCCATAAAAATTTTTAGTTATAATTAAATAATAGGTTGAATTGACTCTTGACATCGAAATGTCGGTACTTCCCGAACGCTGCTTCGTGAGCTGTGCTGAGTCACGCTCCATTGGATCAAACACTTCGAGATTGATCTGTGAAGAGTGGAATAGAGTTCACAAATCAAGAGAACCAGACGGAAAGAACTCATGTAGTCGTCAGAGACGGGTGCTGTAGCTCAGGAGACGCTTACCCGAGGCCGCGGGCTGGCTCAGCCCGCGGCCGGTGCGTACGCTTCTGGTACGCCGACGCCGTTCATTTCGATTTCCCAACTCCGCTCTAATTCTTCCTCTAATGCGTGTCTGATCCAGCCAGAGAAGGTTTTGAACGTGAACTCTTCGGGCAGGTCGCGCCCGCCCTGCCGTGGGCGGGCGACGACCGCCCATCGAAGCACGAGCCAGAGGTTTTCCAGTAAGAATCCGACTAAGACAAACGCGAAGCGGACGATTGGATCCCGAGTCGTCGTTACCACCCGTGCTTGGCGGAACACACGATAGCTGGTCTCAATCGCCGAGCGTTTCCGGTAGAGGCGCTCGACCTGTTTGGGCGTGCGATCAGCCAGATCGCACGCCACATAGCCTCTAACGACCTCTCCGCTCTTGCCACGATCTCCGGCTTGGTAGGAGACAGCGACTGCAAGCGGGAATTCCGTAGTACATAGGATAAGTTCTGGGAGTAGCAGAAGCGCAAACACTCGTTTGAATTCTCGTAGGTGAGGTATACGTGAGTTCGGACTTGCAATACTTCG
>LFCJ01004487.1_pt1 | contig 10232 bp, 12 predicted proteins | sample 643141 | NCBI WGS metagenome assembly LFCJ01 (sample SAMN03766243, study PRJNA286221) | soda lake metagenome | biome: soda lake; feature: Kulunda steppe; material: water; isolation source: sample B1-Br-g2 brine of Lake Bitter-1 | place: Russia: Kulunda steppe | collected 2010-07 | reverse complement strand
CTTACACTTGTGGGGTGCCAAATGTGGTGAAGAATGTCAGGCAAATAGAAAATGAGATGGATAGTCATCGCTGACATTTCCTGAGCCTTAAGACTGTCAATTTGAGGAGCACTTGTGCGCATAAAAGGCTATCTTTGCATGCGTGAGGACATACCCTGAAATGAAGGCAAGAACTGATGCACCATGGCCACATGCACAGGGGGGAAAAAAGAAGTTATCAAGTGTGCGCCAACCACGCTCTCTGAACTTTTCATCATCCTGTCCTGACACTCTCCCCTTATGGCTCAGGGTCAATTGACTGTCATGCAAGACCTTGCAGGCCATAAACAGAGTGCTTCAACGAGGGCGCCTGCAGCAGGCTCCTTATGAAAAGTGCACTCTCTGTTGTATTGCTGCTTAATTGCGGCAGGAGGACCTGTCGCAAAGAGCTCTTTGGATCCTATTGCTGGTCTTGGGAAGCTAGAAAACATTAGTATGTGGTTTCCAACAGTAATGCTGGAAGAAAATGGTGGTCATGGGGGGAGCAGGTGCAAGAGGAGTGAAAAAATTTTAGTGAAAAATTTTGTGTGACTGCAAAAACTTTCAAAAACTTTCACTCCGAAAGTCGCTCAGGAGTGAAAAAATTGTGTGTGACCACAGATTTTTCACTTCCGAGTGGAAAAAAAAGTGGAAAAAATAGTGAAAATTTTGTGTGTGACCGCAGCTTAATATTGTGTATGCGCTGGTCTCAGGCAAGTTTGTGCAGGACCTTGCCCTGTTTGATGGCATTGATGGCAAAGAGTGAGAATGAGAGGACAAGCAACATTGAGGGAATAAGGGTAGTGGACTTACAAAGCATGGAGGACCCATCAAGAAGGATCACACAGCGGCACCTACACAAACCTTATCAAGAAAGAAAGGTCATCATCGCTCAGGGGTCTGGACTCCCCTGACGTGGACGGCTGGGCCGCAGGGTCTGCCTCCTGTGCACCTGCAGGCAGCGCACCCAGCAGGCACCACCAACACTAAAGCACAGGAAAAGCCTTCTGTGCACTTGCTCGCACTTCAGTAAGCTAGCTGGCACGCTCAAGACTACCATACTGGCACACTTCCTGAAGTGTGCTGGCGCACCTGGGTAATTACTATGGCACACCTGTACATAAGTGTACGGGCACGCTCATGTGCACACTGGCACCGACACGCTTTCACTAGTGCTCACCTGCGCCCTGCCCTGGGTCCCTGAATGGCTGATACGCGCTGGCGGCCAGCAGATCTGCGCCCTTGGGCAGCGGCGCCGCCTCAGGCGCCGTGTGCGGCCCGCCTTGCTTGCCCCCCTTGTCGCCCCCCTGGCCCCCTTTCTGCTGCTGCAGCTGCTGCAGCGACGCGAGGTGCGCGCCCTCGGGTTCCGCGGGCGCGTGGTACCAGCCGCTGATACTCATGCGCGGCTTGTCTTCAGCAAACACCTCCTGCAGCAGGGTGGCGCCGGCGTGCACACCCGTTACCAGCCTGGCACACAGAGGGAGGGCTGCCCAAGCTATGCACACATGTTACCAGCCTGGCGCCCAGGAAGGGCTGACTAGGAAGGGCTGCTCAAGCCAAGCGCACAGGAAGGCTGCCCAAGCTATGCCATGCACGCAGGTGGCCACGTGTATGGCATGGCAGATCTTGTGCGCATGCGAGTCAGATGCGCAACGCGCAATGCTGCGCGGCATGGCATGCCCACTGCCTCTACTGCACGTGAACCGCACAGCAAGGAAGCTTTCAAGGGGTGGGCACGCTTTACTACTCAACATTGCTGTCTATGAGCAGCACTGGTGCTGCAGAGGGCGCACCTGGACAGCATGGAAGCTCTTGCCAGGCAAGACAGTGAACATGACCATGGAGTTAAAGGTGGGCAAGTGGCAGACGGAGGGGTGTACCGCAGGGGTGTGTGGCATGCCTGCATGTGCAGATATGGCAAGACAGCTGAGCATGGTGGCATGGGTGCGTGTGCATGGGTGCGCACGCAGAGAGGCACAGAGGAGAGGGGGCAACACAACCAAAGCGTGGTTGCATGTGTGCGTGTGCTTGGGTGCCTTACGCCTTTTCATGATAGCAAAGGCACTTGGACAAACAGTTCATGTTCATTTCGGGCAGCCCCTAGGCACAGGGCATCCTTGCATGAGCGAGTGCAGCACCTTGCGCAACAACTAGTTAGCACTGGGCGCATGCTTTCACACAAATGCACGCATGCGCACACATGTATGCACATGCAAAAGACCGATGCACACACGCACACACACACACGCACGCACGTACCGTCCTCCAGGGGGTACAGCTCCAAGTTGCCACCATCCTCAGCCGTCCATGGCTGCTCTGGGTCTGTGAGGTAGATGATGTACGACACCCTATGCACATGCAAGTTAGAGCATGTGGGTCTGTGAGGTAGATGATGTACGACACACTGCGCAATGTGAAGCAGATGATGTACGACACCCTGTGCGCATGCAAGTAAAAATGCCGCGCCTTGTGCACACACAATTCTTTCTGACCATGTGGCCATGAAAAAAAATATGCACTTTAAAGCTGGCAATGGTCAGTCGCAAACAAATCAACCTGATGATCTGGCTGACAGTCAATTATGTTGTTGGAAAAAAGAGCCAGCCTTGTGGACTTGACACAAGCAACAGGACGGGCAGGCAATGAACGGGTGCAGATACAGGCAGGGGGCGCATGGCACCGCATGTTACAGCAGATGCAGGCAGGCAATGAATGACAGACACCCTTTGCTCAGGTGCAGGCGGTGTAAAGCGTCCCTTGCAAATGAAGGCGGCCACTGCTGGTGGACCTGAACACACATCTATGGTCTTCATAGACACTCAAGCAGTGAATCATGGGCGCCACCCTGCTAGAACTGAGCGAAGGCGAAGCTGACAGAAGGATGGGCCAGGGCAACATGCACGAGGATGGTGCCCTATGTGCTACGCTGAATGTGCAGCATGCCCCAGTGTGGCGTGATAAGAATCTTGTATCCTGCATGCTAGCCCAAGATGCATCCACAAGCGCTGAGGGTGTGCTGGTGCGAGCGTGTGCATGCAGATGAGTCGAAGGAGCACACGCTTGCAAAACACCACTCTCCCTCTCCTCACCTCCGTGTACCAATGACATCATCGTGGCATAGTAAGTGGCCTCCCTTGGCATATACATTGCATGAGCAGTCTGTTTTGCTGGACAGCTCACCGCAGCCGGTGACCTCTCTAACAAAGCCCTGCAGTAGCCACACAGTAGCAACACACACAAGAATACATGGAAGCGTAGCTCCAGCACAACTGTGATTGCCCCTGGTTTGGAAATTCGATGAGACACAGAAAGCAATGTGCGCGCATGCAATGCACTGGGATCGATGCGCCCAGGTTAGCTTCAGGCATGGCTGTTTGTGCAACCAGGAGCACAGCCAGTGAATGCCTGCAAATTCCAGGGTCCAATACAGGCGTGCCAGACAAATGTTGCATTTGGCGGCAGCCACCTCCTGCTGTGCAAGAGCTGTCACCCCAGCTCACCCTGAATGTCTCTGAGTACAAGGCATCTTTGAGCTTCATAAGGGTTGGCAGCTTGGCAGCTGCCTCTGAGTCCAAGCTGTCCAAGTTTCCCAGGTCGCCTGCAGAAAAAGGGGGGCAGGGGTGCAAGTGTCAGGTAACATAGGGTGACCCTAGTAGGGTTGTTTCAGGCTCGGTAGGTTTTCCGCATTTGCGCATGGCCACTTTCACGATTGCATTATGGACATACATTATGCTTGAAGCATGGTCCTGGATGTCGTGGCTGGCATCATGCCTGATTGGAGGGAGCATGCTGAAATGCTGGAGCGCCACTGGACCCAAGCCAAACTGTACCCGCCGGCTGCATGATCCGGTGCCGAAGGCTTGATTACCATTTCGTTACCCTTTGTCCCATGTCCCTCCGAAGCAAGCCTCAACGCGCACTTAAGCATCACCTGTCTGGAAGACCTTGAACAGGTCAGTCTCCTTGTACGTGGCCTGGATGTTGTTCACGATCTCTTCGCGCACTTGCGCCAGCAACTTGGGCGGCAGCAACTCCCGGAACGCGCCGTGCAAGTACGGCTGCGACTGCTGGTACTGCGTCTGCAATTCGGCGCGAGACTCCGGGCTCAGCAAGCGGGGGGAAAATAGGGAGGCAGGGTCTTGCGCGGCGCCCTCATATGGCTTTTGCTTCTTGAGGGCCGGTCCCTCCTGTATAACGTGGGCCTCTTGCATGATTCTTCCCTTGGATATCAATCTCCAATAGGTATTGAGATACCTGCGGAATGCGAAGAGGCAAGGCTCCCGTTCACGGGGATCCGGCTAATTAAAGAAAATGTTCGGTTTCCAACTTAGCCTTACTTTTTTTAGTAGTGTTTGTTGGAAGCATTAAATGGGTGCAAGACTCCTTGTATCACTCGTCCCCGTATGCGCTGTTCTGATCCCTGTTCTGATCCCATTCTTGCCTATCCGCATTCCATACATCTCGGAGCTGAAGTCAGGACTGTGTGGATCCCCACCTGTTAGAGTGCACCAGATCCATGATGTGTCAATGCCTTTGCGAGAGGGAGCAACTCTTTTTTCTCGTCCTGAGGGCTTGCCAGGCTCCCACCGAGTGCGTTTGTTGAATGGTTTGCTCCTGAGGCATTGGCGTAAAAGCACCAGCTGCTGTTATGGTGCTTAAAGCCTGATCAGGTTTCCTTACAATTGGTGCGCAGGAACTCGTTTCCGAAATTCCAAGAAACAAGTGAGGAAAATCATGTCAAGTTGTTCCTCTCCCTAACTCCTCACTCGACTGTGAGAGCATGCACGCAGCAGCATGCTTTTTCTGTTGAGCAATTTAGGAGGTCTTGAGCAGTGCAGAATGGCAAACCTAAACTAAGGACAGATCAGGGACTTCCATGATGTTGCAGGTATTACATGAGTTTCCTCAAGATGGAAGCCCATACAGGAACACATGTGGATGCGCCTGCCCACTTTTCTCAGTACCATATGACAGAGGAGGAAGGGGTCAGGATAGACAAAGTGCGCGGTGCCGTGGTGTGCTGTGGGCCACCGCAGATGCAGGGCATATTCTTGACCAAGGATTGTGTTAACGATTTCAGGGTCATAATGTTGAATGCTATCCATTCCCCACATTGACTGGCTCGGCTCTGTCCCCTGGAGAATTGCACCACAACACAGCACCCTGCTCACCTTGCTGCTGCATGCCCCCACTGCGCAAACTCAAGATTCACAACACACATATCCCACTGCAGATCAACCTAGACGCCCTGATTGGGCCTGCATACGTGCTTGAAATTCCACCTGGCGTCATCAACATCACAGGCAAGTGTGCTCCATGGGCGCTCACTGCCTGCTGAAGTGCCCCTGCGGGATCATCTTGCCAGGATCCAGCTGACTCAGCACAGCCCCTGGTGCTTGAATCAAACAGGTTGGTGCATCCTAGCGGGGGATGACCATTCCATGCTCCGCGCCTGGTGGTGTATCATCCCATGGGAAATCATTTTGGGGTATGAAAACCCTGTCTTGGGTTCGAACAGAGAAAAAAGTCTCATGTGCTTCATGAGTGGCCTCATCAGCTGCGTGCCCATGCGCGCGAGCATCGTCATGCAAGGGCAGGTCACACCCTCAAGGGCCTGCACATGCTCGCCTCATGAAATCTGACTGGGCCAGTGGATGTCCAAAACAGCCGTGCCACCATCGTGCAATTTGCAGAGGGTGTCCTTCAAGGCCTACACATCCCCAAGGACTGTGAGCGGCTGTTGCTCAAAACGGACAATTCCCGCAAGTGAGTGCTTGCAGTCGCGCATGAGCCTCTGCTTGATACAGCGCAGGCTGCGCGTTCGCCGAGAAGCACCAGCTCTGTTCGGTGCACCATTATCTAGTGAAGGCACCCTGAATGCCTTGAGGAGATGCCGCACCACGCCATGAGCGTGATATGATCCGGGTTAGCGAGAGTACTTCCATGCTCGCAGTGACATGTTTCACTGTGCCTGAGCATGCATTATGCAAGGATCCTCTCTCTCCCTGTGCACCTGGCTTCAAGACCAGGTCCACAGCTTCAGCTACGGCCCCTGTTGCATCCAGCACGCTGCACATAGTTAGAAGTGACTGCCTGTTTGATGAGTGCATGATGGCTTACACCCTTGGGCCTACAATAGCTAAAAGAGCAGGAGGAACTTACATGCCTTGAGCCAATTTTGCTAGAACATTCCATAGATGTTCTAGCAGGGAACCTGCGGCAGCATGGAACCTGCGGTAGGCAAGCGTTCCTGCAGATTGTCTGTGAGCCAGGTCCCTGCCCCCTCTGCATACATGTGCAGCCACCTTCTGATGAAGCCCTTCACTCCTAATTACACCGCTTTGACTTCAGACGGCTCACGCTTCCTGGTGAGTGCTCTTTTGGGATGGATGTGGTGATAGCTTATCACCGTAACAGGAGATTGACAATGCATGCAATCCCTTTTTGTTATGGACCGGTCACCGACAGTTGCTCTTTTGAGCATTAATATATCTTATGAACATTAATATGTCTTTTGAGCATTAATATGTCTTTTGAGCATTAAAGTCGGAGATATGGCAAGTCAGCTGTGTTTGAGAAGGGTGCATGGGAACGAACTAAGAGTATGCCCTCAAAAATAACCCTGGAGGCTAATTGGGGGATGCGTACATATAATGCAAGTGCCAGGCAGTCCTCCACCAGCAGGCGTCTGTACAGTCTATGCAAATGTCCACAAATGAAACTAAGGATTTTTTGGTGCAGGTGCTGAAATCCAATAAAGAGGCTTCATTTACCATTTCTCAAACCGCTTACGACCTCATTTATTAATGCTGCAGGCGCAAAAGACCAAGGTGAAATCGGTAAGTCTGCTTGTCGGTTGGATCAAGAAGCATGGTGTTCATCCATAGGAGCTTCTGATCCTGCTTTGTTTCGGACTGGCAGCTGGAGCTATTTTCTGGCTTCCTCAGCGCATGCAGCTCATGCGCAATACAAAGAATGCACAGGTCTATGCAAGGAAGACTCGCGCATTTCCAATCATTCACGAATTCGAATTTTACCGAATCATTCACGAATTCGAATTTTCCCGAATCATTTGCCGTATTGTTAAACATCAATTCGCTGGTTTCAAAGACCCTTCCCAAAATGGGCCCTGCGATGCACCTATATGGCTTCGTTAACAACATAGCCTTAAGCATTGCCCATGTTAACAACATAGCCTTAAGCATTGTTGTCAGATGAGAGCATGTGGAATCAGGGGTCAGCGGAGTGGGGAGGGTCAGCTGGCGTGAGTTGGTTCGCACGTACGTACGTGCCTAACCTCCTTCCCCTGCTCTCGAAGCTCAAAGGCAAACGTTCCATCGAATCATTCGGCATATTTTGAATTTTACAAAATCATTCGCACATTGCAAATCCAAAACAGGCAAATGGCACAACCCTGGTTGGTACTCTTGGAAGCTGGCCTGCATCATGCCGCATGACTTATGCGCTCTATTGTGACATCATTGCGACTTAATAGTGCACACAGTGCCAGCCAGATCTCAAGCAGTTAGATTTCAAGATTGACCAGATTTCACGAGTGCGCACTATGCCAGCCAGAATTCAAGCAGCATGGGGGATCATTGTCGTTGCGACCATATTGTTCACCACTTTTGTGCCCAGCGTGCTCTCTAACTGGTGGTGCCTGGCACATCATGCTGCTCAGGCACTCCTCTCTGGCCATTACTGTGACCAATGTTGTGATGACCTTTGTGCCCGGCTTGTCTCGCTGGTGCTGCTTGGCACTCCATGCTGCTCAGGCGATCCTCTGTGTCTATCATCATGGCCAATGTTGTGATGACCTTTGTGCCCAGCTTGCTTTCTTCCTGGTGCTGCTTAGCACACCATGCTGCTCAGGCGCTCATTGCGACCATTTATGACTTAAAGTTGTGACCAGTTTTGGCCAGAATTGTGACCAGAGTTGCGACCAGAATTGTGACCATCATGTTGCCCCACGCCCTTTTGGACTGGTGTGTTGCGCTGCAAGTCGTGTCCCCCATGCGCTGTCTTTGCTCGTTGTCAACCCTTGCCCCCGTCTCTTGCAGGTCGGCATCGACTGCTTATCTATTGCCACGTTTGAGGACAATGTTGGCGGCCATGTGGAGCTCTTCCACAAAGTCAGTGTTAACAAAAAAATTAGCCAGCTTGCTGAATTGCCTCACAGCTGCCTTCCTTGCGGCTATGCTGCCCGACTCAGCCTAGGAGCTAGCTGGGATTGCCTCACTGCTGCCCACCTTTGCTGCAAAAAATTGGAAAGCCGGACATGCTCCCTTCAGGCAAAGGCATCGCACAATGTTGGCAAGGAGAATCTGCAGTTGTACTCGTGTACTCAGCCCGCTCAAGCACAAGAACTTAAATGCTTTGCGCTGTTGCACATTCAAGTTGATATCTTAAACCCTGCAAACACCTCCTGTATTAATATATGTGTTTTTGTTGCCGCTAACAGCATGCTGACAATATCATTCAGGTGGCTGCGCTTAGCTTGGTCTTTAAGGAAGCGCGCTCCTCTGCATTCATGGGCTTGTCCCACAAGAAGCGCACATATCCACAGGAGGGCATCACGACCGCTCTGATGGCAGGCCTGTCACTGCATCAAATGCCGTTTTCCACAGGAGCGCGTGATCATTCCAATAGAGGGCCTGTTGCTGGATGACATCACTCCATCGCACTGGTACCACATGACTTGCCTCCCCATCAAGCTCGAGGTGACGAGGATGTTGCGTGCTTCCTGTTCCAGTGTGCAGCCACTCTCCCCAAAAGAGGCCTATGGGTGAAGATGCCACCAGGCTGAAGCTTGGTACTGCATTGAGCTCAGTAAAGGGGCCTTGGTCAGGCTTTTTGCTAGTAGCTCAGATCCGAGGGCCTGCACTTCGGAACAAACGGGTATGCAAAGCAGACTACCTGGACGATGTGCAAGAACTTCCAGTAGCACAGAGCACACACACACACACACACAGAACAACATATTGAGATAGACAAAATGCATGTTCACGGTGCTTGCGAGTTGCACTGAACAGCTGGTATGTGGTCCTGATCAAGTTTAGGATTTGAAGAGGCGAAAAAAGGCGTCAAACAAGTGATTTAGATGAATGGTAGATCTCCTCATCATTGAACTTTGCAACTCAGTTGCTGCTTGCCCATGCTCTCCTTTTTGATACATCTTTGCATGCTCAATGCAGGGGGCTGAAGGATCGCCAGCCAGATGTGTCCTTTTTGGACCAAAGAGCTAAATAGCAACACCATGTTTCGAGCGGTCCTTGTGAGGCAGTCCTTTGAGCAGGCCTTCGAGCGTGCCTTATGCTAGGAGGCAGCATTCATTCAGGTGTGGTCAATCTGGCCAGTGCTGCTGATATCACTACCTGACAACCAACGTGCTCTTGAAGAAAACAGTTGCTCTCAAGGTCCTGATCAGGAGCAGGGGGCAGCTTGCCACCCTCCAGATCCTCACTAGTTCTTTTTTACCTGCTCTTCGGGCCAATGTGTCTCCGAGGAGTCCTTAATTGATGTAGGGACTCGTTTCACTGCCTATGTAGTTTTTCTTTTCTTTTTTTTGACAACCCTTCCACGAAGCTTGCATTAGATACGTCTTGCCCGAGCAGGCTTACAGGATTCTGGACCTGCTAGAGTTTTTTCCTCTGTTCAGTTTGTTTGAATTCAGGACCTACCATGTGGCTACTTGTCAATGACAAGTGGCGAATGCTGACTTATACCAACTCCATATACCTCCTCAATTTGTCCTGCTGTTCAAGTCTTTCATCCCTGCTGGGGTTGCCACCCATTGCACCCTCCCTTCAATCTTGAGAGACTTCACCTTGGACTAGAAATAGTGACACATTTTTTCCTAAATATCCACCTTGCTTGCTCTAGTGGTTCCAATACGACAAAAGAGAGCACACATGGTTCTTCCAGAACCCTCCAGATCCCCACTTATGATCCTCTTCCTAGTTAAATGGTGTGGATGTGCCTGTTGCTTACACCAGATGTTGTACTCTTCCTCAATTCACGCAAACAGGGGGCTCAATGGTAGTTCCCTGATGGCATAGTCTTTTCTATTTCTTTCAATTAACCTTCCTGGATCACAAAGAAACTAAGTTTGGTATTCAGTGTCAGCAGGAATGCAACTGCATTGAGTTAATGTTGAACGACTCAGAGTGGCTTACTACTTGGCGTGTGCAATGTTCCTCCTGAAGATGCTTTTT
>LFCJ01004485.1_pt1 | contig 10237 bp, 18 predicted proteins | sample 643141 | NCBI WGS metagenome assembly LFCJ01 (sample SAMN03766243, study PRJNA286221) | soda lake metagenome | biome: soda lake; feature: Kulunda steppe; material: water; isolation source: sample B1-Br-g2 brine of Lake Bitter-1 | place: Russia: Kulunda steppe | collected 2010-07 | reverse complement strand
GGGGGGGGGGGGTAGAAGACAGGGAGGGGTGCACAAAACCAGCATAGGCATGCGCACTGTCGCACGGGCGTGCGCACCCAGGCACAAGACATGCCAGGATATACGTGGACCTCAAAACCATGCACCGACTTTTTATACACACACACACACGAATATGCACGCCCATATGGCGGTGCCCTTGCATTCAGTAAGCTTCAGGCTCTGTATGCCACGCTGCCGTCACTATTGCCGCGCAGCGCGCACTAGAGCAGCTCCTCTCCCACACACGCCACATGAGCCGCCTTCAAGCAAGCCGCGCAGCCCTGTGTGGTGCGGGCGTGCGCGCAGCGCCTGTGTGGCATAAGCACACCTGTTCACAAAGGTCTTGCTCTCCCGGTCGAGTTCTGTGGGCAGCACAGGCAGTACAGGGGCGGAAGGCCTGCCGTGGGTGGGTGTCGGGGGTCACCAGGCAGCAGGGGTGGGTCACCAGGCAGGGGTGGGTCCACCAGGCAGGGGTGGGTCACCAGGCAGCAGGGGTGGGTCACCAGGCAGCAGGCGGGCAGAATGCAACGCCGAGAGTGGTGTGATCAGAGGTGGCAGGGGGGCACAATGCAAATGCCGAGAGTGCTGTGGTCAGAGGTAGCACAGGGGCGGGCGGCATGCCATGAGTGGGGTTCCGTTTGTGCAGGCCAGGGTGGAACTCTCTGTGCCCCAAATGAGCATGGCTTATGAGAAAGGCATAGTGCTGCAAGAGGAGATGTTTCCTGTGTGCTGCAAACAAAATGCAGCAAGCACAGCCTTCAAGAGCATAACCAAGCCATGGAAAAGAGCATCACCAGGCCATAGATGAGGGGAGAAGAGCATCACTCGGCCATAGATGAGAGGACAAGAGCACCACCAGGCCATGGACTGTGACAAAAGCTGAGGCACCAGGCAGCGTGGTATCCTGCACCAGGCAGCGTGGTATCCTGCACCAGGCACTGGCATTATTGTGCGGTGCAGAGAATGGCCCATGCACGCGTGATGCCCACTGCCCTCACTGTGGGAGCGGCAAACGTCTTGTATTGACACCTTGTCAGAGCCAAATGGCTAGTGTGATTTCTGCCTATTCAGCCCATTTGAAATGGACTGACTGCAATGTGTGTGAGCTGCGTCGGCGCGGCAGCAGGATCCACACACTGGAGATAACGCCAGAGACAATTCTGCCTCCGAAGTTAAGCCCTTGCGCAGGAGTGGATTTGTCAGGAGTCCCCTTGGCGCGCAGGAGTGCCCTTGCGCGCACGAGTGCCCATGTGTGCACAATGGCCCATGTGTGCACGAGTGCCCATGTGTGCACAAGTGCGCATGTGTGCACAAGTGCGCATGTGTGCACGAGTGCCCTTGCACACACGTGTGCCCATGTGTGCACATAGGGCTAGCACAGCAGCAGCACAGCCTGCAGGCTGGGGGCCAGCACGGCATATGCCTGTGCTGCAGCGGATCACGGGCAATGTGTACAGCAGTTACACAAGCGTTCCCAGAAGTAGATCTCAACCGCACTCACCCCCCATTAAAAGTAGCAAGTTGGTGGGCAGCTTCCCGTCTGGATGCAGCTTGTGCATCTGCGCGTGGGTGCAGTTGAGGGGGTCAGGGACGCAACAAATGCTCTGGTGCGAGGATGACGCTGCAGATGCTGAGGTTAAGCTATCAAAGGCACGGGCAGCCTCTGCTCTTTCAACAATCAATCTATGTCTGTACAAAAGGTCTTTGAGCCAGCAGCAAACAGATAAGGGGCACACCTGTTCGCCTTCTAGTGGAGTCCATGCTTACTAGGGCTAATAATGCAGCCTTGCAACATCTGCATGTCTATTCGCAGGGCCCTCTTCATATCCTTGATTTTGTGGAATGATATCAAATTCAATCCCATGCAAAATAGTATACACTGACTCTCAGACCCATCATGAGATGAGGCCAGCTTCAAATGACTGCATGCTTCCAGCATACAGCAGCTCATTCTGTAGAGCCTGTTGGGACGCACCTGGTGGATGAGTCCATTTAAAATGTCAGAGACGTCACACCATCCAGCAAGTGAGGGTTGGCTGCTCCCTAAGATTCCAGCACTGGCCGCCTCCGTTTCCTGGTTGCAAAGTTAAATGCATGTGCATGCATGCATCACACATTAGTGTGTGCGCGCGTTGCAAGGAGGCAGCGCATGAGCTAATGCACTTCCACATTCATGTGCAGCAATTAAACTGTCAGAGACTTGGCGATAGAGTTTCAAGTCTAAGTGTACAGGGACAGCAGTGTCAGCAAAAACTATCAAGGGTGCGGACATGTCTCCATGGTACGGCACGAAGCACAATGCGAAAAGTATTTGAAGATCTGCAGAGCCAGTTGAGACCTTCACAGCGTCATCATCTGGCAAGGTAAACACACTTCCTGGCTAATTGATCATGCTTCCATGTGATGGACGCGGAGAGGAAGCAAGAGCAATGCTTCCATGCCTCTCATGGCATGAGCAATAAGAGCATAGAGGCATTGCTCTCGTTGCTCGTGCAATGAGAGGCATTCTGCACATGTACCAGGCCTAGAAGCACAACAGAGCCATCTATGATTTGCCATGGAACAAGGATGCTTGCAGTCTAATGCGCATGCAGATCTGCACCTGGTCTTCTAATGGAGACGGGCTCACAACCATGGGAGCTGAGAGTATCCGGTGCTTAGCCAGCAACTGCAGGGCACAAAGTCTTGAGTGAGGATCAGTGGAGCATGAGGGCAAGCATGCGCAAAATGAATCATCCCCAACGCTGCAAACTGATACTCGCCTTCAGGGCTTGGGACACTGTCATGTCATGCTCCAAGCAAACTACACTCCCCTTTGCAATTCCATCCCCTTTCTGCGCCTGTTGGGACTTGAAGGCCAACACGTCAGCTAGTGTACAGGAACTGAGCTGGGGCTTCAACATTTCTGTCTGTTTTAATCGAATGAATGTCAACAAAACAAAGAATTGGAAGATTTCGAGATTTGATGCAGTTCTGCTGCCTCCGCGATGCTAAAAAATAAATAAGAAACATGGAAGAAGATGATATCGATGATCCCTCATTGTTGGAGCAAGTGAAAGACTATGAGCTCCAGCCGGTAAAACTGCTCTCTCAGGATCATACGTGTCACATGCAGTTCCCTCACTTCCCATCATGTTGCTGCTGCTAACAGAATTGTTAAACTTCTGCTTTTTTTACAGAAACATGAGCTACGCATGGAGTGCGCCAAGGGGCGTGATGTGCGCATCATGGTGGGCATGCGTGTAATGGCGTTGCATCAAGTACTCGACCCTTTGTGAACATATGTTTTGCTGTTTCATGCGAATTGAAAGCATGAGGACTGGCATTGCCTGTCTGACACCAATGTTTGTAACCTGTTTCTGTGCACCTTCCTCGCCTGCCTTAATTACACGACAGTTTGTCCCCATGCGTACCTGCATTTCATCAGTAAGCTGCACATTTTTATGCTCCTGATGCTTGGCAATTCACCGTCTTAGCTGTACTGTGTCGCTCCTCAGCTGGTGAAAGTTGCAGCACTTCATTGTGGCACTTTGATTTTGCCTGCATGCAATCACTGAAAGCATCCACTAAATTGATAGGCAGCAAGCACTTACCATGATTTGTGTCCAGCTTTTATTGGCCAGAAATCTCCTCAGGCCTGCGAGCAGCCTAGATGCTTTGTTTTGTTGTGCTCTGGACCTGTGACTTGAGGACCTGTTGCTTGAAAAATAAGTGCATCAAATCTGCGGTGGTGTTGTGTTATGAAAATGTGTGAGATTTGCTTGAGTGCACAAAGAGTATGATGCATGCTTTGCGTGTTGTAACTGTGCATGCCCCGCTCCATGGCTTCTGAATTGCTCCCTGCTCATCACGCTACTCGGGATGCGCTGCTCTGCCACAGCGGGCATGCAAGGCTCATCAATATGCACTGCCTAAAGAGGGAAAGCAGGCACTGCTGAAGCGAGCGGCGGTCAGATTCTGGTGCAACATAATGGCCTTTCAGAGCGCTTGGCATGCGCACCATGCATGCAGCTGGAGGACGGCTCTGCTGAGGTGTTTGGGGCAGAGCTCCAAAAAGGCAACTCCGTGGATGTGTCTGGGCAGAAGCTGGCGGTGAGCTGCTCACTTGATGTCATGCTTGGACATGTGATGGGGAAATGCTTGCTTTTTGCTTTTTGCATGCTGCCATGGCTGTGCTGGTCTTTTGGGGAAATGCTTGTTTTTTGCTTTTTGCATGCTGCCATGGCTGTGCTTGTCCTTGGATAGAAGCTGGCGGCGAGCTGTCCTAGCTTTTCTCCACAAGATACTGCACTTACGGCCCATAAGCGTGGCAGGAGTGAGCCCTAAGCCATACCAGGGCTTTCCTCGTCAAGGCTGAATGCACAGCATTCGCGCAGCTGTATGTGCCCCTCAGAAACCATGCTCCCTGCGTCTCACTTCATACTGAACACGAAAGGGGGAGCACATGTCTTTTCTGTTGGAGCCAGAGCACTGAAGTAGGCATGTGCTGACGTGTGCTCACTGCACAACAACCCTTGGCTGGCCCTAGATGCGCAGGGCATGACGGCTAGGTGTGGGGGTGCATGTGCATACACATGCGTTGGCCTCTTAGCGGACATCTGGGGGCTCTGTGGAGGGGGCCTACTGGCTTGCAGCACAAGGAAAACATGCGGAACGAGTAGAGGAGGCAAGGTCTTTTGATTTGGTTGCCGTTCCAAACAAACTGATGCATGGCCTTCATGATGACCAGCCCACCCCTGGACTGCTTTGCCCAGCCCACTCAACACCCCAGTACACACCACGCGCTTGCCCTCCATCGCTTGTAGGTGTTCACATGGACTGGTTGCAAGCTGAAGGTGCAGGGCCTGCCAACCATGATGTGAGTCCTCATTTAAAGGCAGATCGGATTGTGCTTTGGAGGGTTTGACTGCGCTCTTCCGCCACACTATCTGTTGAGGATTGCCCGATTGATGAGCAATCAAGAGCGCAAAACAAGTTGCCGATTTTTAAGCTTCCTCCTGCTGCAGGCCTCCTGGGTCAAAAATGCTGTCCCTACTCCTGGTAAACACCAATGGAGCTGCGTGCAAACCCATGGCATTGTGCACAGTGGTCGATCTCTAAGCCATTGGTCGCTCCATAGGTTGCTCTAATGGCCTGCTTGCATCCTCGCACGTGTTCACTGCTGTGCACAGTGCTTTGAAACACTGTGTTCGCTTGGCGCAAGGAGGCTGGCGCGAGACAGCTTTTTCTTGCTGTGATGTAGTCTCTGTGCCTCACTGCCACCATCTGAACCTCAAAACCACGCATTTATTGCTGTGATGTGATCTCTGTGCCTCACTGCCACCATCTGAACCTCAAAGCCACGCATTTCTTGCTGTGATGTAGTCTCTGTGCCTCACTGCCACCATCTGAACCTCAGAACCACGCATATTTTGAATTGCGGATCCTAGAACCGTGTGAAGGCCAGCGCCGGTGCATGCTTGATTGCTCTAGTGTGAATGACCGCCACCCGCTTACCTGGTCTTGCAGATACACGGCTGAGGAGACTCCTGTTGCCGTCTACTGCAACCTTCACCAGATGCTGCGGCAGTGTCGGCTTGACGCGCAGCAGCAGCAGCAGCAGGACCAGCAGGCAGGGGGCCCGCCAGCGCAGGAGGCGGGGCAAGCGCAGCCTCCCTTCCATGTCAGGTGCGTGGCTCTGCTGCGAGGCATTGAGGCCAGCCAATCCACGAGGTCAGGTGCATGGCTCTGCTGCATGAGATCAAGGCTAGGCTGTCCACGAGGTCAGGTGTGTGGCTCTGCTGCAAGGCATCAAGGCCAGCCAGTCCACGAGGTCAGGTGCTGTTGCAAGCCCCAATGCATGCAGCAGCACAAAAACCAGTGCCACTGTTCAACGGTGCTCGCAAGGCACGCGCGGGATGACATGAGGGCACCTGACAAGCTCACGAGGCACTGAATTGCCCGTGACCTTAAAGCTCACACACGGCACTAAAATGCCCTCAAGGTGCCTCTGAGTGCCAACGGCACAACAGCACGCATGGCACCTGACAGAGCCCACGAAAGGCACTCGCAGGGCCACGAAGCACTTCTAAAGCCTGCGAGGCACCTGGCTGCCCACAACTTAAGAGGCTCCAACTGTACCTGACAGAGCCCACAAAAGGCACTCGCAGGGCCACAAAGCACTTCTAAAGCCTGCGAGGCACCTGGCTGCCCACAACTTTAGAGGCTCCAACTGTACCTGACAGAGCCCACAAAAGGCACTCGCAGGGCCACAAAGCACTTCTAAAGCCCGTGAGGCACCTGGCTGCCCGCGACTCATGAGGCTTCCAACTGTACCTGACAGAGCCCACAAGAGGCACTTGCAGGAATCTGCGGCAGCAGCAGCAGCTCCCGCTTCACTCTGCAAGGGTTGCGCGCTGGAGCGCCCAGCGTGTGTGGGTGTGGGTGCGGGTGTGGGGGTGTGGGGGTGTACGCATGCACACACGCTGACGTGCGGCGCTGCTGTTATGCAGGGGGCGCGGCCCGCGCGTCGTCATCGTTGGCCCCACTGACAGCGGCAAGTCCACGCTCACCAAGATGCTGCTGAACTGGGGCGCGCGCGACGACTGGGAGCCCACATTCGTGGACCTGGACGTTGGTGGGGCTGAGCGCATGCGTGTGCGCTTGCCTTGGTGCATGTGCTCTGACAAGCATACAAAACATGTGCCTCTACTAGAGCTTGTGCACGTTTATCCAAATCAGGTGCATTCCATGGCCTCCGTGGTGGGGTAGTGCCTTGGGCTCGCGGAATACAACACCCCAGGCCAGGGCGCCATTGCAGCACTCACACAACACATGCCGCACAGCCTGACTGGGCGCCATCATTGCAACCACTCCCCGCACACCCCGCACCGCAGGCCAAGGCACTATCACAGCACCTGGCTGTATCGCTGCGGTCCCTGTGGAGGCCCCCCTGGACGTCACTGAAGGGTGCAGCGCCTTGGACATGCCCCTGGTTTACTTCTACGGCCACGCATCTGCCAGCGACAACCCAGAGCTGTACAAGGTGGGCAGCGCATGTGCGCGCGTGTGCTGTGTGTGGGTTAGGCCTTCTTGAATGGCCAGAGGCACTGGCCGGTGATGAGCCTGAGCTTTTCTCGGTGGGCGGTGCTTTTGCGCTTGTGCATGCTGTGGGGGGGCGAGGTCCACACCCGCAGCCAAATTACCGCCCCAGCAGTAGGAGGTGCTGCTGATAGGTTCCACCATGCGCCGAGTCCACGTCCTTGTTGAAGCATGCGCGCACAGGTTGCACAACAGGTGTGCTCGCAAGCATGCATGCCCCCACAGGCTGCTCGCCTGCTGCTCTCTCAAGCGCGCACGCGCAGGGCGCGCAGCAGCTGCCCTGTGTCCACAGGGTCATTCCTCACTCGCTCATGCGCTTTTCTGGCACGTTTGCGCGGTCTGCGCTTGGCTGTCGGTCTTTTGCTTGCAAGCAGCACCAGCGCCCACAGCCACGGTGGACATTTACTGACCTCTGGGCACGCCTGAACACTCTTCTGCTTGCAAGCAGCACCAGCGCCCACAGCCATGGTGGTCATTTACTGACCTCTGGGCACGCCTGAACACTCCAGTCATGTACACGCCAAACATAAGCTGGCATGTGCTGGCACCGCCCAGGTTGATAAAAAATCCATTGCTCCCAACCCCGTCCCATCGCCTGCCCTCCTGTGACACCACACCTGCGCCCCTCGGGCAGCAGCACCTCACCAATCAATTTGATTGAATCAAACCACTCACGCGTCCACCAATGGGCTGATGTGGGAGGCAGCAGCCACAGCCAGGTGCACCTTGCCATGTCTTGAGAGCAGTGCACGCACGCTCTCCTCTGTCACGCCTGCCGCCTCGCCACTTCCTGCCCGCCCCGCCTGCACAGTTCCTCGTGGACCGCCTGGCAAGCGTTTTGGATCGGCGAGCTGCAGCCAACCCGCGTGCAGCCGCCTCTGGACTGGTAGTCAACACCATGGGCTGGGTGGAGGGCTTGGGCTACGAGCTGCAGATGCACGCAATCCATGCTTTCAAGGCGCGTGCGTGCTTGCTTGCTTTAGACAGCTAGCACCCCTTGGGCTCATGTGCATAGGGCTTATGCAGCAGCAAGCCATGTGCACATGTGTGCACGCCCAGCCCCTTGGCCTCAAGGCACGCTGCCCAGTCTTTTGACCTTAAGGCCCACTCTTTATGCTCTCTTGACCTCAGGGCGCACTGCCCAGTCTTCTGACCTCAGGGCCAACTCTTTTGACCTCGAGTCGCGCTGCCCAATTTTTCATGGTCGCCAGCATATTGCTTTTGGGCACGCCTTGCCAAAAGCGCATGGCTTCGCTATGAGGGTGCCTGCATCGCGTGCGCTGTTGTAACCATTGACAGCTGTACTGCTTGCTGTAGTGCAGCTCTTCAGTGTGCCCTCACCAAACCAACCACTATCGCTGCTCCAGCTGGCATTGCTAGTTTCATGCCAGCCAAGCTAGTCATGATTGTCTGCACCACGCCACTGCTGCTAACCCGTGTCTGCTCCTTCTGCTCCGTTGTCCCCACCCTTAATGCCTGTCAGAAATCTCAGTGTCTTTTCCTATTCGCACATCAGTGCCTGCTTTTGATGCCTGTCAGTGTTTTCCCCTGGCAGCGCCTGCAACTTCTGCCTGTCAGCGCATGCCCCCTCCACTACTCCACCACCCCTGCCCCTGACCCTGCCCCTGCTTCTGCCTGCATGCCCGCCCACCCGGCTGCAGGCGGACATTGTGGTTGTGCTGGATGCGGACAGAGTCCACAGCCAGCTCACCACAGATCTCAAGGTGAATGGCGTGTGAGGGGGGTCCAGCACGTGCGAGGCTGCGGGCGTGGAAGGGCTTTGTCCTTTTGGTTCAGGGCAGGGAAGTGGGCGTGCACGAATGCGCGGTACAGTGAAGCTGAAGGGGGCGTGCGCAAATGCGCGGCACAGTCGAACGCAAGCGCGGCCCCAGTACGAGGACCATGGCTCGTCCTGCACTTGGGTTGTTGTGCAGATACCAGGCACACAGATACTGTATGTACAGTTACTGTACATGCAGATACTAGGTGTGCAGGCGTGTTGCATGTGTCAGCCTGAGGCGGTCTGGGACTCCTGCGCTCGCACTTGATGCCTGCATATTGCTCGTACTTGATGCCTGCACATTGCTTGCATTCATACCTGCACATTGCTTGCATAGGTGCCTGCACATCGCTTGCACTGGTGCCTGCACATTGCTTGCGCTGGTGCCCGCACATTGTTTGTGATGATGCCTGCACATTGCTTGCATTCATGCCAACACATTGCTCGCGCTGATGCCTGCACGTCGCTCGCGCTGATGCCTGCACTGCCCTTGGCTGAACGCCCGCTCCAGCACTGTGCCAGACACCTGGCAGCGCTTGCTGGGCCAGCGTGATGCAGCATATGATGCGCAGCTCGTGCATGCTGCCGTTTGCGAACACCCGCCCCAGCCTGCGGAACGCCTCTGGCACCAGTGCACACTTGAAGGAGGCCGCTTAGATATCTTCCGCAGTGTGAGGTCGCGCGGTTGCACGGTTTGTGGTTGTGGTGAGGGTCCTCCGCAGCTTGTGCTGAGGGCCTGTTGCTGCCGAGGAGGTTGTGCAGTGGAGACATCCTGGGCACCCGGGGTGCATGTGTGCAAAAGCCTCCGTGTGCATATGCGCCTGCAGGGCACCGCGGGTGCCGAGTGCCCGGCCTCCCTGGTGCATGCGCGTATGCTCGAAAGAGTTTCAGAGGTGCTCGACCTTCCTCCGGGGGGTGATGCTTGCGCCTGCAGGGCACCGCGGGTGCCGAGTGCCCGGCCTCCCTGGTGCATGCGCGTATGGTCGAAAGAGTTTCAGGTGCTCGACCTTCCTCCAGGGTGATGCTTGCGCCTGCAGGGCACTGGATGCCAAGTGCTTAAGCTCCCCAAGTCGGGGGGTGTAGTCACCCGGGAGCGTGAGGAGCGGCGCAACGCCCGCGATGCGCGCCTCAAAGACTACTTCTATGGGTGCGGCCAAGCTGGCTGTGCATGGGCTTCATAGGCTCTGCTGTGTGCTCCATGGTCCTCTGTCCCTCTCTCTGTCCCTCCATTTCTCTGTCCCTCCTCTTCTCTGTCCCTCCTCTTCTCTGTCCCTCTTCCCTCCTCCTTTTCTCTGTCCCTCTTCCCTCCTTTTCTCTGTCCCTCTTCCCTCCTCTCCCTCCCTCTCTCTGTCCCTC
>LFCJ01004422.1_pt1 | contig 10238 bp, 10 predicted proteins | sample 643141 | NCBI WGS metagenome assembly LFCJ01 (sample SAMN03766243, study PRJNA286221) | soda lake metagenome | biome: soda lake; feature: Kulunda steppe; material: water; isolation source: sample B1-Br-g2 brine of Lake Bitter-1 | place: Russia: Kulunda steppe | collected 2010-07 | reverse complement strand
TCATCCGCCCCTCGAGCACCGGCGCGACCAGCCACCCGGCGCGGCGCAGGGCGACGAAATCCGCCTCGTCGACATGCGCCGCATCCGCCGGCACCAGCCGCGCGAGCCGGTCCTGCCCCAGCGTCGCGGCGGCCTCGGCATAGGCAGCGCGGGCCTCGGCATTGATCGCCTGAACCCCCGACCAAAGCGCCGTGGCGAGCGACAGGCCGAGCACCAGCATCGCCAGCTGCACCGGCCGTCGTTTCCAATGCGACAGCAGCGCGCCGAGCGCGACGCGCCGCATCACGCCACCCGCCCCGCGCGCAGATGCGCCTGCGCGTCACAGCGCGCCGCGAGCCGCGGCGAATGCGTCACCAGAAGCAGCCCCGCCCCCTGCTGCGCCACCAGCGCCAGCATCAGGTCGAGCACCGCGTCGCCCGTGGCCTCGTCGAGATTGCCGGTGGGCTCGTCGGCGAGCACGAGCGCGGGGCGCGCGGCGAGGGTGCGCCCGATCGCCACGCGCTGCTGCTGTCCGCCGGAAAGCTGCTCCGGGTAGCGGCGCAGGAAATCCGATAGTCCGAGCCGCGCGGCGAGATCGGCGATGCGCGCCGGATCGTGGCGCCCGGCCATGCGCGCCTGAAAGGCGAGATTGGCACCCACATCGAGCGAGGGGATGAGATTGAACTGCTGAAAGACGAGGCCGATCGTGTCGCGCCGCAGCGCCGCGCGCGCGGCATCACCGAGCCCGGCGATATCGGCGCCCTGCACCCGGATGGCGCCCGAATCGGGCTGATCGAGCCCGGCGGCGAGATGCAGCAGCGTGCTCTTGCCCGAGCCGCTTTCGCCGGTCAGCGCAAGGCTGCGCCCTGCCTCGAGCCCGAGCGACACGCCGCGCAGCACCGGCAGCACCCCGTCACCGGTCCCAAAGGATTTCTCGACCCCGTCGATCTCGAGCAGCATGGTGGCCTCTTCATTGTCGGCGCATCTAGCACGGCGCGGGGTGCGGGAAACAGCGCGCGCTGCGTGTTGCGCGGCGCGGGCGAAAGCGGCTAGCTGGGGCGCGAAACAGCGGAGCGGCACCCATGCGCGTTATCGAATACGACCGGACCGGCCCCGCCGATGTCCTGACCCTCGCCGAGCGCGACCGCCCCGAGCCCGGCCCCGGCGAGGTTCTGGTCGCGATGGCGGTCTCGGCCGTGCACCCCACCGATGTGAAGGCGCGCGCCGGGGCGCGCGGGCCGCTGCCCTTCGCAAGCGTCGTTCCCCACAGCGACGGCGCCGGGCGCATCGTGGCAGTCGGCCCGGGCGTCTGCCCGAGGCGGGAGGGCGAGCGCGTGTGGCTCTACAACGCGGCCTGGGGGCGGGCGGATGGCACGGCGGCGGAGTATGTCGCGCTGCCCGCCTGGCTCGCCGTGCCGCTGCCCGATGCGGCGGATTACGCCGAGGGTGCCTGCCTCGGCATTCCGGCGCAGACGGCATATGCGTGCCTGTTCACGGATGGGCCGCTGCACGGCGAGGACGTTCTGGTCACCGGCGGTGCGGGCACGGTGGGCGCCTATGCGATCCAGATGGCCCGGCTCGACGGCGCGCGGGTCATCACCACGGTGAGCAGCCCCGAGAAGGCCGACTTCGCCCGCGCGATGGGCGCGGATGTCGTCATCGATTACCGTCGCGAGGATGCGACCGCGGCGATCCTCGACGCCACGGACGGGCGCGGCGTGGCGCGGATCGTGGAGGTGGAGTTCGGCGGCAACCTGGCGCAGTCGCGCGCGGTGCTTCGCGATGGCGGGGTTATCGCGGCCTATGGCTCGATGGCGGCGCCCGAGCCGGTGCTGCCCTATTATCCGATGATGTTCGCCAATCTCACGCTGCGCATGGTGCTGCTCTACAAGCTCGCACCGCAGCTGCGGGCGGCGGCGATCGGCGCGATCACGGCCTGGACCGGGGCGGGGCGGTTGCGCCATCCGGTGGGCCGGCGCTGGCCGCTCGCGGACGCCGCCGCGGCGCACGCCCATGTCGAGAGCGGCGCGCGCATCGGCGTGGCGCTGCTCGATATCGACGCCGCCGGGACGGATAAAGCCGGGTAAAAGCTGCACCGGACCGGCGATGACCCCGCCTCGCTCCCGGACCCGCGCCTTGTGGATGCGCCACGCTCCTGCCCCGTACGCCCCGGGGGGCCGCTCAACCGATCCCCTGCCCTCTCAAGGCGTCATGCGCCCCGGTCGCAGCGACGGTGCGACAATCAGCGCGCCGGTCACGGCGAGCGCGGCGATCAGGGCCGGGCCGAGTGCGGTGAGCGCCCCAAGCGGCACGGCGAGCAGCGCGACCGCAAGCCCGAATGCGGCGATGGAGATCGTGCCCAACGCGGCCGCGTGCAGCGTGCCGATCGCGGTCTCGGCGCCCTGGCGCTGATGAATCGTCACCGCGATCACCGTCATGCCCACCGGATAGGCGAGCAGCAGCCCCGCGAGCCGCGGGCCGAGCGCCTCGGATGCCACCGTGATCGCTCCCACGAGCACCCCGGCGAGTGCCGCGCGCAGCAGCAGCATGCCCCACCCGCCCGCCGGCGGCGCGTGATCCGGCTTGCGGCGCAGCCGGCCGAGTGCCCAGCGCGTCACCAGCGCGGCCGCCACGAAGAGCGCGAACGCCCCCCAGGGCCCCGGCGTTACCCCCGACAGCGCCGCCGCGCACAGCGCCCAGGCCGCGACCGCCGCCCCGATCGCGCTTAAAGGGCGCCAGCGACGGGCGGCGGAGCCGTAGGCTAGCATGAACCCTTGCGTCGCCGACAGCGACACGAGCGTGAAGAGCGCCGCCTCGGCGACATAGGCGGGCGGCTCGTCGAGCGCCAGAAAGACCAGCCCCGGCCCCACGACGATCGGCAGCCCCGCCACCACCCCGCCGAGCCGCGGCCCCACTCGCCCGACGACCAGCGTGACGGCGAGCACGATTCCGGCCGTGGCCAGCATCCGCGCCGCGAAGGCAAGCGCCGCGCCGCTCACCAGCGCGCCCTCACGCAATCACGGGCAGCCAGTCGGCGGTATAGCTGTGGGTCATCGCCCGCTCGCGCGCCGGATCGCGCAGCTCCATGCGAAACTGCCGCGCCGGGCGCACCCCGCCCTGCGCGCCGAGCGTGCCGCACATCATCACCGTGCCCGGCGCCATGCGCGCGCCCTGCCCGAGCGGCGATGCCTCGATGAGCTCGCCCAGCGGGCGGATCGCGCCGAGCGTGCCCTCCTGGTAGAGCGTCCAGCCCTCGGCGTCGTCGTCGCGGATCCAGGCGGAAAGCTCGAGCGTATCGAGCCGGTCGCGCAGATCGTCGAAGCGCCACAGCGCCCCGGCGAGCGGCTTGGCGCACGCCTGCTTGGAGATCGCGACGCCGTGGGCCTCGAGCTTGCGGTCGGTGTGATCCGAGCCGAGCCCGAGCCAGAGCGTCGTGCCGTCATCGACAAGGACCGGCTCGACCTCGCCGGAGCTGTCCGGCCCGAGCACCTGGATCGCATCGTCCCCGGTCAGCAGGTCCACGCTCACCCGGTAATAGAGCGGCACCTGCGAGGGCGCGGGCACGCCATGCTCGGCCAGCTCGGCGATGTGATGCTCGAGCGCGGCGCGGTCGCGCGCGGTCCAGCCGGCGACGACGAGATTGTCGATCGCGATGCGGCGGGGGCCGTCGGTGTCGGTCTCGAAGGTCAGCTCCATGATGGCTCCATTATGGTTGGCCCGGCCGCTCAGAGGCCCGGCAGGAACAGCACGATCTGCGGAAAGGCGATGATCAACAGCGCCATCGCGAACATGCCCAGCACATAGGGCACCGCGCCGATCATCACGTCGGAGAAGCTGCCCTCGGCGCGCGCGGCTTGCACGACATAGAGGTTGAGCCCCACCGGCGGCGTGATCAGCGCCATCTCCACGAGCAGGATCATCAGGATGCCGAACCAGATCGGATCGAAGCCCATCCCCGTGATCACCGGCACCACGATCGGGATCGTCGCGATCATCAGCGCCATCGTCTCGATGAAGAACCCGAGCACGATATAGAGCGCGACGACGACGAAGAGCGTCTGGTAGGGGCCGAGCCCGAGCCCGTCGAGCAGCGCGATCAGCTCGCGCCCCAGCCCCGCCGCGGCGAGGGTGTAGTTGAGAAAATACGCCCCCACGATGACGAACATCACCATCGCCGTGGTGCGCACCGTGCCCAGAAGCGAGTCGCGCAGCACCTTCAGGGACAGCCCACGATTGACCGCTGCGATGCCGGCGGCCATCGCCACGCCGATCGCGGCGGCCTCCGTGGGCGTGGCGTAGCCGCCATAGATCGACCCGATCACCACCGCGAACAGCGCCACCAGCGGCACGAGGTGGCGCAGCCCGCCAAGGCGCACCGCCCAGCTCGCGCCCCGCCGCGGCCCGCCGAGCCCCGGGCGCAGCCAGCACAGCGCCGCGGTGATCACCATGAACAGCACCGCCAGCATGAGCCCCGGCACCAGCCCGGCGAGAAACAGCCGCGGGATCGAGGTCTCGGTGAGAAAGCCGTAGATGATCAGGTTGATCGAGGGCGGGATCATGATCCCCAGCGTGCCGCCCGCCGCGATCGCGCCTGCGAACAGCCGCTGATCGTAGCCCAGCCGCTCGGCCTGCGGCATCGCCACGGTGGCGACGGTGGCGGCGGTCGCCACCGAGGAGCCCGAGGTGGCCGAAAACATCGTCGCGGTGCCGATATTGGCGTGGATCAGCCCGCCGGGCAGCCAGGAGAACCACGCATCGAGCGCGCGGTAGGTCCGCTCGGCGATGCCCGCGCGCACCAGAAGCTCGCCCAGCAGAACGAAGAACGGGATCGCGATGAGAAGCCCGCTGTTGGACGAGCCCCAGACGCGCTCCCCGAGCCCCCGGATCAGCGGAAACGCCGAGAAGAAATGATCGACCCCGAAGCCGAGCAGGAACAGCACCGCCCCCACCGGCAGCGACAGCGCCAGAAGCCCCAGAAGCGCGCCGCCGACCGCGTAGATCATGGCTTGTCCTCGATCGCCGCGCCGACCCCGGCGGCGCGGTGTACCGCGCCGAAGCGGCGCATCGCGATGAGCGCAGCCACGCAGATCGTGAGCACCCCGGCCACCAGCGTCAGCCAGATCCAGCCCGCCACCCAGATCGATTGCGGGATCCAGAGCGGAGTCTCGAGCGGCGTGTTGGCGCGCGATCCGCGCTCGAGCGAGCGCGCGAAGACATACCAGCCATAGAACGACACCACCGCCGCGACCCCGCACACCGACATCAGCGAGACGAGATCGAACAGCGCGCGCCCGCCCGGCGGCAGCCTCCCGGTCAGCACGTCGATGCGCACATGCGCGCGCTCCACCAGCGCATAGGAGAACCCCCACGCCGCGACCCCGGCCATCACGTAGCCCGCGATCTCGTCGGAGCCGCCGAGCCCGCGCCCGGCGGTCTGGCGCAGCACGATCTCGGCGAGCACCAGCACCGCCGTGGCGAGGAGCGCGGCACCGCACAGCAGCGCGACGCCGTAATTGATCCGGCCCATGAGCCGGATGACGGCCAGCGGCCAGATGCGGCGGCGCCCGGCCGTCACCGCCCGGCTCAGTCGGTCTCGACGCGGATATCGACGAGCTCGCCGACCGTGTCGTTCCAGCGCTCGACATATTCCGCGTCGGTGCGCCCGGCCCAGTCGGGCAGCACGCGGTCGGTGAGCGCCTCGACGGCGAACTGCATGTCCTCGTCGGTGGCCTCGACGATGGTCATGCCGGCATTCTCGCCGATCTCGCACTCGCCGTCCGACAGGCAGGCGAGATCGCGCTCGAGCGCGCCCATTGCATCCTCCCAGGCGGCGTCCTCGAACTCGGCGATGATGGAGTCCTGGATGAGCGCCTGCGTGTCCTGCGACAGGCTCTCCCAGCGCTCGAGGTTCATCGCCGTGACCACCGGGTCCCAGCCGCCGAGCGGCAGCACCAGAAGATGCGTCGTGCTCTCCCACCAGCCGGCGTTGTAGCCCGAGCCCGCGCCGGTGATCGCGCAGTCGATCACCCCGCGCTCGAGCGCGCCGGGCACCTCGCCGAAACCGATATTGACGCCCTCGGCGCCGAGCGCCTCGAGGAACTGCGTCGTCATCCGGCCCGAGCCACGCACGCGCCGGTCCTCGAGATCGGCAAGCCCCGCGACCTCGTCGCGGCAGAACACGATCTGCGGCGGGTAGGGCGCGATCGCGAGCAGATGCGAGTCGAACCGCTCGCGCATGCTGTCGGCGACCCAGTCGCGCGCCGCCTCGACCGTCTCGCGGGCGAAATCGGCCTCGAGCGCGATCAGCGGCACGTCGAGTGCCTCGAGCTCGGGCGCATCGGAGACGGTGTAGTCGGCCACCGTCATGCCCACGTCATAGACCCCGTCCGACAGCATGCGGTAGACATCCGAGCCGTCCGAGCCGAGCTGATCGAAGGTGGTCATCTCCACGGAGATGTTGCCGCCCGACAGCTCGGGCAGCGTCTCGGTCCAGTACTGCGACTCGTATTCCTGGTAGAGTGGCAGGTTGCTCCAGCTGCCGACCACCGACAGCGTGACCTCGTCGATGTCGTCGGCGGTCGCCACGGCGGCGAAGGCCACCGCGCTGATCCCGGCGATGAGCCCGGGTTTCACGATCCTGATCATTTGCATTCCCTTCCCTGTTTTATCCGGCGTTTCACGCCGCGTTGAGGCCGATGGACGCGCCCTCGGCCGGCAGATCGGTCACCAGCATGCAGCCGGGCTCGTGCGTGATAGCGATTTCGGGCTCGGCTGCGCGCAGCGCGACCTGCGGTGTGACCCCGCAGGCCCAGAAGACCGGGATGTCGCCCGGCTCGAGCACCGGCGGATCGCCGAAATCCGGCGCGGCGAGGTCGGTGATGCCGATCCGCGCCGGATCGCCGATATGCACCGGCGCGCCATGCGCGAGCGGGTGGCGCTCCGACAGGACGATGGCGCGGATCGCGTCGGCCGGGCTAAAGCCGCGCATCGACACCACCATCGGCCCGCCGAAGGGGCCGGCCGCCCGGGTCGCGATATCGGATATATACATCGGCACGTTGCGCCCGGCCGCGAGGTGGCGCAGCGGTATCCCCGCGCGCTGCAGCGACTCCTCGAAGGAGAACGAACAGCCGAGCACGAAGGCCACGAGGTCATCGCGCCAGTCGCCGCGCACATCGGCGACGCGCTCGCGCCGGCCCGCGGGGCTGAAGACGCGGTAGAGCGGCACATCGGTGCGCAGGTCGAGGTCGGCGCCGAGCGCCGGGATCGCGCCCGACCCCGGCTCAGAGACGCCCAGAAGCGGGCACGGCTTGGGGTTGCGCGTGCAGTAGGCGAGAAAATCCCCGGCGAGCGCGGCGGGAAGCACCGCGAGGTTGCCCTGAAGGTATCCGCCGGCATGGCCGGTGGTCGGGCCGGTGAAGCGGCCGGCGCGAATCTCGCGGCGCAGGACGGCCGGATCGGACACGCTCTTCATCACACTTCCCCGAACGGCGCCCCGATGGGCAGCGGCTTGAGTGTTCCAAAGCCCGGGGTTCACGTCAATCGATCAAAATTCGATCAATTCGATCGCTCAAAACGATCGAGCATCCGTCCGCGCGATCGCGGCGCGCGCCGCATCGCACAGGGTGAGGACGAGGCGCGGCGGCTGTTCCGGCAGATGCGCGACATCGAAGGTCAGATCCGACATCGCCGCCTCGGGCTTGGTGGCCACCCGGCGCAGCCGTCCTGCGGCGCGGTCATCGTCGGCCATCGGGGTAGGCATAAGCCCGATGCCGAAGCCCGCGCGCGTCAGGTGCAGCGTCGTCGACAGCGACGCGCAGGCGTGAAAGAGGGGCGGCGCCTCGCTCATCGACAGCTTCGCCTCGAGCTCGCAATAGGGCAGCGTGCCGCGCGAGAAGGTGATGATCGGATGCGCCGCGAGCGCCTCAATGCCGAGCGGCTCGTCGCCCGCGGCGTAATCCGCGGCGGCGAACCACTCCACCGGGGACCGGTAGATGGGCACCCTCAAGGCGCGCTTGGGCACCAGCGCGCGCATCATGACCGCCACGTCGAGATCGCCGTCGAGCAGCTTGGCGCCGAGCGCCGGCGAGGTATCCACCGACAGCTCGAGCCGCATCTCGGGCAGCGCCCCGCGCATCCGGGTGAGCATCCCGGCCAGCCAAGTATGCACGATCGTCTCGGCCACGCCGATGCGGATCGTGCCGGCAAACCCCGCCTCGTGAGCGAGCCCGGCGACGATGCGATTGCGCATCGCCAGCAACCGCTCCGCCTGTTCGAGAAAGGCACGGCCCTTCGCCGTAAGCTGCGCGCCGCGGCGCGCGCGATCGAAGATCACGATGCCGAGCCGGGCCTCGGCCCCCGACACGCGCGCCGAAACCGCCGACTGCGTCAGGTTGAGCCGCGTCGCGGCGGCGCGAAAGCCCCCGGCGCGAACGATCTCCTGCACGATCTCGACATCGCGAATACCGAACACGACGGCCTCAGAAGATGTTCGCGCGCTCGTACTGAACCGGCCAGGCCACGTTGCCGGCGCGCAGCCGGTTCGCCGCGTGCAGCGGCCAGTGCGGATCGTTCAGCAGGATGCGCCCGAGGATCACGAGATCGGCGCGGCCCCCGGCGACGATCTCCTCGGCATGCTCCGGCGCCGAGATCAGCCCCACCGCCCCGGTCGCGATGCCGGCGTCGCGCCGGATCGCCTCGGCGAAGGGCACCTGGTAGCCGGGATAGGGCCGGATCGACTGCGCATGATCCACCCCGCCGGAGGAACAGTCGACGAGGTCGACATCGCCGCGTGCGGCAAGCCACCGCGCGAGCTCGGTCGTCGCGGCGATGTCGAGCCCGCCCTCGGACCAGTCGCTCGCCGAGATGCGCACGAAGAGCGGCAGCGCGTCCGGCCACTCCGCGCGCGCCGCGTCGAGCACCTCCATGAGAAACCGAGCGCGCCCGGAGGGGCCGTCGCCATAGGCATCCCCGCGGTGATTGCTCAGCGGCGACAGGAAGGAATGCAGCAGGTAGCCATGCGCGGCGTGGATCTCGAGGATGCGAAACCCCGCCTCGCGCGCGCGGCGTACCGCGGCGCGGAACTGCTCGACCACTTCGGCGATGTCGGCTCGTGTCATCTCGCGCGGCGGCGGCGCCTCGGGCGTCTGCGGAATCGGCGAGGGGCCCAGCGTCTCCCAGCCGCCCTCGGCCGGCGGGATCGGCTTCGTGCCCTCCCAGGGCCGCGAGACCGAGGCCTTGCGCCCGGCATGCCCGAGCTGGATCATCGGCACCGCCCCGAGCCCGGCGACATGCGCCGCGATCCGCGCCAGCGCATCGCGCTGCGCGTCGTTCCACAGCCCGAGACACTGCGGCGTGATGCGCCCCTCCGGCGCGACATGCGTGGCCTCCACGCACAGGATGCCGACACCGCCTGCGGCGCGGGCCGCGAGATGGCCGAAATGCCAGTCATTCACCATCCCGTCCTCGGCCGAATACTGGCACATCGGCGACATCATGATCCGGTTCGCCGACTCGACCGAGCGAAAACGGATCGCGCGGAACAGGTGTGGATCGCGCGCGGGCCTGTGGATGCGTCGCTCGTTCTCGCTCATCGTGACCTCCGCGAGGGCCGGCCGGGGCGCCGGCATGGATCTCCCGCTTGGCGCAGTGCCGTGCGGTTTGCAATCCCCCGGGCGCCGCACCGCTTGCATGATCGGGCCGGGTATGGGCATTGAAATTCCGCGCGGCAGGACCCTGATTCCGCCGCGCCCGGCATGCGGGGCAATGCCTGCGGGCTCCACGCGAACCTCCAAGGCCGCGTCCCGGCCGCCACCGCTCGCGAGCGTCGGACCCGGAACACGAATCGAAGCGCAACATGCGTTGCGCGGCGCCGAGCCCCTTGCACAGCACGCCGCACGGCGCTACACGCAGCGGCGCGGGTGATTAGCTCAGTGGTAGAGCGCTTCGTTCACATCGAAGAAGTCGGAGGTTCGAATCCTCCATCACCCACCAGCCAGCCGCCGAAGCCACCGAAATCGCCCAGCGTTTGCGACAGATATCGCGAGCACAGGACATGGCGAAGGGACTTTGTTGCACAAATAGGTTGATGGCCGGACTTCCCTTTTCCCTGGACAGACTCATGCCACGGCCCCGGTGACGGGTATGCCGAGCGCGGTGAAGCCGTTGAGCACGGCGATCCGGATTTGGAACTCTGCAACCTGACGGTCGAATTCGCGCGCTGCGAGGCGTTGGCCCATGAGTTTGACGCAGTGCATCTT
>LFCJ01004484.1_pt1 | contig 10240 bp, 7 predicted proteins | sample 643141 | NCBI WGS metagenome assembly LFCJ01 (sample SAMN03766243, study PRJNA286221) | soda lake metagenome | biome: soda lake; feature: Kulunda steppe; material: water; isolation source: sample B1-Br-g2 brine of Lake Bitter-1 | place: Russia: Kulunda steppe | collected 2010-07 | reverse complement strand
GGTTGCTGTCCCTGCTGCTGTGGTTGCTGTCCCTGCTGCTGTGGTTGCTGTCCCTGCTGCTGTGGTTGCTGTCCCTGCTGTTGTTGTCGTCGCTGCCCCTGTCCTAGCTCCTGTGGCTGTCGGCCCTGTTGTTGCCCCTGGGGAAACTGGCCGTGTTGTCGGCGTTGCATCTGCGGCCCTCGCTCTTGTTGCTGGGGACGCTGCTGGCTACGCCCGCCGAACTGCTGTGTCTGTTCGGTCGGCTGTCGCCTCTGGCCACCCATCTGCTGGACTTGTTCACCGATCTGCTCGCCAATCTCCTGGGTCTGCTCGCCCATCTGCTGGGCCCGCTGACCGAACTGCTCGGTCATCTCCTGGCCTCCCTGAGTGGCCGCCTCCACGCCCTTCTCGAGCGCCCGCTCCATCTCCGGCATGACCGCCTGCATTCCCTCGAGGTAGCTCTCGAGCATCGTCTCCGTCAGCTCCTGGGCCGGGGCAGTTCCCATCATCGACCTGGTCATCTCCATCCCCTGTTCCTGGGCCGTCTGTTGCCACTTCAGCGCGCTCAGCGTCATCCGCGCCATGTTCTGCTGGAGGTCCAGCAGCTGCTCGATCGCTTGCTGGCCCTGGTTCATCGTCGCTTCTTGCATCTCGTCGGTCGACTCCGCGTCGAAGTTGTCGTCTGTCATGGTTGGTACTCGAGGATCACGACCGTTGCTCGACAACCACCGCTCCGATCCGTTGGGTTACGACGAACGGTCGGCCCTCGTTGGTAGCCGTCGGCAACCGAGAGCGGAATAAAAGTCCGCGTCGGTTGCATCGAGAAGCACGACCCCAACTCGCTGAAACGCTCGCCGAGACGCGTCGTCGACGGACCGACTCTGGCGACGAATCCCCAGACGCACTCCCGATGGAGCGGATTCGGAGGCCCGCTGTCCCGTCGAGTGGGCCGAGTGGTCGGCGGTAAGCGTCGCTAGCTGTGGGGTAACCAGGGGTTTCGCCGGGGCGTGCCGTCGTCTGAGTCTGCTGTCAGGACTCGGAATCCGGCTCGCCGTGAGTGACGCCGTCGCGCTCGTCGGCTCGCATGCGACGCAGCGCGGCTCGTGCGTTGCCCGACTCGTAGCCGAAGAACACGTTCTCGCCGTAGGCGGTCGCGACCTCGGTGGCGTGAATCAGGTTGTCGAGGTCGACGTTTACGGCGTACAACTCGATATTAAACGGCGTCTCGAGCGCGGTCTCGAACCCCTTCGCGATCGTCTCGAGCCAGTAGGTCGTTTCGTAGGCCGTATCGTACAGCGGGACGACGAACTCGTCGACGTAGGGCTCGACGGCCTCGAGGTCGATGCCCGCGCGCTCGTAGAGGTGGCCGGGATAGGGGTCGGGGTAAAGCGTCATGTAGACGGTGCCGGGGATCCGCCCGGCGGCCTCGGCGACGAACTCGGTGATGACGCTGGCGCGCCACTCGAAACGGTCGTCGTACTCGCTGTTCTCGAACGCCTGTTCGCAGACGCCACAGCGACAGTACTCCGCGCGCGGGAAGCCGATGTCGTCGAGGCGGACGTCCTCGTTCGCGTCGACGCAGTCGTCGATGATCTCGAACAGCCCCTCGCGATAGTCCTCCCGGGAGGGGCAGATGTACGCCCAGTCGAAGTACGTGCGGTCGCGCGTGGCCGGCCGGCCGAAGTCGTCGACGGGGACGAGCGATGGGTCGGCGTCGGCGGCCGCGTTGTCGCCGAAACACGAGACCATGTTCACCCCGTGTTCGATCGGATCGGCGGACCGTCCGGTCACGTCTTTGACCTCGTAGAACCCGTAGTCGAACTCCGGCCACTCCACCTCTTCTGCGTTGCGCGTGACGACGCCGTACATACGTTGACATACGGCGCCGTTCCCCTAAGCCGTTCGGAACGGGATCGTTCGGCGGTACTACTCGATCGGATCGTAGTCGACTTCGACGTCAGAAGAGCCGCTGCTGAGGACCTTCCAGAGGACGGCGACGACGATCAGGGCGATCAGAACTTTGACTGTCCGTGACATATCCGATCGGATATTGTGTGGATGCCCACTTAGATATTCTGGAAGTCACCGTCGAGAAATCGACCGTCGGCGATAGCGGCTGGCTCTCTGATGTCGACCGGCTCGTCAGGTCTCGATCAGCGACGCGATCTCCTCGCGGACGATGGTTCCGCAGTACGAACAGCGAACGCCGTCCTCGAGCACCTCGAAGCGCGAGTCGACGGGTTCGTCGCCGGTCGTGATACAGCCGGGGTTCGGACACGAGAGCACGCCTTCGACGACCTCGGGCCGTTCGACCCGGGACTTCTCGACGACCTCGTAGTCGCGGACGATGTTGATCGTCGCATCGGGCGCGATCAGCGAGAGGACGTCGACTTCGTCCTGACTCAGCTCGCGGCCCTCGACCTTGACGATGTCCTTGCGGGCCAGTCGATCCGACGGGACGTTCATCCCAACGGAGACCTCCTCGCCCTCGCTGCCGTCGATGCCGAGGATCGCGAGGACGTTCAGCGCCTGCCCGCCGCGGACGTGGTCGATCACGGTGCCGCTGCGGATCTTGCTGACGCGCAGTTCGTGGTCGTCGGGGGCGTTACTCATCGTCCTCACCTCCGTTCTCGAGCAGCATATCGAGCAGTGCCATCCGGACCGGAACGCCGTTGTGTGCCTGTTCGAAGTAGGCGGCGTAGTCGGTGTCGTCGATCTCGGGGGCGATTTCGTCGACACGCGGGAGCGGATGCATCACCGTGAGGTCGTCGCTCGCGGCCTCGAGCGTTTCGGCGTCGATCTGGTACTCGCCGGCGACCTGCTGGTACTCGTTTTCGTCGGGGAATCGCTCGCGCTGGATACGGGTCACGTAGAGGACGTCCAGCGAGGGCAACACCGCCTCGATGGACTCGTGTTCGCGGATCTGGGTGCCTCCCTGTTGCTGGTGGAGGTCGTAGACGACCTCGCGGGGCAACTGGAGGCTCTCCGGACTGATGAAGTGCTGGCGGGCGTCGAAGTTCGACAGCGCGTACGCCAGCGAGTGGACGGTCCGTCCGTACTTCAGATCGCCCATGATGCCGATCGTCAGGTCCTCCAGGCCGGCGTTCTCCCGAATCGTATAGAGGTCGAGCATCGTCTGTGACGGGTGGTGCCCAGCGCCGTCGCCCGCGTTTACCAGGGGCACGTCGACGTACTCGCTTGCCATCTTCGCGGCGCCCTGTTGGGGGTGGCGCAGGACGAGCGCGTCGGCGTAGCCCTCGATGACCCGGACGGTGTCGGCGAGCGTCTCTCCTTTCTTGACGCTCGAGGACTCGACCGAGCCCATGTCCACGACGTCCCCGCCGAGTCGCTTCATGGCCGTTTCGAAGCTCATCTTCGTTCGCGTGCTCGGTTCGAAAAAGAGGAGCCCGAGCAGCCGCCCTGCGTGTCGGCCGGCGACGCTCGAGGGGTCGGCGTCGATTTCGGCGGCGCGATCGAGGACCGTCTCGACGTCGTCGCGTGAGAGTTGTTTGCTCGTGATGAGGTGATCGTGACGCATTCGTCTGTGAACGGGCCTGCAATCATCTTGAATCCCCCGCTCGACGTCGAACGTCCGCTGGTTTTACTTCGTTCGGCTTCCAGAACTGTTACAAAATACAAATATACCTCGTGACCAAAGAGTTATGCAGACAGTTCGGTAACATCCCGATACTGATGGACGGCCGGTTGGAAACGGGTATCGAAGTGCTGGACCGCAAACTCGACGGGGGGCTTCCACCGGGCTACGTCGTCGCGTTCACGGCGGAGCCGGCCAGCCAGTCGGAACTCCTCCTGTACGAGCTCACGGCCGCCCGTGGAACGCTGTACGTCACCACCGAACGGTCCACCGACGCCGTCCGGTACGCAGTCGACCAGTCCCCCTCCGCGGTCGGTAATCCGACCGTCCGCCACGTCGCCGGGGACGACCCGCTCGTGGAGGCGCGGCGACTCATCGACGCCCTTCCGGACGGCGCGAACCTCATCGTCGATACGATGGACGTCCTCGAGCGCACCGACGTCGACGACTACGTTGCGTTTCTCAACGACCTGAAAGTGCGGATGCTCGAGACGGGAAGTATCGCCGTTTTGCACTGTCTGAAAGGCGACTCGGAACCCGCCAACCGGTCACGCACGTTTCACGCCGCCGATGCCGTTTTCGACCTCCGAACGGCAGTTTCGGGAACCGATCTCGAGAACGTCCTGGCCATCCCGAAGTATCGCCAGGGCGGCCAGCCAACCGAAACGATCAAACTCGAACTCACGGAAGAAGTGGCGATCGACACGAGCCGCGACATCGCCTGAGATCGCTCGAAATCAGCCAGCTACGTTGGTACCGGATCAGTCGCTTCGTTTCGACGCAGCGTCGGCCTCATCGTCGGTCCAGCGGTCCCAGAAGGGGGTGAACTCGCCGTCGTCCTCGGCGATCCGGTTCCACTCGGCGAGGCCGCGTTCCTCCCGGCTGCCCGGAATCGTGTTGTCGAGGACGAGCGCGGCGAGGCCGCCGACGGCCATCCCCGTCGAGCCGATGATAAAGACGGTGTCGACGACGGCGATCACCGCGCCCTCGAGCCAGCCCTGAACGGCGGTGTCGGCGACAATACCGGCCTCGAGCAGCGGTGCGAACGTCGCCTCGAGCGCGACGGCGTCGCGGAACTCGAGGGTGCTCTCGAAGTTGCCCATGTAGGCGGGCACCGCCAGGCCAACGAACAGAGCGAAGCCGATAACGAAGGCGTTTCTCGAGGAGTCCAGATCGACGTACCGGAGGTTGGCGATACCGACGGCGACGATCTGGGCGAACATGGCGACGAACAGGCCGCCGACGATGGGGTCGGGGATCGTCGCGACGAGCTGGCCGAAGTAGCCGACGAAGCCGAACACGAGCATGACGACGGCGCCGATCTGGACGACGTACCGGGAGGCGACGCCGGTCAACCCGATCGCGCCGACGTTCTCGGAGTAGGAGGTCGAGCCGCTGGTTCCCATGATCCCGGAGAAGACGTTCATCAGCCCTTCCATCCCGATGCCGTGGTTGATCCGTCGTTCGCCGGGTGCGGCGGAGCCGGTCAGGTTGGCGACGGCGTAGTAGTCGCCGATGCTCTCGACGATCGAGGCGAGGACGCCGGCGAACATCCCGACGACGAACGCCGTCGTCACCTCGGGAGCCCCCCACTGGAAGGGGTAGATCGGCATCAGGAGCGAGGCGTCGGTGACCTCGCCGAGCGGGACGTAGCCGGGGTGGCCGTCGGCGATGGTTCCCGTGGACGACAGCGTCGCGGCGACCGCCCAGGCGATCCCGATCGCGAGGATCACGGGGTAGAGGCGGAACGCCTTGTGTTTGACGTCGAGGTACTGCGAAAACAGGAGGATGAGCCCCAGCGTGAGCCCGAGGAGGAGCCAGCTCTGGTCCGTCGTGGTGATCTGTGGGGCGTCGAACAGCGCCAGCCCGATCAGCGCGATCGTCGGCGCGATGACGACGGGCGAGAGGAACCGTCGGAGCTTCCCGACGAGTCCGAAGTATCCCATCGCGACCTGCACCGTCGCGGCGACGATGATCGCGCCCTGCAGCTGGACCAGCGCGGCTTGCCAGTCGCCGCCGGCGCCGACGTCGCCGGCGGTGACAACGGCAACGATCGCCAGCGCGGGCGCGAGCATCGAGAACGGCGCGCCCTGGACGATCGGATACCGGTTCCCGAACGTCGTCTGGGCGAGCGTCGCGATCCCCGAGACGACGAAGAACGTGCCGATGAACCGGGCGGCAACGTCTCCCGGCATCCCCATCGCACCAGCCAGAATCAGCGGCACCGCGATGTTCGCCCCGACCATCGTCAGGTAGTGTTGAATTCCCAGCACCGTCGACTCGCCGAGCGGTGGCCGGTCGTCGATCCCGTACTCGATGTCTTCCGCGGCGCCGTCGCCGGCTGCCGACTCCTCTCCTGTCATTTCTCGTCGGAAAGCTTGCGAGGGTGGACAAAGAGGTGTTGATCCGCATCGACCGGCTCGAGCGGACCGCTGTCCGCTAAGGCAGGGATTGCGATCACTCGGTCGTCGCTCGATCGGCCGCCGCCCGGACCCGTTCGGCCGACAGCGAGGCGAGGTCGACCAGTTCGCCGCCGGTTTCGTCAGCGACGAGCGACGAGAGGCCGGCCCGCGAGTCGTCGCCAGCGTCGACCACGAGCACCGTCGCGTCGGTCCCGGCGAGGCCCCGCGCCGCCCGTCGCGTGGCCTCCGTCGGACTCCCGTCGCCGACGTTCGCCCGGCCGTCCGTGACGAGCACGACCACCGACGCGTCGGTCTCGGCGCGCTCGAGCACCGCCCGTGCAGTTTCGATACCCGCCGGAAGGGGCGTTCGGTCGCCGGTCGGGAGCTCCTTGAGGTGTCTGGCGGCGAGCGAGACGCTGTCGGTCGGCGGAAGCAAGACGTCGGCGTCCTCGCCGGCGAAGGCGACGAACGCCACTCGGTCGCGCTGTTCGTAGCTGTCCCGCAGGAGCTCGAGGACGACGCCCTTCGCCGTTCGCATCGCCGGACGCATCGAGGCGCTCGCGTCGACGGCGAAGACGATCGTCACTGACGTCTCGCCGGCCCTGACCGACTGGCGGAGATCGCGCGTCTCGACGCGGTTCGAGCCCCGTGACGCGGCCGACCGGACCGACGCGGCCGCGTCGATCGGACCGTCGTCTGCGGGTTCGGTCCGGACTCGAGCCCCGCGGTTGTCGACACTCGGCGTGGCACTCGCCCGTGAGCCGCTTCGAGCCGACCCGACGGATCGGTCCACCGACGACGGCTCGAGGTCCGGCGCCCTCGCCTCGCCGACCTCGGCCACGTCGCCGCGTCGCTGGCCGGGGACGAGCGGCTGGGCCTCGTCTTCGTCGCCGCTATCGTCGCCGCCTTCGTCACTTGTCTCGTCGGAGTCGTCGTCTCCCGATCGATCGCTCGAGGCGTCGCTCTCGCCAGCCTCAGGTTCCGCGGGAGCGGGCTGTCCGCCGGACGGCCCGGTGGAATCGTCGGGACGTCGCTCGGACTCCGAGTCGGGTCCGTCGGCGTCCGGCCCCTCGTCCGAGTCGCCCTCGTCGTCGCCCGTCGCTGGATCGTCCCCGACGTCCGGGTCGGAGTCGTCCCCATCCGTGTCGGCATCGCCGGCATCGTCGGCCGCTTCCTCGCCGTCCGCGTCGTCGCTCTCGGACTCGTCGCCCGACTCCCCATCGAACCGGTCTTCGAGGACCTCCTCGAGGTCGGGTTCGTCCTCGAACGGCTGACTGCGAAGGCGGTGGGGAAGCGCGTAGCTGGCGGCTTCTTCGAGGTCGGGTTCGATCACTGTCGTCCGCCCCTCGAGTGCGGCCAGCGTCATCGCGGTGCGGGCGATCGCAACGTCCCCGCGGTGGCCGTCGACGCCAGCCGACAGGCAGAGCTCGGCTATCTCCGGTTTGAACTCGTCGGGGAGGTCGACGCTCGAGAGGCGGTCGCGGGCCTCGAGCAGATCCGTTCGAAGCCGTTCGACTTCGTCGGCGTACGTCTCGGATGGGTCGGCGTCGGCTGCGTCGCCGGCGAGCGCGCGGTCGATGATCTCGACGCGGTCGTCGACGTCGCGACAGCCTTCGACGGTGGCCTGGAGGGCGAACCGGTCGCGCAACTGCGGTCGGAGGTCGCCCTCCTCGGGGTTCATCGTCCCGATCAGGGTGAACTCGGCGGGATGGGAGACGCTGATCCCGTCGCGCTCGACCGTGTTGACGCCGCTCGCGGCCGCATCGAGGATCACGTCGACCAGGTGATCGTCGAGCAGGTTCACCTCGTCGACGTAGAGGATGCCACGGTTGGCCCGGGCGAGCAGGCCGGGATCGAACTCGGCCTCGCCCGCGAGAGCGTCCTCGACCGAGAGCGTCCCGACGACGCGGTCTCGAGTCGCTCCCAGCGGGAGGGTGACCAGCGGCACTCGACGGGTCTCGACGGGTAGGTCCTCGGGAGTTCGGTCGCGACACGTCGCACACTGCGAGGCGGGGTCGTCGGGTGCACAGCAGTAGGGGCAGTCAGCAACGACGCGCTGGGTCGGCAACAACTCGACCAGCCCCCGAACGGCGGTCGACTTCGCCGTCCCCTTCTCGCCGACGACGAGTGCACCGTCTAAGTCGTCGTTCACCGCGACGGAAAGCAGGACGCGTTTGAGCTCGTCCTGGCCGACGACCGCCGGAAAGGGGAGTGACGACAGGTTTTTGTCTCCACGCTCTGCAACCATGCTTGAGATAATACAAGGAGGGTTTAAAAAACGGAATGACACGGATCGGCATCTACACGGCGACGGAGAACGAACTCGGCTCGATCGGCGAGGCGGCCGACCGCCTCCCCGAGGTCGAACTGGTCGTCCGGTCGGAGAGCGACCTGGACGACGAAGCCGACGTCGAGGCGTTCGTCGAGGAACTGCGCGACGCCACGGCCGCCCTCTTCTGGCTGCACGGCGCCGAGGACAGCATGCCGGGCTACGAGTACGCCACGGGTGCACTCGCTGAGGCAAACGTCCCACTGATCGTCAACGCGACCGGTGATGCGTTCGCGCTCGAGGACACGACGGTCAGCGACGCCCACCGCGATCGGGCCTACGAGTATCTCGAGCGAGGCGGGACGATCAACGTCGAGAATCTGTGCCGGTTCCTCGCGAGCGAGTACGGCGGTCGCAACCTCGAGTACGACGAGCCCACCGCACTCCCTACCGAGGGCGTCTACCACCCCGACTACCCGGGGATCGGCTACGAGGAACTGCTCGAGACGCACGACCCCGACAGGCCGACGGTCGCAGTCTGGTTCTACGAATCCCACTGGACCCACGAGAATACGCGGTACGTCGACGCGCAGGTTCGTGCGCTCGAAGAACAGGGTGCGAACGCGCTCCCGATCTTCTGTAATCCGGCGACGGATACCGAAGAACAGGAGGACGCCGAGTGGGTGACCGACAACTGGCTGCTGGACGGCGAGGCGTCGGAGACGCCTCGAGAAGGCGGTGAAACCGCCGGAGGTGAGCCCGTCATCGACGCCGTGCTCTCCTCGTTCATGTTCTCGCTTTCGATGGACGAGCGCGGCCGCTCGGCGAGTGACGAAGGCCAGAGCGCAGAGGACGTCTTCCTCGATCGACTCGGCGTCCCCGTCATCCAGACGATCACGACGATGCGCTCGCGCTCCCGGTACGAGTCGAGCGATACGGGTGTGATGGGGTTCGAGCTCGCCCTCTCCGTCGCGCTGCCGGAGTTCGACGGGAACGTCATCACCCATCCGATCTCGGGCAAAGAGCGCACCGACGACGAGGCCGGCATCGGCAGCGCGCCGAAACACCACTTCCCGATCGACGACCGGATCGACCACGCCACGCGACTGGCGGTCAACTGGGCACGACTGCGTCACACCCCGAACGAGGAGAAGAACGTGGCCGTCGTCCTGCACAATTATCCGCCGAGCGACGACGGGATCGGGACGGCCTTCGGCCTCGACTCGCCGGAGTCGACGGTCAACCTGCTCGAGGAACTCGCAGCGCGAAGCTACGATCTCGGCGACGAACTGCCCGAGGACGGCCAGACCCTCGTCGAAAAACTGACCGCGCAACTGACGCTCGAGGACCGCTGGGTGGCTCCCGAGGACGTTCGTGATCTCTCGGTCGACGTGGTCTCGCCCGACACCTACGAGGCGTGGTTCGCCGACGCCGACGACCGGTTCCAGGAACACATCGTCGAGGAGTGGGGCGAGGTTCCGGAGCGACCCTTTGCGATCCCCGGCGTCGAGTTCGGCAACGTGCTCGTTACCGTCCAGCCCCCGCGTGGGTTCGGGATGGACCCCTCGAAGGTCTACCACGACTCGGATCTGCAGCCGCCACACGACTATTATGCCTTCTACGGCTGGCTCCGAAACGAGTTCGACGCCGACGCCGTCGTCCACCTCGGCACGCACGGCAGCCTCGAGTGGCTCCCCGGTAAGACCGTCGGGCTGAACGGGGAGAGCGCGCCCGACCAGCTGGTCGACGACCTCCCGAACGTCTACCCCTACATCGTCAACAATCCCGGCGAGGGGACCCAGGCCAAGCGCCGGTCCTACGCGGCCATCGTCGACTACCTGACGCCCGTGATGCGAAACGCGGGGACGTACGACGAGCTGTCCGAACTCGAGGAACTCGCCAACCAGTACCGCGAGGCCGGGATGGAAGACGCCCGCGCGGACGACGGCGAGCACCTCGAGACCCTGATCCGAGAGGCGGTCGACGACCTCGACC
>LFCJ01004483.1_pt1 | contig 10240 bp, 12 predicted proteins | sample 643141 | NCBI WGS metagenome assembly LFCJ01 (sample SAMN03766243, study PRJNA286221) | soda lake metagenome | biome: soda lake; feature: Kulunda steppe; material: water; isolation source: sample B1-Br-g2 brine of Lake Bitter-1 | place: Russia: Kulunda steppe | collected 2010-07 | reverse complement strand
TGTGTGTGTGTGTGTGTGTGTGTGTGTGTGTGTGTGTGTGTGTGTGTGTGTGTGTGTGTGTGTGTGTGCGCGCGCGCTACTGTGCGAGTGCTCGCGTGTGTGTGCCAGGGACAAGGGATGCCCTTAAGAGCCATCAAGGAGGGGAATGGCAACAACGAGGGGAATCCATTTAGAACACTTGAAGTGCTTGAATTCACTGGGATGGTTGCTGAGCCCCTGGCAGCTGTTGCTCAAAATGCACTTGCATCTTCCTGTGAGCTTTCCAGCACAGGCTTTTCCAGCGCAGGAGCAGCACCTTGAAGCAGCTCTCCACGAGCTGGTGCACACGGTCTTCGTATATGACATCGGACGTGCACTCCGGTCCATAGCGTCGGTCGAAGGCGTAGCCCAACGCTGTCTTGCCGCGGAGCTGAAGAAGTGTGTTTTTGTCTACGGCCTACAGGCAGGGCAACGGTCACTCCCCCTCAACCCCTGGGCTCCACGCAAGGACACGAATGCTTCTTTGCCTCGCTGTGTTCACAACTTTGCGGCACTTACCGTGACCACCACCTGCTTGGTGGGCTCGTCAAAGGACACGCACTCGCGATGGCCTTCGCTGCGCTCCCGAGGATTCAGCGGCCGTGCCTGCAAAGAGTTTAGAATGAATATGGCTTGCGAGATGGATGCACTGCATAAGAGCATTCGCTGCGTCTGGCTATGTCTTAGCGGCTTTGAGCAGGGGATTGTGCACTGAGTTAGAGGAGAGGAAAAGCTCCCAACAGAGGCACACCAGCCTCTCAAACCTGCAAGAACTTGATAACAAAGTCTTGCATGACGCTCATGACCAGCAGGGTCTTCCCTGTGCAGGGCTAGCAGACCATGCACTCCTCTAGGTCAACCATGCTTGCATGTTACAGTGTATGCCAATTTCAGAGAGCTCACTCAGCAGGATGACACCAGCATCCGTGCGCATAGTACTTACTCGCACGCACACTTGGATGCTAGACTGCTCCTCCATCCTGGTCCAAGACAGCCAAGATAGTTGATAGAGAACAGTCACAGGTCGGTCTCTATCATCACATCAAAAATAAAATGTTATAACTTAGAGAGTCCCCGGGAGGGACGTCACGCTGCTTGCAAAATCCGAAAACCGCTGCTGACAAAAACCGAAACAAGACTTTTTTTGGCTCATATCATATGACTTTGAGCTCATTTTACAATATGTATCTTGTAACACTTCGATGGTACACGAGACTTCAGCTGCCGACGCGGTCCAGTCCAGGGATGCGCGCTGTGCCGGGTACCAATGCGTCGTCCAACACCCACTTTGAAGTCACAGTCTTAGGCTGTGAGTAGAACTGCGCTCATCGGGCGGGTGTGGTGCTGTGTGTCAGGATGGTTGCACATGCCACAACGGGGCAGGCATTCATGCAAGTCGAGGGCCATTATTTCAAGGCTTCTGGAAATAGTTGTTAACTGCACTGCGCACCTGCACCCCAGCTCTGCCATACATGTGCAGGTCCCCAGCAAAGGAGCCGCGCCATCCGGTGAAAGAGAAAAACGGCAGGGGAACTGGAATGGGAACATTGATGCCCACCTGCGCCAAGGATATGTGTCAGGTATAGACAAGATAGATACAGTAACGGTATAGACAGTAGGTATAGACAGTAGGTATAGACAAGATAGATACAATATCGCATGCAGAACCAGCAAAAAGCAGCAACCTAGAAGCCAGCTGACACCCACGAGGTTATCCTGCCTGTCCGGCAATTCACCCTCAAATTTAGGGGATTGGGACTCTGGATGAGGTCTAAGGGCACATTCCCCAGGAGGAAAAGCCTAGCCCTAGCAAGCCCTTGTCAAGGGCCTTGAAATTTTTATTGGTTGATCGAGTGAACAGCGAATTTATGTCCAAATGGGGGGGGGGAAGGCTGCTCATTGGGACTGCTGTTGTCTATGAGCGCATGATTGAAGTTTGGATGGAATGTGGCAGACCAAGAGCGGCCTGGGCAGGTGCCAAACTTGGCTTGCCGGAAGCATTCCTTGCTAATTAGCCCGCACTTCACCAGTCAGCAGGTCCTGAACATCAAAAGAAGAGTACAATCATCCACGTACACACTTACACATGATGTTTCTTAATAAACTGGCATCGCATTCAAAACCTCTTGGATCATGCCATGCTCAAAGCCATAGTGAGCCTATGCGTTTTACAACACGCCACAATACTGAGTACTGTGGTTGCAGAGCCAATTACCATATCCAAATGTGCCTCATGGGAAGGATCAGAGTACTCACCATACCCACATCAACCTCATGCTGGAATTTCCGCGCTGCTGCCCCAGAGCGTGTGAAGATGGCCGTTCCATTACCATGCTTGTTTGCATTCACTAGGTTGATTGCTTGATCTAAAGTCTCAACCTATGACAACAAGTGGGATAGGCAAGGGTTGGACAGCTGAACCTGCTGCAAACAAGGGCAGCTTAACACTGAAATAATGGCACTGAAATAATAGCTTGTTTAGATAATACACAAAGTACAGTGTCTTGATTGTGAGCACTTGAAAGCCTTTGATTGAAAACTATGAATAAATGCAAAAATTAGAAGCAAACATGGCTGACAGTATGTTGTGCAGCTCACCTCCATGCATGAAAGTACTGGTCCAAAGATCTCTTCCTTGTAGCATTCCATGTGTGGCTGCACTCCGCCTAAAAGTGTGGGTCCAACCCAGTTGCCTTGTTCATACCCCGGAACATGAACTCCACGGCCATCAGAAAGGCACTGTGCGTGCAAGGATCGAAGGTCAACACAATCCCACTTCAGGAACAAGCAGCTTTACATACATTGATGGCATGCAAGAGCAGGCCATCAGGCACTTCCATCCATTTCTTTCACAATATTTCATTGTGCAGCAACAACACCAAGCTTACCCTCACGTACAAAGAGCATTAGGGACATGTTGCCACACCCTACGTGTAAAGGCATCTCCCCTAGCAACCCATCGCGCACGCAAGGGAGGAAAATACCTGTGCTCCTTCGTTAATTCCGCTTTGGATAAGTCGCTCGCAGCGTGATTTGGCTTCAGGAGAGATCAAAGGTCCTACATCAGCGCCAGGCTCCCACCCAGCATTGACCTAGCAGGTATAGTACAGTTCAGTTTAATCACAAGGCCAAGCCCAACGTTTGCTTTAATTCATGCACATCCATGCCTTCATACCTTAGCAATTTTATGCAAGTCCCACTACGCGTACAACCAATTTATTGTACCAGAGCAAGTCCCAAACAAGACATTTACAGGTACCCTGACATGTGTCGACCAAAATTCGAATTTGGTGGCTACTGGTGTCAAACGGTTATGACTAAATAGGCTTCCAATAAGTACGCCTCACGCACATCGTTTCTCGTAGGCAACACCATCCCTTGCGATCTGCCAGGCTTACCTTCAGTGACTTGGCTGCATCTATGAGGGGCTGCTTCCACTTGTCAAATCCCCCCACAAACACGGCGGCAGAGATGGCCATACATCGCTGTCCAGCGGCGCCAAATGATGCACCTACAGTTTTTTGGCAAGACGGCATATGGTTTCAAAAATTGCTGTATGGTCTCCAGGTTCCTGTGATCAAACCCTAGCAGGCAGCCATCGATGTGCAGGTAATTTGCAGCAAGGAAGCAATCTCTTACTCAAGCGCTCAAAAGGCACATACCAGCCAGTGCTTTTATGGTGGAATCCGCATCGGCATCAGGGAGGATCACTGCGTGGTTCTTGGCGCCCATGTTGCTCTGAACGCGCTTGCCTTGCGCTGATCCGCGCTGCATGGCACAAATCAGACAATTAAATTTGAAACAGGAAAGCTTCCTGTGCACAGGTATGAGCGCTTGCAAACAATACAAAATTGAGGGAGAGAGAATTAAATGCTTCTTTAGGTGGCAGGTAATTGAAGGAATAAACCTTGCTCACCTCATAGATATAGCGTCCAGCCTTGTCAGATCCTACAAATGAGATGGCTTTGATGTCCGGATGATCCAAGATGCTATTTACAGCATGATGTGTCCCATGCACGACATTCAGCACCCCCCTGCGTATGTTGAGTTTGTGAGCTATTAGCTGCAATGACATCAACACCACAGACCGCTAGCCATAGCCACAGGACATCATACTACACACAAATCCTTGCCACAATTGCCCAACTCCCAAGCAACCAAGCTAAATACCAGATGCACATGAGTAATCGCAGAAACCTGACACAGTCCCACCTTGGCAGCCCAGCTTGCAAGGCGAGCTCAGCAAGGATCATGGCCGCCCCTGGGTCTTTTTCACTGGGCTTAAGGATGAAAGTGTTGCCAGCAGTAACTGAAATGCAGGGAGCAGGATAGCACAATCAGGCACATATCAACAAATTGGCGGCAACCCCAAGCCCAGCAGTGTGAGGTAGGAAGCACAGAAGCGGCTACCGTCACTTGTGAGGCAATTACATGCATAATTGTGTTTGTGCGGCATGAAATTTGGCTTGCAGGATGCCACTACTACCTGCCAGAGGGAACATCCATAGTGGAACCATGGCCGGGAAGTTAAAAGGGCAAATGCCAGCGCACACCTGAAAAGAGGACAAAAGACAGCATAAGTATCTGTTAATTTCAGCAAGGTGGATTGGGGGGGCTGCCCCTTTGTCAATGGCAGGCCCAAAAGCATGCAAAGGCCTGGCAAGTAGTCCACACCTCACTTACCCCGAGTGGCTGCCTGATTGAGTAGCAGTCGATGCCTGATGCCACGTTTTCAACCTACATGGCCCAAATGTATTTGAGGTTACAATTTGAACTAAGTATGGCTCATTGTAGCATGCTATGTAGCAGCAGATGCGTGTGCAGCAGGTCGCAAGCACAAATTTGTAGTAAAGCTTGTCCAGCAGAAGCAACCCACCAGCTCGCCAGCTAATTGTGGTGCCATACCGCAAGCGTACTCAACGACCTCTAATCCGCGAAAGACGTCTCCTCTTGCATCTGAAAGCGTTTTCCCCTGCTCGGTTGTGATATTTTGAGCTAACTCGTCCTACATCATGCAAAATACAGAAGCAAGGATGTATAGGAGTGTGTTGCCTCTCTAGTATCATGGAAGCCTGCAATGTGCACTTTCAATCAGTGACTCCTCTTTTCAAGCAAGGCTCAACCCAGTGCATGGCAGGCCAAAGGACAAAAGGGCTTTGCTAAACATAGTCTCGTCCACACTTCAGTTCCTGTTGCAGTCAAGTACAAGATTGCTTATCACGCATAAGTAAGCCCCTAGTAACATCTCTCCGAGTAACATCACTCCATGAGGCTACGTGAGGAAAAGAACCTGTCATTCTGAATTGCAAAAGAGTATGAGTTGCAAGGTAACCAATGCAAAGGGCAAGGCAGGGAATAGATAGCTTGGCTCCTGCTGCAATTGTTCAGGCAAAAGGCCACTCACCATACTACCCTTGATGAGCTCTTGCAGCTTGAACATGACCCTTGTCCTAGTAGGAACAGGTGTATCTGCACATGTAGAACAAATTATTAATTTGAAATTAAGGACGTTGCATTTATCACTCATAACAAAACGAGCTGCTGCGACACTTGCTGAGGCGACATGCCAGCTCGAGAGGAGCTGTTTTTAGCCGAGCAGCCTGAAAACATCAAGGCATTCACATCATCAGTGCCACACTACTGCACACCAGGCGTCTTGTAATAAAAGAAAACATTATTATAAAGTTTTGAGCTCTAGGACAATTGGCTTTACAATCCTAAGAGCATGCTTGTCAGGAAGCTGATCTCACCTCGCCATTTCACAAAAGCATTTTTTGCAGACTGAACACTGCGTTGAAATTCTTCATCCGTGGCAAGTGGCAGTTTACTGACCACTTCTTGCGTTGCCTGCACAAATAGTCAAGCCTTGATCTCAGCACATTTTCTGTTGCTCCCATGTCATTGCTCTTTTGGTTAGCATTTGGACAAACAGCGCGTGCTTACCTTACCGACAGGAACATGGTTTGACCAGAAAAATACATGAGAAAGCAGGCTGTACATACATGCTGGACCACAGTTACAACCAAGCTCACCGGATTGACAACATCCACCCAGGAGCTCGTCTGACTGTTTTCCAGGTGGCCATCAATGAGAAGCTTAACTTTTGGCTGTAGATGGCGCAACATACGGTCAGAGGAGCACAGTCACGTGAGAAGACATGCTCATGAAAGTTTTGTGCAGCAAATACTGTTGTTTGTTCGTTTTCAGGCATCTGCATGTATGGTGTGTGCGTGTGTGCGTGCATGTCTGTGTGTGTGTTTGCATGTGGGCATGCGTGTTTGGGAGTGTATGTGTGTATGCATGTGCGCGCGCGTGTGTGTGTGCATGTGCGCGCGTGTGTGCATGCATGTGTGTGTGTGTGTGTGCGCGCACGCGTGTATGCATATGCGTGTGTGCGCTTATGTGCGTATGTGCATGCATGAGAGTCTGTGCTCACACATACACCATTCATTGAAACAATTGAAAATGGAACACAAGATCTTACCACTTGGCTTAGTGACGACAATCCACGTAGAAGGCAAGGGTACTTGGTCCAAGTCGACAACCCTTGTCTCCCTATCATCATGATCATTAAAATGATACAAAATAAATTGTTGCGAAATCCAAAGGCGCTGCCTTTAAACATAGAGATTGCTTGCAAACCTAATTGTTGTTCGGTTGTTCGGCCTTTTCCCCATATACCTTTCCTATTATAACTGCTGCGGTTCGATTGATCCAGTTTGACAGCAAGCAGTTGGTCCTTGCTAAACCTGAAGGAGAGTTTCACAGAAGAGAATCCCTGGTAGCACAACAAAAGCCTGGTGTTACTTGCACATGTATCCAACAGGACTATACATACCCCAAATAAAAGAAAAGAAAAGAAAAACTACACATGCGTAGCCTGCGCAGGCAGCAGCTCCCGCATCAATTCAGGAAAAGGAGACGCATTGGCCCGAAGTGATTATCCTTCACCAATAGAAAAGATAACTAGTGGGGATCTGGAGGATGGCTGGCAGCCCCCTGCTCCAGACCAATTGGCCTTGCAAGGCCTTGAGAGCTTGTTTTTTCAAGTGCGTGTCTTGTTTCAGTTTGTGAGCATAATGCATGGGGTGAGCATGCAATTTCAGGGCAGTCATGCAGATCCTTTTTGCCACTTGGCATCAGCAACCAGTAAGGAGTTGCTTTGCTGATGTGTTAGCCGTGCTTAACGGCCAAAGTATCTAATTCAATCCCCTGCGTTCAATGAGTGACTAAACGCATTTGGATGCTAAGTAGTCCTCAGTTGTGGAAAGCACAGCTGTCTCTTCGAGCACCACTCTGTGTTGCTCGCAGGGGCAAGCGGTCCTAGTGGGACAAAGCCATGGCAGAGCTCCTGCGGGGCCAGGGCCAGGTGGGTGGGTGGAGGTGCAAATACAAGTGTGTGGGTACAGCATACTAACCCATGTAAAATTTAGGTGGTGTGGAGAGCTCAATCCCTGCCGGTAGGTGCCCTCTTCCCAGTTTGGTGGTGCGGGTTCCCGCCTGAAGCAGACCCACCCATGCTGGTGGTGGGTCAGCACCAGACCCACTGATGCCTGGTGCTTGCATCAGCTGTGAACCTCTTTCCCATGATTCACGCCAAAAAGAGTATTACTGCTGGTGTAGTCTTTCCTTTTCTGAAGGCAATGTTACTTTCCTGAAGCCTTGTATAATAAAATTGTCTTTTATCCTGTTTAATGACCTTGTTTAATCAAATTGTCTTTCATTTCTTTCCCAACAGGAAATACCATTTCATTTCAGACATCATGGATTGTGTTTGGAAAGCTATGATTAGCCACAAACCAGGCAGCCTATTGACCGGCTGGCAGTCAATTCTACATACTCACCTTGGAGGCACATCAGGGCAAGACATGCGAAGCATTCATTAATTTCACCGAACAGCACGCCCTAGTTGCAGGATCCCTTTGCAGTCGAATAGATCAACCTTTTCTCAGTTCTTTTTAGGGATTTCCCAGGTTTTCTGCCCCCCAGGCCCAGTGGGCTTCCTAATAAGGTCCAACTTGAAGATTACCAGGACTGCTGAGCAGTACTTCCTTTGCATGTCTGAAGATTTGCTCAACATGTAGAGCTCGGTTTCATGTAAACATCCCTACTAAGCATATTCTACCAGTGAAAGGACACTCAGATTGAATTTTCACCAAAACATCTCGCTTTCAGACACTACCTTACATTTCATTTGCGCGCCTTTCTAGTCTGCGGCTCAGGTTATGGGACTGTTTGGCCTCAGCTAAGCTGCTCTCGTCCAGCGGATACAGCTACCATCTAGCTTGCATACTTGCATAGTATGAACCCCCACCTTACCGGAAGTGTGGCTGTATAATGATTAACTCAAGGCAATAGCTCCAATGCGAGAAACATCTTACAAGCTGGCACGCACCTTAGCTCTTGGTGCAATGATTGCTGGTCATCCCACATCCTATCTGCTGTAAATAGTCTGACACAATCCTACATGTTCGAAGAAAGGCTGCTGAAGTGTCAGCCCGTTGATCTCGGTTGTTTTGTTGTGGACCTCAGGGAGAGGCACTAGGATTATTGGGCACCTTATTCTGATATGCATCCACGAGAGCGCAACAGCAAACGCTCAACTTATCATTAATGGTGCGTCCTTCCTACAAAGAGGGCCCTGGTCACAAGTTTGCCATACATCCTTCCCAGATACATGTTTCTTGACCTTCTTCGTGACCAAATTGGCAGCGTGGCACGCTTTGGACTTTGTGCCCACACCCTACGAATTGATACAGTGACCGGGACTCACAATACCTCTCCTACTTGCAACTTGTGCAATGCTCATCTCATGAAGGGCACCCTAGATGTGAAGCGGTCTGCGTCTAACTGGGCTGTTCTATGTGAGTGAGGGCACGAACCTCTGCAATTCTATTGGTTTACAGCTAGCTGCCATTAAATTTAAAAACGGGTTGTTGTCCTCTAATAGTGCCACTCTTAAGCAGGCCCTTTACACAGACCTCAAGCTAGTGCCTCGGGCTACAACATCTTGGGCTTCGGACATTTTGCGGGATTGCGAGGCTGTGACACATATGCACAAGTTTTCTTGCAGGGGCTCCCTGTTTGTTACTCAGATATTCACAGCTGACCTGAGGTTTAGGATGATGAAAGTGTGTTGGGACATTGCTGAAATGAACTCTCTGGAAACGACAACAAATTAATGACATATCATTCTTGTGTTCCCTTTCCCCTCCTAGATCTTCAAGCTGATTCACACGTGAGCAGAAAGGGGGTGTCCCCCTGATGGCACCTCGCTATCTGGACCTTGACCTCCTTAAGCATGCTATGAGGAATATGATCAGGTTTGTTTGTGTGCACATTCAATGTGAAGTTCTCTCACGGTGGAATCCTCCATCTGGCGCAGTTGAAATGGCCACTGTGACTAGTGCTCCTGGGCTGCTGTTCAAAATGATGTGCATGTTCTTTTCCACTGTCCGACAGTGAGTCAAGACTTGTGTGTGTGTGTGTTTTCTCAAAAAAGTTCTCTATCCTTTTCTGTGGAGGCCCCTTACTGGTTTGCATGCCTTGCCTAATCAGATTGCTTTTGATTTCCTTTCTCAACAGCACAATAAACTCTGCCATTTAATCTCGCACGTGATGGACTTGTTCTTGGCTGGCGAAGACCAGCAACAAACCAATCAGCCTAACAACCAGGCTGGCAATCAACCCTTATTTGTGACTTGTAACTTACGTCCCTCTATTTTATCCCGCAGGTCGGCGGAGCCAGAAAAGAAAAGAACAGAAAAGAAAAACTACGCAAGCAGCCTGCTTGCGTAGTTTTTCAGCATAATTATTATGCTGAGCATAATAGCTCCCCACATCTATGAAGGAAAAGGGGCCACTTGAGAAGAAAAGCCCCTTCACCAGAAAATGAAGAAAGCAGTCAGTGAGAATCAGGAGGGTTGCGGGCAGACAAGCCAGCATACCTCTCCTGATTGGTTTGAAGGTGAGAAGAATGCTCAAGAGAACATCTGGTCTGAAGAGAAGAAGAAAAGAAAAAAGAAGAAAAACTACGCAAGCAGCAAAAAGCTCCTCACATCAATTAAGGAAAAGGGGCCACTTGGGAAGAAAAGCCCCTTCACCAGAAAAGAAAAGGGGGGGGTTAGTGAGGATCAGGAGGGTTGCGGGCAGACAAGCCAGCAGACCTCTCCTGATTGGTTTGAAGGTGGGGAGAACGCTCAAGAAAACGTCTGGTCTGAAC
>LFCJ01004482.1_pt1 | contig 10240 bp, 16 predicted proteins | sample 643141 | NCBI WGS metagenome assembly LFCJ01 (sample SAMN03766243, study PRJNA286221) | soda lake metagenome | biome: soda lake; feature: Kulunda steppe; material: water; isolation source: sample B1-Br-g2 brine of Lake Bitter-1 | place: Russia: Kulunda steppe | collected 2010-07 | reverse complement strand
TCAGGACAACAGTAGCGAACTGCCCTTTTAATTTCACCGTCGTCATTCACACATCACCCACCTGGATAATGTCGATTCGTGCACCTTCGAAGCCTCTAGTGTGTCTATTGAACATACCTCATCACTCCCAACCGCCCGCATTTTGTTTGCTAATCAGTCCTAATCGTCGAAAATCGGAACCACTACAGCGTCGTCAGCCGCGTTCTCAGCCGGTCGAAGAATCTCCCTGCCTTCCCGTTCGGCCTGCTCTCGAGGGACGACTAGCGCCCGTTCAATCACGACAAGCTGGCCGGTGACGTCGTCGGGATCAATCCGTTCGTTACCACAATACTCGGTGTATAGTTCGCCCGTGCTTGGGTCTTTAAACGCGACTGTGAGACTGTTGCTCTGTGTCTCTTGCTCGAGGTCGTCTAATCGGTTCTCAATAGTGCGTTTGCTCATGGGTTCACCGCAAGCGCTTCCCGTAGCTCAGAGCCATTGTAGACCGTTCCACCCACCCGGACAAGTCCTCGCTTCTTGTCGACCGTCTCGAGTTCGTCGGCAGCAATGAGGGTACAGAGCGATAGCTTCGGATAGTCCCGCCCCTCATCAATCCGTTCTATCCTACGTTCGACGTCACGCTTAGTCATTGGTCGATCCCCTGCCGTTCTTCGATCCGCTGCAGTCGTTCTTCCATTTCTTCCAAGTCCCGGTCTTTCATCAACTGTCGATATTGGCCTGCTGCATACGCTAAGGCTCGAATCCACTGGATGCGTACCTTTTCGTTCTCCGGGTTGTACACACGACCGCTTGTGACCTTTTCGTGAGCCTCTGCTATGCCGTCCTCGAGCAGCTCAAGAATCTCGTCACGTCCAGGTGTCCCGTCTTGTTCGTTAGTCACGGAAAGACACCCCCCACCGCTTCCACTGTAGACGTTCGTTCTGAGCCTCAATACGTAGAATCATAGGTATCACTGTCTCAATTACCCCCGTCTTAGCAACGGGGTTATGCTCACAAGCGTCGAATCCCGTCGTCTTTCGGGCCGAATTGCATCCCGGCTTTGGCAGCCAATTCCCGACTGAACTCCGCTCGTAGGCGTTTCTGCGCCGAAAATGTATCAGCATCCTCGAGCGCTTCGGCCATTTCGTCACGACCGTCGCTAATACACTGATTGTAGAATTGCAAAACCTTCAGTTGGCTCCCGGTTCGGAGGGGCTCCCCGTTCCTGGTTTCGCTTTCAAAATCGATTGGAGCCGAAGCCTTTTGCCGTCGTTTCTGTTTTTCTTCAACCTGGTCGTTGGCCCATTCGGTGTACTCCTCGCGGTTGTTTGGGTAAAGGTCGCTGTCGGTGCTCTGTTCTGCCTGGTCGGTTTCGTTCGTACTCATTGGTGGATACGTTCCGCAAGAGCTTCTGGTGAGTTGCTCAAGAATTGGTTCGTCGCCTCAGGGACCGCCCGAAGCGTCTCAATCTGTGCCTCAATTTCTTCGCGCCGATCTTCGGGAAGGACACTGCTCAATGCCTGAATCTTGTCCTCGAGTCGCTGAATCTCAGCTTCAACCGCGTCCTCATCGGACAGTAGGTCTTCGCCGTAGTCCTCGAGCAACTCCCGAGTTTCGTCGACGTCGTCAATTTCGTCTGGTTCGTCCGTTACTAACCCTTCCAGGTACTCCGGTTCAACCCGGCCTCGAAGGATGGCAATACGCCGTTCGTGTAGGTTTTCGTTCGTGCTCATATCGGTATTGCAAGTTTCTCCGGGGATAACACGGGGGCGGGAAAGCCCCCACTGTGGAATATGAACCAGATGGATAGCTAGGATCACACGTCTGAACTTCCAGTGTGGGTGGAACGAGGAACCACACGGCTCCCCGCCCCGATCGTGTCCCCAGAGAATCCGCCCCGGTGTGTCGCGGGAGCAAGGTGGTTCCTTCACTCTTGCCAAGAAAGAGAGGGGAGTAATCTCCCAAAATGCCTTGCTCCGATCACGCACCGGAGCGGTGAATTGCTGTTATCGGTCAACTCGAGACAGCACCCTGCTAAGGGCGTCGTCAAACGTCTCGTCAGGGTCTTGTTTGTGTTTCCAGAGCTTCTTGTGATTGGTCTTAGAAACGCGAATTGTCTTTGTGTCGTTGGTCATGGTTACGTAGCCAGCCCTCACCGGTACAACACTCAAAAATCACAGAGCCTCCCCAAAGGGACAACACCCCCGTTCGACGTCTTTCGACCCCTACACGGTGGCGGGTGGCGGGCTTGGCGTTATGTATACTGTGTATTTCCAGTCCAATAAATCTATCGGGAAGAATAGATAATGCCTACTGAGTTGATCGGTGTATGGCTGTTCCAAGTGTTCTAGCGAATTGACCGGTATGGCCTTTTGCAAAGAACTCCGTAACTGTCTCATCGGCCACTAGCAGGTTGACGTCTGAACCATTAGACTCGAGAATAGAACAGACATGGGTGAGAGCTTGCCGTGTCGTCTCTTTCGTCCGTGATTCCTTCACGTCGACGTCAATCACGCCACAGTTCCCACAGATGGTTTGCTTTTCCCTTGCACCAGGTGGGTACACTTCGACCGGTGCACCGTACTCCGTGAACGTATCAGACGTCTCAAGCGGCCAGCCTTCCGGTTCGTTGGGAAACTGAACCACCGGGTTCGGCTCAAGCGGTGTGAGACACCAGTAGCAAAACCCGCTGTGGTCCATGATGGTACGGACAAACGTCTCACCAGCTTCCACATCGGGAAACCTAAACTCCGGTCGTTCTGCCGTCTCTGGGGTGGTTGACTCACTCATTAGTCAATCGTCCCCCAAGACTTCCGCCCTCTGTCGTTCCCATACGGGCCGATCGGCTTCGACGTCGTCGCTCGAGGTGTCGCTGTGTTCCGGTTCCCCGAGGTGTCTGCTACAACGGTCAAACCCGACTAATGCCGGTGTTTTGCACGGTCCACCTTTGATTGTCGCTGCCCCGCATAGGTTCGAATGGTCTAAGTTGTCGCTCCCGACGTCACCACTGCATAATTTGCACTCTGTTAGATCCCGCTGTTTGGCTATTTCAAGCGGTATTTCCCGCTGGTTCCCCCGAAGGTGTTGGCACTCATCGTCCGTGTGATAGACGTCTATAGCTCCCGATGGATGGTTGACAAAGACGGTTCGGTTTTCGAACTCCCCCAAATCGGATTGTGTACTCATGCAGTTACCTCTTGGATTGGTTTTTGTCGAATTGCTGGACCTACCTGGATTGTCGTCTCACTCTTCGGCTGCTCTGTCCCCGTGAGTCGCGCCGCTAACTGAACCCACGGTGAAACCCTGAATCCGGTCGCTATACCCCACGGGTTTTGCGGCCAGAACAACACTTGTCCCAATGGATCGTTGGGATCTGCATACCGCCCTGGTGGAAGGATGGCCTCGAGCAGTGCACTAATACTGTCAATGAACTCCCCACCAACGAACTCAGGAACCACCGGGTTACGGCGTTCGGCTTTCGTTCTAAACGAGATATTCAACCGCCAGCCCCGAGCGTCAATTGAGACAAGCCCTAAGGCCTCGAGTTCCGTTCTGTTGTTTCGGATAGAACGCTCAGACACACCGGCTCTGTCGGCTAATTCGGCCCGTGAGACGGGTTCAGTAGCCTGTAAGAGTGTGTGAACGACCTTCCCAACGGTCGGGTTGTGTCCTGGTAGGATTCGGTCAGCCTCAAGTGTCGACAAGGCAAACCGAATTTCCCCCGGTCGGACGTCGCGAAGGCTTTCCTCCCGTCCCAACTGATTGAGTGCTCTAGCGGCGTCGTATGGGCTACCAGTGAGTGCGTGAACGATTGAAACGGCCTCTCTGGTTGGGTTGATATTCTTCGCTTTGAGCGTCCGTGTGACCGTGCTCGCGAAGACTGACCGATCGGCGTCACCAACAGTGACCGGAATCGTGAACTCCGGCGTGCTATCCAAGAACTCACCAGGGGACGAAAGCGCCGTCTCGAGCGGTTCCTGAAGCCGGTGGACGTCCTTGCCACGGATAACAAAAGAACCGATGAGAGAGCCGACAGGGTCGTTTGCATCAACCGGTGGCGTGAGTAGTGGCTTCCCGGCTTCGGTTTCGAAGAAATGCCGATATGGAGCTGTGTTTTGCACACCGTATTTGGACTGGATAATCACAGAGCGGACAACCGACTCGGACACCTGCTCGAGTTTGTCAAATCCAAGCCCACTAGCTAGCCGAATCTCTCGAGTGACGTCAATACCAGCGGCGTCTAACAAGTGAACGATGGAACCCGAAAGGCCGTGACTCGAGCGCATAATCTCAGCACCAATACGCTGTTTGTCCTCAGCATTGGCCTGGTTCAACGCTGTGGTGAGACTCTCGAGGTTCTCACCCCACTTTACAAGAGCGTCACGCAACACCTGAGGGTCGTTCAAGGCCCGATCGGAGAGAGCGCCAATGTTCCGGGCTTCGCGAAGGACTAAGCCGGGTTCCTCAATGGCCTCGAGCCGGTCATCAGTAAGGGCTTGGTTCAATAAATCGGGGTCGGCTAACGCCGTCGTAACACTCACCACGTACTGCAGTGCACCAGCGGCCCGTACACTCACCACGGCCTCATCCGTCTCAGGGTCGTAGCTCACCCGCTTATTTTTCCGTTCTCTGGCCGTTTCGTCTAGTTCTACGGGTTCATTCACCAAGCAAACGTCACTCCCTAGGCCACACGCAACAGCCGCCGTCTTTTCCGGGCGGCCCTGGTATGTGGTTTGGTAAAATCGGGCGTCCCCTCCCCCCAATCCCGAATCCGGGGTTACACGTTCCTGTTGGTTACTGTTTCCAGAATCGCTAACGCTCTCAGAGAGGGTAATCTGTTGGGTGGCTTCGGACAGATATTCCCGACCGGCCTCGAGCAGTTCGACGTGTCGATCTCCCGAAGGACCGAACGTATCCACCAACTCAAGGTCGACGAGTCGGCTAATACACTGTCGAACCCGGGATTTAGACACCTGAAACACCGATTCAAGCGAATGGTACGATAGCGTCTCTGTAGGTTCACTCGAGAGTTCGCGAAGAATCCGTACCTCTCGACCGTCCGGGTTGAGTTCACTAAGCGCCGTCTCTACAAGCTCCGACACCGGGCCACCCGTGGGGGTTGTGATGCACTCAGAACTAACAGGCAAGTCCGTTCGGTGAGCGTCAACCAACCACCTTCGGGTTAGACCACTCCCGGTAAGATGGACGTCACACCCACGCGAGAGTTCGGCCACAATCCGACAGACGGTCTCTCTTTGGTCGGCCCGTTGCTCACGGAACTCCGGCTTCACCGTGAAACCGATCGTTGGCGTATCGCGCTCTGGTTCGGCCTCGAGTGCAAGGGTGAACAGCCGGGCCACAGAGACGGCGTCGTCAATCTCTGAGTGAGCACTACCCAACTGCCGGGCTTCGCGAAGGAACTCCCACAGGGCCGCCTCATGACCTTGTGCAACGCCAAGGATAAGCGACCGAAGGGAACCGTTCAGCGCCTCAATGCCAGCGCTCTCAAGGACGTCGTGATACTCGAGGTACGTTCTCCCCCGGCCAGCGTCTAAGACGGCGTTCACCAATGCCTGTTGGAAGGCTTCGGAACTCGAAAGGTCGGCCCATACGTCCGAAGGTGGCCGCCCGTCTAGCGTGACTGTGGCCGTGGCGTCGATCGGCTCTTGTTCGGATACGGTAAGACCGCTATCCGTGCTATGCGAAACAGTACCACTACCTGCAGTACCGCCTTTCCTGTCAGCGCCTAACGTCGGGGTTTCTTCGGTCCCCTTGTTGGCGTCAGGAGAAAACCCAGGTGTCCAGGCCCAGCCTTCTCCCGTCTGCTCTCGCAAACGATCTAATCAGGTATTGGAACGGGTGGTAGTTAAATGCACCCTTTAGTGAGTGTCTTTGCTTTTGACGCCTTCAATCTGAACATCATATTGTATACTCTGGTAGACAGTACACGCAAAGTATATGAATCCACGAATGGTAGTACTACGTGTCCAGGCCCGGCTAGTCCCCATCTTGTGGGACACCCGGTCTACTATACTTCTGAGCAACTGCTCTTTTGACCGGAGTTATTAAGACAATGGCACACTTTTCATAATCTGTCCAGGCCCGCCCCTCATTATGGGCTTTTCTTCGTTAAACCAGCGATAGCGACGTCAACTAACCGGCCAGCAATGACCAATAGATATTGGTTTGATTTTTGTCTTTTCAATATGTTAGTGTACGCATGGATTCCCGCCGGATTGAGATGCTATTAGCTGAGGTGGAGGATGCTGAAAGCGACTTCAACGACTCTGTAAAAAAGACTAGGCAAACTTTCAGGGATGTAAAAGAAGTGCTCGAAGCCGAACTCGAGGATGACACGACATCCTTTGAAGACGATATAGAAGACGAGATTGATGCTGTGCACGAAAGGCTATATGATCTAAACAATGGATCTACTTTCTGTGAAATTCTCGTGACTGGTGGGAAAAGAGACGAGAATAACAACGTCTACAGAGATTTTAAAAATGCGGCTATAAAGAAACAAGCTAAAAAAGAAGAGTTGAATATCCCCCCGAGTGCGCTTGCCGAAGCTCTCGACAAGCGCGATCGTGAGTTACAAGCAGAGCTCAGGCAAGAATACTCCAATGTTACTTTGGTCCCTAGATCCTCTTAGCATCTGATTTTGGCCAATAATTGGGGATAAGCGTAGCTCAAAAGTCGTGAATAGGACCCATCGGAAAAACGCCATCCAACAGGCCTATCGTATGTTCCAACTAGTCATACTATTTCTAGAGATATAAAATTATAGGTTTATTGGTGTTCTTACGGGCCTAGACCCTACCCTAAGAGCTAGAAAATATGGTGTAAAAACCGCTAGATTATACCGTAGTATTCTTCTCCCATATTCACTAGGTGAATTTCTGAATAACTCTGAACTCTGTCACAGGATTATGGTAGGGGGAATTCAAAACGAATAGTGCGGTAAATCACCCTCCAAACCCCATTTCTATGCAGATTTTATTGCCCGTTGGAAATTTACCCTTCTGAGAATGTATCCGATTCCCATAATACTTTTATACATGTGGTTCCAATAGGTAATTGGCGGCGCGATAAGCCGCCATCCGCATGCCTATCGTATGTTCCACGGGCATTGTGGGTCTCATGACCCTACTCCAATGGGTCGCTGCGGTGATTACGGTCTCTACGGCTGTATATCGCTTTAAGCAAGGCTCATAAATGCTTATGGGTGGAAGCCGGTAACGGCCCCACCCGCTCGTTACCCAGGAACATGTGGGCAGACGGGTGCCGCAGACATTTTTGAGTAAAAGTAGATTCCTATTCAAACAGCCGTGTTCCCACTGACCGTCCTTTAATTCTCAACCAGATTCTTCGACTGAATACATTCCAGCGACACACTCCGGCGGAAAGTAATCAACAGCCTTGGTCTGATCCGAATCATCACGATCTTCTTTTGGACCAACACACCGAACCCATCCCGATTTGAGAATCTCGACTTGTTCATAAAACCGTTCCTTGGGTAGATACGGCCCGTCCTCCGATTCTGAGGCGTTGCTATGGTGGTCAATCACTTCAACCGCTACGTCTCCGGTTGACTCAATCTGGTAGACACCGCCCGCTGTAGCGTTCTGCTCCATTACAGTCCATGGATTGTTAGCGAATTGTATTTTAATTGCCGCTACGGGAGTGAAAGTGAACGGCCAGCCTCGAGCAATCAGCACAGACTTGTCTGGTATGTGGGCGGAATCTATGCGAAAGAAAGAAATTTGTAGGTACACCAGTTGAGAAATGCTTTACAACCCTTTTCATTACAGTGGTTTGCTGAATATATCTGTGGGTACGTTTGGGTTGGATTAGAATTTTTATCTCAACCAGTGGGTACAGTAGCCTATTCTCAAGGCGGTAAGTGCCGATCGTACACGTTCCGCCGGTGGCCTACAGCCTCAACAATGAGAACGTCGTTATCTTTGTCCCACGTAATGATTGCCCGGTAATCCCCTGCTCGCAGCTTGTAATAGGGCCACCCCTTCAATTTCTCGAGCCGGTGATTTGGCCAATCACGGGCTTCTTGGAGTTTCTTGAGAATCCGCTTTCGAGGTATTGGGTCTAAGCCCTGTAAATGATCGTCGGCCTTGTTCGTAATCTCGACGTCCGTCATTGACCGCCACTACTCATAGGCTATTTAATTATCATTGGGCGATGGGTCCGTTACTCGACGTCATATTTGTCCATCACCGAATCCAATGATTGAGTGTCGCCGCGTTCGGCTTGCTCTCTACTCACCGCTAAGTCCTCGAGCGTTTCCTGAGAGAGTTCTACAGACGGGTTAAGCCAATCCCGAAGGGCGTCACGGATAGCCTCTGACCGGGACGTATAGCCCCGTCGCTCGTATTCTTCATTGATTTGCTCGAGTAGGTGAGCAGGAACCCTCACGTCGATTTTCTCCATTCCGTTCCCGTCCCCACTGCCGTCACTATCAACACTCATTGTTTTGTGAGACGTCCGTCTCACAGATAAATCACTAGGCTCATTTAGTCGTTATCGACTATGGTGGCGCTTGCTTGTTCATTCATTAATTCAATACAGTTCGTATCCGCACAATGTTTAATACAATAGAATAAATATTATGTAATATGAAGCGTACGTGCGAAATTTGGCGATGTTGTATGCTCTCTGCAGACAGCGGAAAATGCCTGTCTGTCGGTGTTGAACAGCTCTACAAAAAGCATAAATCTAAAATTATGAATCATGATTTCTATAGAGATAGTCCTGAATTTAGATTATCAAACGGCATCCTTGCTACTACGGTTGGTAGCAGTGGTGCTTATTTATCTCAATTTCAGACAGAACAGCGGGTAAACCCCGCCCCGAAAAGTCGAATAGTGCGGAAAACAACAACAGCCATCACTCATCGGTGAAGTACCACGTGCTTCCCCGCTGTGGTGGGGATTCTACACCAGGGAGTTGCTTGAAAGCCTCTCGAGCACACGAATCCCAGAACGTATAGCCCCGATAGTGGCTTTTGCTCTCCCCGTAGCCGAACTTTCGAGCGTCTTTGTACTCATCAAACGCACTGTTGGCTAGCTCTTGAGTCGTTGCCTCACCCTTTTCTCGAAGCTCCCGCCAAGCGTGAAGGATAGCCTTTCGCCGTACCTCTTGGGTTTCAGCACCCCGGCCAATAATGTCGATCTGCTCGAGGACGTCCTTAGCCTCTTGCTCTGTAATGGATTCTACGGCCGCGTTGGCGTCCTCTCGAGGTTCTTCAATAGGTGCGTGAGATTGTCCGGGTTCAGATTCGAAAGCCCCCACGGGCCTGCTATGGCCTTCCTGTTGATCGGTACGCCAGTATAGGACAGTCCGGCCCGTCTTTCGCTTATCAACCCTGCCTTGGTCGTACAATCTGGTGAGTTTCTGCCTAGCTGATTCAGTCGTACACTCGAGTTCTGTTGCAACGTCGCTCGAAGTAATCACCGGGCCACGAACCTGCTCAAAGACACCTATGACGTCCTCGAGTGTGGCCTTTGCAGCGTATTGGCCTGATTCTGTCCGCTCTCTCTGTCCCATAACCATGCTATTGGAACCTAATGGCATAACCCTATTGGAGTGCGCAATTGGCTGACCTATTGGGAAACGTTTATTACCTGTTGGTAGTAACCAATTGGCACAGACAAACGGTTCCCTCAGGGGCATTGAAACGCCCGAGTGCTGGAACACTCGAGCCGGGTTGTCTTGCTCAGAAACCCATGATAGAATCAGAAACCCGAAGCCAAGAACGTACCGCTATCACCGTCCGCGAAGCTGCCGAAGACTGTGAAGTTACTAGGACGTCCGATGTATGGAACGGCCCGATCGTTGAATACGACAAATACGGAAACCCAACCGGCTCGAAGTTCTACCGCTGCCGGGACTGTGGCCGTGAAATCCTCGAGGGATTCGACAAGAGCAACGTGAGCCACCAGGACGGCTGTAGATTCGACTAACACAAATCCGTTAATACAGAGACACATGACCGGAACAATCACCAAAGACGAAGCTGAACGCCGTATGACCGAGCTTGACGCTCGAGGGCAGGCTGTCAAACTCGAGTGTAACAACTGTGGCTCTCCCACGAAAACAAAAGTTCTAGCAGAAGACACCCACCGGGCAACACTCTGTGAGAGCTGTATTCTTGACCGGCTGTAGGCACTAAAAGTTCTATTTATCCGATGTAAACCCACGCATAGCCAATGCACTCCCTCGGGTAGCGACAAATGTGTTCACAGTG
>LFCJ01004481.1_pt1 | contig 10242 bp, 8 predicted proteins | sample 643141 | NCBI WGS metagenome assembly LFCJ01 (sample SAMN03766243, study PRJNA286221) | soda lake metagenome | biome: soda lake; feature: Kulunda steppe; material: water; isolation source: sample B1-Br-g2 brine of Lake Bitter-1 | place: Russia: Kulunda steppe | collected 2010-07 | reverse complement strand
TTGCAAACACACACACACACACATACAAACTCTAGCATAGGCACTCACCTGGCTCTTGGGCATGAGCGCTGCTGCAGTCAGGCAGGCCCCCGCGTCCGGCTCCAAGTGCCGCCCCTGCGCACAGCAGTCCCGCAGCCACTGCAGCCGCACCACGCGGACCTGGTCCCGCCACTCCGCCATATGGTCGCGCACTGCCTGCAGCTCTGCGCTGTTGGGCTGGCTGCCGACCTGTGGCGTGTGGGCGCGCACGCGCGCATGTCTGCGTGTGTTGTTTGTCTGTGGGCTGGCTGCCAATCTGGTGGGCAGGGAGAGCAGGAGCGCGCGTGACTAGGATTGTATTGCGTCCTTATCGGCACCTGGTGGGCAGGATAGCACAGGCATGAGCAAAATACAGGCAGGGCCAATGTAAATGGGCAGGCCAGGCTGGGTGCGGGCAGGGTCAATATGGCCATGGCTGGTGTGGGCAGGCGTCACCCTGGTATGCTTACAAACACACATACACACACATGCACACACACACACACACACGCACACACACGCACACACACATGCACACACACATGCACACGCACACACACGCACGCATGCACGTGCGATTGAAACTCTATGGGCACTAACATTCCTGCGTGTGGCCACGTACATGGCCGCACTGTAGCACCCACCAGCACGTGCGTGACGCGCGGCACGAGTGCCGCCTCCCTGAGCGCCCCGCACATGGCCGCAAGCCTGCGCAGCTCCAGGTTCTCGCTCTGCGTCATGCCCAGTGGGTGGAAGCGCACAAAGTCCAGGTACAGCCCATCCAGAGCACCATCGCCGCTGGCCGCTTCTGCCCCTTCCCTGCTGGCGCCCGCCCCAATGCTCAGGTCATTACAGGCGCTGGTCCTCTTGGCATCAGCAGCTGCAGGGGCGCCAGTAGCTGCAGCGTGGCTGGCGTTGGCTGGCTGCACTGAGGCGTCGCCTGGGGCAGTGGCGCAGCTGGCATGCCTGCGGAGCGGCTGGCCGCAGGCAGGGTGTCACCACTTGCTGGTTCACGAGTGCGCACATGCAAGCGCCTACATCTACGAGCAAAAAGCGTATGCGAGCACGTGTGCATGCGCGCACACACACACACACACACACACACACACACACACACACACACACACGTGCACACAAACACACGTATACACACACAGGCACAAACACACCATGCACGCCCACGTACGGCTCGCTGGATTGGGGACAGCAGCTGAAGAGCGTGTGCAGCCATGCTCTACTCTGGTCTACCCCGCTTGACGCCCAGATTAGGGGGCACTGCCAGCCGTGCGGGAACACTGCTGCAGCATGGGCCGCTGCCATGTAACACTCCTGCCTGCCACAGCACTGGTGCAGGAGCTCCAGTTCCGGCTAAGGATACCTCAGCTAACACTCACACTGCCTTCAAGCTCTCGCCTCCCCAACCACCAGAACAAGCGTGCTGGCACACAGCCGCGCTGCCCTGAGCATGCAGCTGCAGCGGGCTGCACTGCCACCCCACATCACGAACCGCCGCATGTACTGCGCTGACAGCCCCACCTGGCCTGCTGGGGCTCCGCGCTATCCTTGCTGCCCTGGCCCCTGCTCTTACTCCGGCTGCTCGCTGTTGCAGAGTGCATGGCGTACTTGGCCTCATCCTGCCGCACACCCAGCCGCAAGCTGTCCTCAAGCCACGCAGCAGCAACGATGTGGATGTTGCCCCAGCTCTTGGCATAGCTGCAGGGCAGTGAGCAGGCAGGCTGGTTAGAGTCAGCCGAGCGGAAGGCAGCGGGGTGCAGGCAGGGTTGCCGGTCAAAGCGGGCAGGGAAGAGAAAGGCTAGGGTGCTTAGGGAGACCCATTTGCAGGGGCGAGGGGGCAAGGACAGCCCTCAAACGCACCGGTACTTGTCGCCGGTGGCAACTTTGGCGAGAAGGTGGGTGCAGTCCCTGAACAGGTCAGCTGTATAGGTTGCCCCGGCCTCCTTAAGCAGCTCTGGCAGCCTTGTGCGCTCCTCCACTGTGTTGTACTGGGTGATGCATGCTTTGCATCCCAGCAGAGGCAAGGGTTTGCCTCCTGCAGCAGGAGCCTGGGATACAAGCAGGAGGGGATCAGGGTGGATGGTGAGTGCCGCAACAACCGAGTGCCCCGGCCCTACTTGGGCAAACCATTGGTCCGCAGGGCAGGGGTGCAGCTGCTGACAGCTTAGGCCTATGAATGCACATACTACTGTGGCACACTCTTACTAGGGATGCAGCGATGGAAAGGGCTTGATCCAGCCACATCCACCAGCGATCGCACCTGAGCGGGCTTAACCATGCACAAAGCTAATTTATAACGTAGATTTAGTCAAATGTAAACTCTTAAGAGATCCAAAGTGCACGTTTCAAATCCTATCAATTTTGCCAAGTGACTGCTAGTAATTCAATACTAATTTTAAAGTTAAGCATTGCAGTATCTTGCAATGTGAAAAGAGTCGGCTGGGGTGCCGACCGTTTTCCGATGGGGGATCGAGCTTGCACAGGGGAGGGTAATTTCTAGGAGGGCATGGCGGACCCCTTCCTTGGCGCTACTGAAAACTTTTTCAACCCCCTGGTAAGTTCAGAGTGGACATTTGGCATTCATGCTTACCTGCCCTTTAAGGGCAGGGAGCTCCCACAGGTCTCGAGGACAAAAGCCCGCGCACAAGTTATGCATACAGCACATAGTGCATACAGCTCCCACACACAAGTCATGCATAGCACTCTGCGTTTCCAGCATGCAAGTGTTCGGAGCAAGCCCCAGATGTATTGCACCAGTATCATCTCAAGCATAGCTGCAGGAAATGAACCCTTTCCTCCCTGCTGCCCTTACAGGCGGAGGATGAGGGAGGTCGTGACAGCGATGAGGTGGGTACTGGCTGCAAAACTAAAAGAATTGAAAGTGGTTTCTTCCAAGAATCGGTCTCAGGGTACCCGAGACGCATGATTTCACCGGCTACAGGAGCTGGGGTTGCGGAGGGTGCCAGCTCCAATTCGGCGGCAGGGAGGGCGGCGGTTTCTGACCGGGGATGATTGGCTCGTGGACGAGGATGCTGTTCTGGAGCAGTGCATGCACAATCCGGACCAGAAGCCCAAGGTGGGATCAGATCTAGCTGCAGGGCTGTGCAGCAGGGCCGTACCCGTTTGTACGCACTGACAAGGATCCTTGCACCCCCTTGGTCAAACACTTGCCTGGGTCCCGCTCCTCCCGTTTGCCCCACTGCAGGAGCTTGTTCGCTTCTTCTTCGAGGTGGACTTCACCGACAAGGAGGTGCTGGACCGTCTGCCCAAGAGCCTTCAGAGCGACCCTGCAGCATGCGCCCGCGTGTGCAAGATGGTGAGGTGCTGCTCTGGAGAGAATGCATTACCGCCTTTCCAAGCTGCCCCTCCTTTTGGCCGTCTCAAGTACAGTTGACTGTGCGCACAAGGGCATGCACCGCCGCAGTCTCAAGTGTGAATCCATGCCCCGCCGCAGTCTCAAGTGTGAACCCATGCCCCCCAAGTGTGAACCCATGCACCGCCGCAGTCTCAAGTGTGAATCCATGCCCCTGAAGCAGCAATACAAGGGCAGGACAAGGGTTGCAAAACCCTGGGCCATCTCGTGTGCAGCCCAGTCTCTGCTGTTAAGGCCTCGGACGTTGGCCGCCACTTTCTGTGACACAGGATCCAGGCCTTGGCGGGTGAGTCCTTGGTCACAGGAAATGGCTCACGTGGCACACAAACAGGCTGAAACAGCGGTTGTCGCTTTGATACAGCGGTTTGTGCCTGCCATCTTCCTGCAGAAGCATAAGTCTAATCGGTTGGTCAACTCAGCTCTTGAAGCTTCTGCTACTTAATAAGCATTCATGGGCGACATTATTTCCATGGAGTGCCTGTGCGCTTCCCTAATATGTTGCCCTTGTTGCGCCGTTTGCGGCTGCATTGCATGCCCTTTGGAGCTCTCCGTTTTGGGGGGTCCATAAAGGCAATACCGATTCTCATTAGCCTTTTGTGCCTTAACTTATTGCATGCCCGCCTGCTTCCTTGACGACCAAAAGCACGCTTGCCCTAAGTGCTTGCCTGCCTTGCCTTCAGGTGAGGTGGCACGTCACAAAGCGCCTCCAGGAACCAGACCTGAAGTTCTTTATTGAAGAGAAGATCCCTGAGGATTTTGAGCAAGACGGGAAGGCATATGCGCTCTCCTACTACATCCTGCCGCCAAGGCGGCCGGCACCAGTAAAGATGCGGGCCCCCCAGTGAGTTGCTTCAATTCTCTACAGACGTGACAGGTGTGATCTCCCAGCATCTACCACCTACCCAAGTATCATCTCGGGCGAGTGTGGAGGCTTAAATTGGTCTTGAGCACCACAACCTTGGCACATAGCCTGCCCATGACCAAAGTCTGTAAGCTCACCTTGAGCAATATCACGAGTTCCAGGACAATCACTGGCTGGGTTAGCAGGCTGGTTAGCTTGCAGCTGATTGCTGCCAGCCGCCTTTGCGTCCAACACACTCAAACACACTTCCGAAAAAGGTCCGACCATGCCAAAAATAGTGCTCGGCTGTCCAGTACCCTTTGTATGCATCCTGCATGCTTGTTGGCCAAAAACCTTAGCCAGTTTGCCAAAACTACCGCATGTTTTGCCGCTGCTGGCTACATGGATCCATCATCATGGCACTTACTTTCCTGTTATTGCACACACGTGCGACACCTTGCCCTGACCTCCACGCTCTTAGCGACCTTTCCTTTTTCCTGTTCCCACCAATGTTCCTTGTACCCAGGGACAAGTCTGGCAACTTTGCTGCTAACATGGAGGCTGAGCCATTAGCGACAAGGTAGGGCAATGTGTGTTTGTGCTTTTGAATTCTGTGTGCAGAATTGCTGGTGCATGAGCAAGAACACCTTTGTGCAAGTAGGTGTTTGCTGCGCTTTTTATGCCTGTTCCCATAAGCCATTTTTACTTATTGACATCCTGGTATGAAGGTGGTAGCCCCAATGAGCATGCTTGATGAGCCGCAAAGCACGCCTCCTGCATATCAGCCTGAATGAAACTACTCCTATAGTCAGGCGCCCCATCCCTGCGCTAAATACTGCCGTTGCACACAGCCTCGCAGCGAGGCCACCATTTCCAATTCTACTGAATTGAGCAAAGCTACTGTAAGGTTTTCCAAAGACCCTTTTGGCGGGCACAGGGATGGTAGCAATTGGTGCACCCTGCTGCGCAAAGCGCGCCCACGGGTACGAGCTAGGAAGATACATCACAACCCTTTCCCCCAAGACCTCCCCAGGTGCTCCCTTTACAGTGTATTTTGCTTTGATCGTAATGCTCACTAGAGAGATTTCGAATGAGAGGGATTCCTGTCTGAATCAGGTCCAGTATTGGTCACTCATCAGAGAGTGTCCACTCACTGCCCTCTGTGACTCATGAATGCTTTTTTTATTGAATACGTAATGTATCTGAAACACTCTCAGGATGGAGCAGGCTCCGTTTTGCCATGCGTCATAAAAATTTCAAGACAAGGCAGGCAGTCCAGGTCGCAGGCCGTAGAGCAGCTTGAAGTGATCTTAACAGAATTGTATCAGAAGCAGAATTCATACATTTGCTGGAATTTGAACAAGTTGAGCTCGTTCTATTCATCCATCCCATCATTTCCTTCTGTAGGGTTGCCTTAATTTCATACTTAAGTTACTAGTGTGAGGTCTGATCCAGCACAGTTTTGGAAATTAGTCTGAGCTGCTCATCAAAGCCCCACAGCACGCTGCTGGAGTCCCTCCCTGGCAGGGCCACGACCCTTCAGGGTAAGCTGCACTTATGTGCTGCCAGCTAGTCGAGGAGGCGCACATGTAGATGGTCTAGCGGGACTGTAAGCAGACTTCCTGCCTCGTCGTCCTTCCAACGCGAGCATGTTAAGCCCCCTGCAGATCTTCCCAATGAATAACAAGTATCCTCACAGGGCATGCCCATTGCTAAGCAGCAGCAAGGGGCACCTATGCTTGAAGCCACAACACCTTCAAGGGCTTCCCATAGGGTCTAAAATTACGTATATATTTTGTTTGAATTTGTCTTTTACTTTGAAGTGAGGAGCTGCCACTAAGCCGGCCGCAAGTACGCACTTTGTGACAGGGCAGTCCAACCAGGCCGCTCCCAACCAAGCTATCTCATCCTGGATATCCAGCATGAATTTGCCAACAACTCAGCATACTTTTGATCAGGGGGACTAAGCCATTATATCACCCATTTTACACATAGGATGGGGCTCCTGACCTCTGGTCATGGTATGCATTATGTGTTAAGGCAATCCAAGCAGGCGTTCTGCAAGGATTGTGTCATTCAAACATTGAACTACTCTAAGGTACGGGTTTCAATTCAAAGGCAGCACTTTGCTTGCTTTCTTTTTCCATCTTTGTATGTAAAAGAATTGGTTTCCACAAAACCAGCTCGTAAGTCAAGGCCTGAATAGCTCAATTTTTGTGAAAGAAGGCAAAAAATTGTGGGGTAGCCTTACTTTGTTGTGGCCTGACATGCAGCCCTAGTTTTTATTCACTGCAACAAAATCTGATCAAACCAAAATTAACAAAAATTGCTGACTCTTGAACGCATGAGCACTCAAAAGCTGGATAAAGCTGTACAAATAGCAATGATTGCTTAAAATGAGCCCTGATCCGTTGCCCAGCTTGCACCAAAACAAATAATTGTGGAATCTTGTGCAAGTATGTTTGTGTTAAGAAGTCAGAGTCTGCTGGAGGTCTGGAAGTTACCCCTGTGGGCTAGCTTGATGTCCTTGCTTGGTGCGTGAAAATGCTAATGCTTTGATTCGATCACTGCGGCAATTAGATACAATCATGTAGAAACATCCTTTTGCCTGAGCCCTGCAAGCCCAAGACTCTGAAAAAGGTTGGGCGGCTTGTACTGGTATACGTACCAGCAAGCCTTGTATGGGTAAATAGGGTGGTCCAATGCGCCAAGGAGACTCGCCGAGACTCGTTTTAGATGAGTAGGGCCTAGATGGGAGATTATCGTTAGAAGACTGCTTTTCACAGGCGCCTCCTCTCGACCTGAGATTGTCCAGGTTACTTCAATATGATTAAAAACAAAACAATTTAACAGGACCGGGCCTCCAAGACGCCGGGATGAGTCACATGTTGTTCCGTCCCGTTCCCCCCAGTCCCTTCCCCCTCCCAGCTGCTCGTGCCATTGCTCATTCCTAGGCAGCCTTTATCTTCTTATCAAGCAGCTGCAGGTTCCAGGTCATCCCCTGTTAAGTCCTGGATGCATCAGCGGATGTGCTCCTGTGCACGCTCCGAAGCGTTTGAGTGCTCGGAGAGCAGCTGTGGTGCTCAGTGTGCAGTGAGCAGTGTGCAGTGCTGCTCGGAAAGCAGCTGTGGTGCTCAGTGTGTAGTGAGCAGCTATGGTGCTCAGTGTTCAGGTCTTAGAATGACCAATTCGCTCACTGGCACAGCTGTGAGGTGCAGGTACAAGCCATGGGGTGCGCATCAGCCGCACCACTGTGGCAAAGGCAGCTGCGCAAGCGTGCATGGAATTCGAAGCCCGATGGCTAGGCTGGCGCAGTTGGGGTGGAGAACGTTTATCCTTTCTTCTCCCATCATTTCTCACTTTTGGAGGTGACTTCAGCAGGGTGCTAGCTCCCTGGAAGGATGGTCAGTCATTTCCGAGCTCATTATCACCTTCTGCACTACCTCGTCCCTCACTTTAAAATCACATTTATATATTTCCAACATTAAGGAGAAATCTGGGGGGTAGTTGACCTACTATTGCCGGTATTCGGTGATTTCCATGTTGAAAAGGTGACACTCGTCACTGACGAGGGTCCCACCCATCCCCCAAACAGACTCGCCGAGTCTTGGCGAGACCATGCCCAACCTTTCTTTGTCCACTTCAGCCTACTTATACTTCAACAAGCCGCACGGCAGGTCAGCCCCAAGCTGAATTGTGCCAGGTGCACAGCATCAAGCTGTGGGCCACCAGAAATAAGCACTGCCCTTGCTAAGACCATCCAAGCAAGCACGGAAAGCAAGGACAGCAAACGTCACACCTGAAACACGTGCATAGAATCAAGCGCTCTCCTCCCCGAGGCTGTCCGAGCACGCACGCTTTTCCCAGGCTTATGCACGAGCTGCAATTCCGTGCATGAGCCCCAAGCGGGTCATGCACCTGCACCTTGTGGGTGTGACACAGGCAAGCCGTGGCTCTTTCCTGCTTCAGGCAAGCCCATGCAGCAACTCACACCCGCGGCTGCCCACTGCCACCGCTCACCGCGCTGCAGGGTGGCGATCGCCAACATTGCCATCCTCTTTGTGGGTTTTTCGCTGGCATTGGTGGGTGTGTCCTGTGACACCACTGAGTGCAGGCGGGCCGACAACATTGGGCAATTCATCACGGCTCTGGCAGCGCTATCTCTGGCTGTTGTAGCTTCTTACATGTCCTTCCTGGTCGGCAACCATAGTTAGGCCCCTGGCTAGCAGCCATGGCCTCCACACAAAATTTAGCTAGCTTGGACCACACGCAGGCCTGACTGCAAGCAGGGGCAGAGTGAGGTGGACCTTGGCTGCCCCTGTCAGAAGCACAAAAATTTACCGCCTCTAGCACCCAAGCCTGGTTGCCTGGAACGTGGGGCTTGCGTGCATGGGAATCCCACAGATTGTCGGGCCGGCTTGTGAGCAATGCTCTGCTACGTGCTTGCAGCACTGCAGAGGTGCATCAGGACTGTTTTTGTAATCACAATTTCAGCTTCAATAATGTTTGCCTTAAAGACTGATGAGGCCTGCCCCCTTGAATGGCAAAAGCCATTAGCCCAAGGCCTTTTGCGTGTTTGTGCATGTAGGGTTGCTGTTAGAACAGCTTAGTGAGAAACTGATATTGCCACACACACAAACATGATTTGGCGTCCGCATCAACTTACAGGCCTTTTGCGTGTTTGTGCATGTAGGGTTGCTGTTAGAACTGCTTAGTGAGAAACTGATATTGCCACACACACTCACAAACATGATTTGGCGTCCGCATCAACTTTTTTTTCAAGTTGTGCCGATGGCAAATGCTTTCATTTTGTCATGTTGTATGCTTCCTTTATCCTCATCTTGTCATTTCTATCTCATTCCATTTACATTTCACACCTTTGTTTTCATCTGGTTCAAGCCTTGTTACAATGGAAGCATAAGTTGATATGATGAGTTGATATGATTTGCCTTCAACAGGCACTGTGTAGCTTTAGAATGTGTAAAGTGTGTGTGTGTGTGTGTGTGTGTGTGTGTGTGCTTGCTTGCTTACTTGTCCTCTCGCTTTCATGATCACTTTCGTGTTCCTTGCTCTCCTCATTCCTTGTCACGTCTGTGGCATCTCAGACACTCTCTTCCTTTGTTTCTTTATCTTGTTTGTTGTTTCGATTTCTTTTACATAGTTGAACTATATTGTACTTTAGACTACCATAGTCTGAATGTGACATTACGGTTATGACATAACAGTTAGTCTTTTTGGCTGTTAGATGGGCTGACTGCTAGGCTTGCTGACCGCACCAGCCTGAAATGAGTCCAAGGTTTCCGGGATCTGGATTCGAGGTTCTTGACATGTAAATACACAGGAATTTTTTTTTGGCACACACATTGAGCAACTTGAAGGTCACGTACAGACCATGCTTGGAGCATGAAGCCTCTTATCCTGATCCTGATACACAGTTATCAAGCCTGCGTGATTGCCAATAAGTTCATGTCTCCAGATGCAAAGTACAGACACACAAGGATTCAAGTACAGACACGCAAGGCTTGCACACAGCCTGTTTGACATGGAGTCTGTGCCTTGACTCAATATCAAGTCATACGATCAGAATAAGTTTAAGGTAAGGTAAGGTCGCAAGGCTGTATCCGCCGAACGAGGGCAGCTTAGCCGGTCAGCTTAGCCGGTGGCCACCAGTGAGGTTCGAACCCCGAATCCACAAGTTGCGAGGGTGGACAATCGACTCCCCATCTCAGGTGCCCCGCCGCCTGCTCGACTGTCCAGAGCTGATACGATCAGAATGCATGGCGTATATACAATCATCATGTTTATCATCATGTGCATGATGGTAAGTCATTAAATGACAATTTTGAGGGTTAGTTTGTCTGCCAGATGTGTAGCAGCGTTGGCAGATTGCCAAAAGCTGCAGAAAGAGGGGATGAACCCCCACGCTTCTACGAATGAAGCGCTCACGCCTTTAATAATAGTGATTTCTGCGAAGACGGATTTATGAATGTTTGAC
>LFCJ01004480.1_pt1 | contig 10242 bp, 8 predicted proteins | sample 643141 | NCBI WGS metagenome assembly LFCJ01 (sample SAMN03766243, study PRJNA286221) | soda lake metagenome | biome: soda lake; feature: Kulunda steppe; material: water; isolation source: sample B1-Br-g2 brine of Lake Bitter-1 | place: Russia: Kulunda steppe | collected 2010-07 | reverse complement strand
TCTTCTGTTGATAGCTTCAACACCAGCCTGGTACTTCTGAAACAATCGTCACTGCCGTATTTCGGTGGGTATTCGACGCTTCAACACCAGCCTGGTACTTCTGAAACTTGAGCCACTCAAAGTCCAAGTCTCGCAAGTCTTGGCTTCAACACCAGCCTGGTACTTCTGAAACGTAGTCTATAGTGCGTCGGACGACAATACGGTAATCGGCTTCAACACCAGCCTGGTACTTCTGAAACACGGGCGAATCACGAACAAGTACAACGGCGAACGTGGCTTCAACACCAGCCTGGTACTTCTGAAACTGTCAATATCTGCGTCGAAGTCTCTGACAACCTCTTGCTTCAACACCAGCCTGGTACTTCTGAAACCGTCGAGCGTGTCGGCGATCGTGCCGACAATCGGCGCTTCAACACCAGCCTGGTACTTCTGAAACGAGCGCGGCAGACGCTTTTGCTCGAGTGATCGAGGCTTCAACACCAGCCTGGTACTTCTGAAACCGTGCCAGGAGTACTCCGGCAGGTTTCGCGGGTGGTTGCTTCAACACCAGCCTGGTACTTCTGAAACTCGCTCCCAACTGGATACCCATCAATGATCTGTTCTTGCTTCAACACCAGCCTGGTACTTCTGAAACTCTACGTGTTTGACTGGTCTGGGATCGATGTACGACGCTTCAACACCAGCCTGGTACTTCTGAAACTGATTGCGTCGATCGTTCTCCCGGACCAATTCGGCGCTTCAACACCAGCCTGGTACTTCTGAAACACGGCACGATGCTCATTTTCGGTTGCGTTGTACCAGAGCTTCAACACCAGCCTGGTACTTCTGAAACCCGTCTCGAATCCCTGGTACTCTGGAACCGACTTGCTTCAACACCAGCCTGGTACTTCTGAAACACTCCGACTACCCGAGCATACGCTCGAGGAGCTTGAGCTTCAACACCAGCCTGGTACTTCTGAAACTCGAGGAGTATATTGATGGACTATACGAGGGGCTAGCTTCAACACCAGCCTGGTACTTCTGAAACCGACACGCTTGCCGGTAGGCACGCTCCTGGTGCATCGCTTCAACACCAGCCTGGTACTTCTGAAACCCCACCCAATTCGTCGGGTTGACAGCATGTAAGTGTTGTTTTCGACGCTAGTCTCCCATCGACCTCAAGTAGCAGCCTGTATTAAGTAGGTCGATGGTTCGCTCAAATAAATCGGTGGTCATCCATCGGGTCATCACCATATATTTCGCGATTGAGCCAGTTATCATCTCGCAGTTGATACAAAATGACTGACTCGTGTGGTTTCACCACATCACCGATCTCTTCGGTTAGTACTGCGTGCTGCGCTTCCGTCACTTCTCCCTCACAAACGGAATTCTGAACATGTGTTAGATAGCGCCGAAGCAATGATAACATCAGATGCGTTCGATCGGCTTCCATGTCGTAGACTGCAATAATATACATCACCACCACCGCTTAAACGGCTCGTATGTCTTGTCACCAAGAACATGTTTGTGTAATTTGTACGCCTCAAGACGTAACAAATATTGATATGACACGTGCCGATTCAATGTTGGGTGCTTAATCGTCCGTTCAAGTACTTCCTCAAACTCACGGACAAATGTACGACGTCCGGGATCAGTCAGCAAACAACCGTTCATGTCTGAATCGAAGTCGTCTTCTGTAAGCTGTTTACGATTAAGTAACCTGAAAATCAGTCGATCGACAATAAGTGGCTTGAATAATTCACTGAGATCCAAACATAATGAGTAGCGTCGGTCTCCTGGTTCATGCAAGTAACTGATTGATGGATTAAGATGGGTTGAATACAATTCTGTCAAGATTGCACTGTATAGAAGACTATTACCGAATGATATGAGTGAGTTAATTTCATTTGGTGGAGGACGGAATTCACGTCGGGAAAATACTAATTCGTCAGGAGTAACTTCACGAAAGAGCGTATAATACTCAGCTCGGATTGAGCCCTCTATACCACGGAGTGTATCAATTTCTTCCGTAGACTCTATTTTCTCTTTCAGATATTTAAGATCTTCAACCAACGGTTCAAATGAAGATTGTTTTCGAGCATAATACTGTGCATTTGAGATCATTTCTTGAGCCCCACCAGCGACGAAAGCACGTGCAATTGGAAGCCGTTTTGTAGGCTCTGCGTAGTGGAGAGACTGCTCTACCGTTGAGCGCCCTGACACCAGAGATTTTCGCGGCATATAGGTCCCTGCATAATAGTCCTGCCAATTGAATACGTGCATCACGATGCCCTGTTGAGAGAGAAAATCGAGAGCTCGTGTATTGAATTCTAACTGTCCGTGACAGTATAACGAACTCACATTCTCTACAGGTAGATAATGAGGTTCATCATCTGTCTCAGTGTTCACACGAAGGGTGTTTTGATCGCGTTCAAACTGTCCATTTTTGAAAAGGTGGTAGCTTTGTTTCATCATTAGATCCAACAGAAGTCGTGATAGGCGCACGAGTCGCAGATCGGCTTGCGCTTTGGTTCAGGAGGTGTTGGTTCCTGAACAACCTCGCGAATTTTCGGCAGAATCGATTTAATGTACTCTTCGTCAGTACTTGAAAGTTCGATCTGTTCTCGCTTCCGCTCGCGCGGGTATGCTATTTCTCCGTTTACTTCGAGGTTCTTTTCATGTTTTAGGTACCAAAGATAGTATTTGAGTTGCCATTCCCCTGGCTCCTCAAGTGAACTTGAGCGTTTGACCTCCACGATGGTGCCATCCTCGAGTACATCAAGTGCGATTACACCGTCGATAAATACCCGTCGACGCCCATCTGTGTAAGTAGTCTCGTCAATTCTGGAGCCATGCACGATCCCAGCGTTTGAGCGATCGACGTCGAGTTGGCTCGCATAAAACCATAGTTCTCGATGACATGTGTGATAGTATTTGACCATCAGCCCAGTGATTGGACGAGTCATAACAACCTCGAATCGACGGAGGATTCTGGGATCTGGAAGCCGGTCTGTGTGTCATACCACTCATCATAACCAGGCTGGTGCGTTGGTAGTCGATAGACGCCGAGCTCGTCAGAAGGTAGTGGGAGACGCTGGATATCTGATGCACGATCCGAATCCGGTGAGTAGAGGTTTACACTCACGACACGATCATAGAAGTCCGGTTTTAGCTCACGCGCTGTACCGTGCTCGTTGTACTGTACTGCTTCAGCGTAGGCATCGTAGACCTCTCGATCTGCCCCGGGCATTTCTGGGTTTACAACAAAAACATCCACAGAGAACGAGTTTGGAATGAGATTGATGCGTGCATCCTCGAACCGCCAGTGTTGAAGTGGCTGAATCGATTCGTCAGTTATTTTTACTGTGGTAAGTTCATCGAAATACGAGGTGACGACTTTTGTAGTCATTACTGATTCAGCAATCACAGCATCGTCTGTGATTACTCTCTCTAATGCTCGCCGGGTAGCATCTAAACGGGGTGTGTCGTATATTGCAGTCGCTGGTTTACGTCCCGATTCGTCGACAGTTTCGACAAACTCGACTTTTCCACCCCCATTGAGTTGGTGCCGGTTACAGCGGCCAGCCGCTTGAACGAGCGAGTCTATGGGTGCGAAGTCCCTAATAACGGTATCGAAGTCCAGGTCAACACCTGCCTCAATGATCTGAGTACTTACCACGATTCGCTGATCGGATGTTGATTCTCTGAGTGCAGCTACACGTTTCCGACGATCATACGGACGGACGGCACTCGAGAGATATTCTAATTCGCGTTCGCTCTCGTCTTTCAATGTATTCGACAGTAGTTCGAAGATTGTCTGTGCGGATCGAATTGTATTACAGACAATGAGTGTATCAGGCCGATCGGTAGACTCTATTTGCTGTTCGATATGCTCGCTCAGTGCTGCAAAAGATAGAGGGTCACCGAAGACACTCTCGTGAATGTCGAAGGTCACGCGCTCAAGTTGTTTAAAATACTCTGAATGATTGGGGACGATCGAGGGAGCATTTACAAACATTCCTGGCTGAGTTGCCGTCATCGCGATTGTAGTACAGTTCCAGTCGACGGCAAGTTGTTCACAACAGCGCCGTATGACCTCCCAGTATCGCGTGGGAACAGCTTGGACCTCATCGAGAATGACTATCGCGTTTCTGAGATTCGGGAGTTTCAACGACTGGCTATTTGATGGTACGACTAGACTTTCTAATAACTGCACGAACGTTGTCGTGACCACCTCACTTTCCCATCGGTTTGTAAGCATTACATCACGCCAGAATCTCTCGTCAGTCGTATCTTGTCCGGACATCGTCACGTAGTCATCCCGAGAACGGTAGTGATGTTTAAGAAGGAGTTCTGGCGTAATTTCGAGGCCAGCGTGTTCGAATACCTTGCAGAACTGCTCGAAGTTCTGGTCAATAATCGAGGTGAATGGGAGTGCGTAGATAATACGCGGTGGAGCAACTCCTTCCCCCTGTTTATCATCGCGGATCTGAAGTGCAATATCTAACGCTGTAAGTGTCTTACCACTCCCCGTTGGGAGTGTTAACGTCATAACTTTTGGAAGTGACTCGTATGTCTCTATCTGATTTCGGGCTGCGATTCGTGCGTCTGTCCGAAGCTGATTGATTGTACTCTGTGCTGGATTGCCAAATACCTCGGTAGTATACGTTTCCACTGCATCGGACGGTAACAGTGAGCGTTCGGGAAGTGTATATCCGGCAGCAGCAAGCTTATCAGCGGCCACAAGATGAGCGAACAGTTCGATAACTTGGAATGCTGACTCCAATGGCTGTTCACTGACACTCCCTCCAAATGAGAGTGACTCACATATGTCTTGAAGATATTGCTCGGACTCGACCCATGAGCAAAACTGCTCGACATCTAACGGTACTCCCAATGAATCATAGATCGCTTGTACTATATCTGTGCGAGATCGGATATCTTTAGCCTGTTTGATGTAGTCGTCTAATGGCGCATTCGAGTCAAAAAATGCACGCTGGAAGATATCTGCCGTATTGATCAGCGGTGAGTGATGCCGAGCTACGACGACCCAGCCGATCGCACACTCACGCGGTGAGAAGCCAGCCGTACGGAGTGTGTAAAAACATGCAAGTCCTGAAATTGCACTATGGTTTGTCAGTGTGCTTTGCGATCGATCCTCGAGAAGATACTCTTGGAAGAACTGTGTGCTCTTTCCAAAATCATGGCATGCACCGAGAATATACCGAAACTCTGTGTTCGATTCGGGCTGCCCACTCGCACACCGATCTGCAACTGTCTGGAGGTGAACCTCAAGCGAAGTGTCTGGGTGTGATAGAAGCTCAACCGAAGACAACGGTATCACCACCAACACGTGCGTATTCCGTATCCCGAATCTTGAGAGGCTCCCCAGTACGCTCGTATGTTAGGGTCTGAAACCCATCCGAAACACGCCCACCTGTAGTCGATTGCATAAATCCAGGCATTCGCTCTGTGACATAGTGACTTTGTGCGTCCGGTACCAACCCGACCTCCTCACCTGGGACTGCTGAATCAACCATCACCTCACCGTGGTCCCATTCGATTGTATGTTTCCCTTGATAATCATATGTAGCTAAGTGTTCACTCAACCCGAGCGAAAGAGCATAGTAGGATTCTCCGGCTGAAAGGGTTGCTTCGAAGCGTTTCATTAGTTCGGAATCATCAAGAGAGACGTACAGTCGGTATACTGGGTCACAGAGCGTTTCGAAGACGTTCTGCTGCCGAGGCCCAGTTATGTACTTCCCTGGTTGTGCCCCCTTTGTCTTCGAGCCACTTCCTTCTGTAGTGAGTATATTGATCCCAAAGGAATGTCTCCGAACAGGTGACTTCAGTTGGACTGCAATGCGACTTGTTTCACGCCCAAAAGTATCGTAGTAGCTATCGCGGTCAAGCCCGAGCATCGCTGCGACCATCCCTGAAATGGTAGTGCGCGGTGGTATACCGAAGGTCTGCGCTGGTGAGGTTGTCTCAGGTTTCCGAAAGTGTGCGAAGTCGCCACGCACATCGAAGACGAGACATGACTCACTCATTCTTGACTGTCACCGCGTTATCACCAACAGCATTTTTGAGAGCCTTTACCAGAGCACTACTGTTGCCCTTCTCACCGTTGTGCTGGATTTGAATTCGGCTGCTTGCGTGAACCGTCACGCTGTCGATCAACTCGGCCTTGTTTTCGAGCTCATCGATCAGGTCATCGATAACGAGGTCTAAGTCTGTGATATCTCGCATCGCTTTCGGATCATCAACTCGGGGATTGAGGGAAAGCGTTCGATGGAGATCCCCAATGTGGTACGCCTCCTGATCATACTCAACACGAAGCAGCAGCCGCGGCTCGTGGCCACGTTTTGAAGATGTATTTGTCTGGGATCGCAGGCCCTGCCATAGTGCCTCTTCCAATAGGTTGACGTCGTCTTCGGTGAGCCGCGTGTCGGAAGCTGCGTGTTCGTCGATTACGCCGTGAAACCGGAGCAGCGCGTAGGCTAAGCGGTGCTCGGAGAACATGTTTCCACCTGCGCCACCCTCCTCACTATCTGCTGAAAGGACGGATGTCTTCCCGTGGGTGGTCTCGTGGACTGGGTGCATGGATCGTCCAAAATTGAACTGCACTGGCCCTGTGTATGAGCCACCTATCGGCGAGTCGTCAAACGCCATGCTGTCCCCGAACAGACGGATATCTGCGACCTCATCCAAGAGCGCGTTCTCAAGCTCGGAATCCGAATAATCTTCTTCCAACTGAGACTTGAGAATGCCATCCAAGATTGATTCATACCGATCGCTCTTGTCGTCGCGCTGGTCGCTCCCAGACTTTTTCACAAAAATGGTATGTCCTTGACGATCGAGATAGTCCCGCACGTAGCGTTTAAGACGGACATCAGTCACGATCGCTTCTTCTGTATAATCATCAACGCGTGGGCGGTTCTCCTCGGTAAGTGGGTCACCGTTCGGATTTGCATCGACAGCGTCGTATAGGTAAACAATTTCTGAGCGATTCGACACGATGTTGGCTGAGTCTGACATAATTTACTCCTCTTGGGCAGCAGGGGTTGTTTCGCTGACTATGCTTTCAGTATCCTCGTTGGACTCTTCGAAAGTATCACGGTTCGATCGAGCAACCTGAGCAATTCGTGGCCCAGCGTTCACACCAAGAATGAAGTGATACTGCAATTCATCATTAGTTGCGTTCCACCCTTCCTCTCGGCCGAGAAGAACTGCATCGTGGAAAAGTTCCTCAGCGTCAGCCCAGGGAACACCGTAATTGCCGGCTTGAGCATTGTATGTTTTGCCCTTCTCCCAGATTGCTCGCTGCCAACGCGTTAGTTGGTGAGTTGTGAGTTGTTCGACGTCACGGTTCTGGATGAATGTTCGATTGAGCCCCCGTCGTTGCTGCCAATTCGAGAGTTGTGCAGCAGTAGCTCCGAGCACGAAGGCCGCCTGCCGTCCCGGAGATTCACTGATACTTGCGTGGGCAGTGATGAATTCGCGGAGTCCGTCGCCGAACGTCGTGAACTCACCAGTGATGGTACTTGGGTTCATTGTTAGGGTTGTCCGTGAATCTGTGAGTACGCCTATTTCGGTCAGTACTCGTAACAGTTCGTAGGTCCGTAGGATATGGAATCCGTCATACGGGTACTTTTTTGTCTTTTCGTCAGTGACTCGCTTCTGATACCGAGCGATTGCCTCGTCGGTGAGAGCACTCACGATCGTCTCGTATTGAATCGGGGTGTCTGTCAGAATGGATTGTGTAAAGTTGACCCACTGATTTTGATCACCGATTCGGCTCCCTTCATGATCGCTGTCGGAGGCTTCACAAAGTAAGCTGAAGAGCCACATTCCTGTGAATATCTGCTTTGGCGTCAGTTCAGTGAACGAACCTGTATCGACCAATAATCGATTAGTCAGTACAGGATTCGAGTTGTGGAGTGACTGATGTGCACTTCTAATTGCATCTAATTGACCGATTGAAACACCATCAATCCATCCAATACCGTGGGTTTTGGCACTATCTCGATAGTAATGGACGAATGTAAGTCGGAGGACGGGATCCGAAATCCCCATTCGTTCAACCTTCGATCGGTGTACCTCCCATGCCTTCTGGAGTGGTCGATCAGATTCTTCGTCAAGAAGTTCGTTTCGCGATCCTCGAATGAGGCTCCGTAATGCTTCTTCTCCATCGGCAGTTGGAAGCGCATACGGGATAACTCGACACCGAATACCGGGCGCTCCGAACGATTGGCGATTTAGGAATCGATCTGTAGCGACTTCGATGTTGAGTATACAATCCCCACACAGCGGGCGTGACTGCCATGCTTTAGAAGCGTTATACGATGGAAAGGGCCACTGCTTCTTGCTCGTATACATTTTATCGAGCTTGGCCCCCAATCCATACGTCTCAGTCCGTTCGTTACAAACTGCACAGACTGCTTCACCGTGTGAAGCAGATGCGCTCTGTGAATCATTTGCGAGAGAATCTGAATACGCGATAAACGTCGCTTTAGCAAATTCTTCAATCTCGCCTGGATATCGTTCTCGTCCCTCTGACCGTAGACAAACAGTCAGAAGTGCTTTATATTCAATCTCGTCGTCATACTGTTCTATATCCTCTCGAATCTCTGATTCATACTTTTTGAAGGCTGTGTCAAGAGCTTGGATTAGTGGCTTCTCTTTCTCTTCACCGAGACTCTCATCAGTAGGCCATGAGAATAGTTGATCTAACTCAGTCAGTACGCTCGTACTTGCCCGTTGGGTTAGGCTATGATCGTACTGATTGTACCTATTGACGTACCCGTACTCTACTGCCATCTCTAAAGGCGAACCAGGGTCAACAGTTCGAGCTCCGGTATACGATAATCCATCGTCCTCTTCATGGAAGTCGAGAACAATCACAGAGTGTACTTCTTGGTTGCCGGACAATGCATCAGCGTCAGTACAGGCTGCGTACTTTGTTGGAAATTCATCCGAAGCGATCTCGTCACCAATGACAGAGAGTGCTTGTAGCAGCATCAGATATCCTCCGTTCGGTTGATGAAACCGAACCCAAGGCCATTCAGCTCACCGAGTCCCGCATCGAGTGCCAATTCTAAGATCCGGCGGTGTGACGCGTTCCGTACCTCGTAGTCAAAGGTCCACTCGCTCCCAATATAAGTCACGTCACCGTCTGCATATGTGACTGGCTTAGAGACGGTACGCTGCAGTGAATACCCACTAAAGTACGGCGGCTCTGGTGGTGTCTTGTCGTACTCTCGTTCGTACTTTTTTTGTAGATTTTTTTGCAGGCAGTCAAAGAACAGATCCATACCATGTTTTGGACGCCAGTACGTCCGGTCATACTCGGTTTTAATATCGTACTCAGCAGCCGTTTCCGTTCCGAAGCGGATCACGATCGGCGTCCCTGTAATGAGCGAACCACGTTCTTCGATCTGAGGATCAAGCGTGAACGCTTCTTCTGCCGTTAGAGGCATTTCACCGATGTTCACTTCTGGATTAGAACAAAGTCCGTATGCGACAGACGTAACGGCTTCTGGATCTGTCGCAGCAAAAAGGAAAGTTCGTGAGTCGCCTTCAGTTGCATCTTGTGGCGGGAAGATATTGGAGTAACTGAAAAGCTTGGGACCACCGTCAAGCATGTTGCTGTAACCGTTTTCACGGAGATCATTGTACACCCGACCTTGGAGGTAATGGTTGTATGCGTTATCGTATGCAAAGTCTCGTCGTGCCTGTAATCTAATAAGTGCCCTCATATCATAGTGCTGATCTATCCATACACATCAAACTACTAAGTATTATTGGTTTCCTGAATTAGTTGGATGCGGACAATATATACGCGACACAAATAATATTCTACTTGTTTCTTATCTGTTAGGTAGCAGTCCCACACCTCCGAGATTTGCAGGGGGTGACGGTTACCAAGACCAGCCCTTGATCACATCCTTCAGCAGACTGGCCCTGTCGCTGCTCTTCCGAATCTTACTGGTGACGCCACGTGGTGAGTATTTTTCACCGTAGTCTAGTAGAACTGCCAGTTAATTCGCACCCACCCCAAGGAGGTCTTATTCAAGTTTCTCCTTTCTCTATCAACAAATCCGGAATCATGTCTTCTCATGCCAATAAGATACTAGCTCACCTCTGCACGTTTAAGTCGGGGCGCAGTGTAGATGGAACCGACGGCTAATGCTGCCGATTACGGACTTCCTCTCGTGTACCGACCCGCTAGATGAGTTCGACTCACTGTCCTATCACCAGACT
>LFCJ01004479.1_pt1 | contig 10242 bp, 11 predicted proteins | sample 643141 | NCBI WGS metagenome assembly LFCJ01 (sample SAMN03766243, study PRJNA286221) | soda lake metagenome | biome: soda lake; feature: Kulunda steppe; material: water; isolation source: sample B1-Br-g2 brine of Lake Bitter-1 | place: Russia: Kulunda steppe | collected 2010-07 | reverse complement strand
CGAAGTGGGTCGACCGAATCTGGAATGAGGTGTAACAATGCCCGCCCTTCATCAACTTCGTCCTCGACCACCTTTCGCGGACGGTTTTCTTTGATGACGCTGTAATCGGCTTCGATAGCCTCGTTCGAGAGTTGTTCGATATATTCGATATCGTCATCGTCGAATGCAACCGGTTCGAAATCAATCCGTGAACGCGTTTCGTGAATCTGATTTCCCGCGGTGGTTGCCCCATACTCATCTAACACAACCCGAGAAACGACATGCTGGGCCGTGTGCATCCGCGCAAGTCGTTTTCGTCGGTCTGCATCGACTGCTGCGGAGACGGTCGTCCCCGCTTCCGGGAGGTCACCTGAGCGCTCACCGAGCACATGATGGACATCGCCATGGTCTTTTCGGACGTCAGTAATCTTCGCTTCACCACCATTCCATGAGATAGTCCCGTTGTCGGCCGGTTGTCCACCCCCTTCCGGATAGAAATAGGTTCCATCAAGCACAATGAACTCATCAGTCGCTTCCTCAACGGTTGCGTCAAACGAGTAAGTTGTGTCGTCGTCCGGAAGGTAGCGTAATTCTGTCATAGAAGCCGGTAGGGAAGCGGAATACATAGTAGTTGATGACGCGAGAATGGGACACAGTTAGGGCTAAGCGCGGAACACGTTCGCCAAAACGGTGATATCGGTCTCGAAATGTTTTAAAGGAGGCGTCCGGTATGTTGGGGCAACAATGGCCATCAAACCCGCCTATGTCAAAAAGACCGGTCGAATTCTCATGGAGACATATCCGAACGCGTTCGGCCCGGACTTCGAACACAACAAAGAGCGCGTCGAAGAGCTAACCAACATCGAATCGAAGGGTGTTCGTAACCGTATCGCCGGCTACGTCACACGCAAGCAGCGCTCACAGCGACAAGTCGCATAACTGGTTTTCAACGCGGATTACCCGAATGCTACGCAGTGACAACATTTGTCAACACCAATTCTCACGACAGTGGACCGGCGGCTTTTTTGTCCCTCCCACAGAGAGGTTAGACAATGGCTGTCGATATCGACCTCGTGCTCGCTGCGCTTGATGGAAGTGATGAAGCAGCGACCGCAGCGGAGTATGCCGTCGCCCTCGCGGAGCGATACGGTGCGGATGTCCATCTGTTACACGTCGTCGAACAGCGTGTGATGCAAGGGCTCGAAACCGGTGATGTTACTCCGGAAACCGTCGCGGAACACCAACAAACAGTGACCGAGTCCGCAAACCAGGACCTCCCCGACACAGTCTCCTGTACAACATCGACGGTCGTTGGATTCTCTACTGACCGTCTCGGCCAAACACCCGGAAGCGTCACCCTAGATGTTGCGGAGCAACTGGAAGCGGACATGATTGTTGTTCCGAGACAGACACCGGGGGCGACCGAAGACGGCGTCATCGGAAAAGCAGCGTTGTATATCCTAGAGTACGCAAGCCAGCCTGTTCTCTCGGTCTAATTAGTCATATCCGAGACGAACGGTCATCTGTATCTCAAAGCTCGTATTGTCCATTCGCTCGAACCCAAGTTTTTCATACACCGCAATAGCGGGTTTATTCCAGCGCTCAACCGAGAGCCAAACACGATTGATACCTTGAGACTGTCCCTCACCGAGCACTGTTCGGAGTAGTTCGGTCCCAATACCAGCGTTCTGGTGGGATTGAATGACGAAGATAGCAAGTTCGTAACTTTCGTCCTCATCAGCGACGAGCATCGCGTGGCCGACCGCCTCATCACCATCCCAGGCGATGACGTTAAGCGATTTGTCCTCTGTGACGATATTCAGCCACTTGCGAATCGGTTCTTCACCACTGGGTGGGATTCCCTGTGCCCGGTCTTCAGAGTCAAACTCGAGATACATCTCAATTAACGGTTCGATGCACTCGTCCGTCGCTTGCCGAATCTCTATCGACCGACCATCCCCGTCAGAGAAGCCAAAAGGTGGGGTGGGCAGGTCTTCAAGTGGCTCGTCTGGATAGCGTAGCGTCATCGTACTAACGTCACCGTGGTCTGTGCGTTCAGTAGCACGAACTCAATCGTATTCGAGAGATTGATTTTCCCGAGCGGGCTCCGCCGACCGCCCGGCAGGACGATTCTGTCAAACCCTTCCCGTTCTGCAAGTTCGATGAGTTGACTTCCCGGTTGGTCTTCAAGCCGTACGATCTCAACGTCCATCTCGTAGGCGGAGAGTTCTTCAGATACAAGCGATTCGATTTCATCAAGCCCTTCTTGGCCGTCGGTATACAGCGCAACAGTCACGCCACCACCGAGTTCCTGAGCCCGTTCGAGGCTTTCTTCAAGCGCCCGGAGCCCATAATCGCTCCCGTCAACGCCAACGATAAGTTGCATATCCTGTCTATCGGTGTCCACCCTCAAAAGGTCAACGCAGAGAGTCTCAGTTGAGAACCTCACGGAGCGATTCAATACTGCCAGCGTTCAGAATATCATCCGCAGTCGCCCATCCACGACGGGCTGTGTGGACCCCAAACCGCATGTGGTCGTAGCCTGCTGGCGCGTGTGCGTCCGTGTTGATGGTAATCTTCGCCCCCTGTTCGATGGCTTGTTTAACTGCGTGCCCAGAGAGGTCAAGCCGACGCGGGTGAGCATTAATCTCAAGTGCAGTGTCGTGTTCCGCAGCGACTTCGCCAACAGCAGCCATATCGAGGTCCATCCCTGCACGCTGGTTCAACCGTCGGCCAGTCGGGTGGGCAATAACATCAACTTCCGGGTGTCGTGCGGCGGTACAGAGGCGGTCAGTTCCATCTCCATCGAGAGAACTGTGTGGCGCAGCAATGACGATATCAAGGTCCGCCAAGACGTCGTCGCTAACCGACACAGAGCCATCAGTGTGGATATTTGCCTCAATACCGGCGAGAACGGTGATATCGTGCTCTGCACCAACGCGCCGAATCACATCGAGTTGCTCACGGATTTCGTCATCGTCGAGGCCGACGCCGGAGAGAATGCCGGGACCGGAAGCATGGTCGGTGATAGCCACGTAATCGTGCCCGTACTGCATCGCTGCCTCAACCATCTCCGAAATTGAGTCCGACCCGTCGGACCACGTCGTGTGGGTGTGTAAATCACCTCGGATGTCCGTAGATTCGACTAACGGCGGGAGGTCATCGGCTGCTGCCGCGGCCAACTCGCCGCGGTTCTCACGGAGTTCTGGTGGAATCCACGACAGCCCCACAGCATCGTAGACACCCGTTTCACTCTCGCCAGCGACACGGTCACCAATCCGCTGGTCTGCCTCAGGGTCCGAAACTGCCGAGACATCGAAGACGCCGTACTCGTTGACTTTCAACTCGCGGTCGATTGCGCGGTTACGAACAGCCACGTTGTGATTTTTACTGCCGGTAAAGTACTGGAGTGCAGCACCAAATTCCGTTGGGTCAACGACCCGGAGGTCAATCTGGACGGCATCGGCACGGATCGTTGCCTTACTCGTTCCGGCCGAGAGGACGCGGTCACAGTCGTCCCATTCGGTAAATGCCGTAATGACCGTTTCCCCATCGGTCGAGCCAACCAGCACATCAACGTCGCCTATCGTCGGCTTCCAGCGGCGAATCGAGCCAGCAAGCGCCACCTGCTCCGCTGCCTCAACGTCATCGAGATACGAGCATACTGCTTCCCCGCGTGGGCGGGCAACACCCAGCAGTTCCCGTTGGTGTGCCTCGCGCGCAAACGGAATCCCGTCCAGAATGTTTGCTTCTGTCTTTTGCCCAAATCCAGAGAGGTCGCGGATATTCCCTGCCTCAGCAGCCGCTTCGAGGTCATCCAGTGTCTTGATTCCAAGCTCCTCATACAGTCTCCCCACGGTTTTCGGGCCAACCCCTTCGACACTCGTGAGTGCCTCCATCTCGACCGGAAGCTCTTCGCGCAGTGTTTCGAGTTCTGCGATTTCCCCGGTGTCAACGTATTCGACGATTTTTGCAGAGATGGCATCCCCGACCGCCTCAATCTCCGCGACAGCATCTTCACCCTCTGTTGCAAGGCCATCAACAGCGGCTGTGTGGTCTCGGATGTTTTCCGCTGCTCGTCGGTATGCGCGGGGTTTGTACTCGACGCCCTTTGCTTCGAGCAAGTCTGCAAAGGCTTCAAGCTCTCTGGCAATTTCGTCGTTTTTGCTCATCGTCTGCCACCCCGTGAGTTGACTTTCCCCCCGTCTGCACCGTCATTGCCAAGCGCCTGCTTGAGAAACGACATCCATCGCTTTCGGTCGGCGGCCTCCTGCGCTCGTTGCTCTGCTTCCAAATCAACCGGGCCAAGATTTTCGAGTTCAGTGAGCGCCCGGTCGATACCGATAATCGACCGAGCAATTTCCTCCCCTTCCTCAAACGTAATCTCACCCGACTCAATCTGTTCTTTGCGCTCGATACGCTCACGGCGGAGATTTCGCTTGGCGCGCTCGACGCGGTCTTTTTCACCCGGGGGAACCGTCTCGCGGCGTCGGATTTCGAAGACAAACTCCTGAAGCTCGACGGGCTTGCCCTGTACTGTAATCCGTTCCGGAATCCGTGCGCCGATGGTCGCACCGTCGCGTTCGATACGTTCCAACAGCTGTTTTCGCTGGAACTCCTTCACAACAGCAATTACGAACGTGAGCCATTTCGCTCCTTCGGCTAGTCGGTACGAACTTCGGTCCCGAAGGTACTGACATCCTGATAAAAAGGAAGCCATTCCAGTCATGACGGATGAGTAGATACCTCCTGAATGACGCACTATCGTGCTAGTTGTTACCAATATTTTGAAGTGAGAGCTCTAACAACCCGTTCGCTGGCTTCAGACTGTCCCTATGGCAGGGTCACTACACTGGTTGAGATAGAGATGCTTAACGGGCAGAGAAGCCAGTATAAAATTTATAACGGATTCTAAGCGCTTTGTAAAATATCGAAGGTTGGCCGTATTTTGGCAAAACAAGACAAAACAAACTGAACTCTCACGCAGTTATATACGGGTATCTGTTGTATGGATAACTGTGATGTCCAGTTCATCGATCACCGATTTGGGAGGTCTATCAGAGCGTGTGGGAGTACGCTCGATTCGTGAGGCAGTCATCGAACCAGTAACGTGGGTCGCATTCTGGAGTGCGATTGTCCTGCCGTTTCTGTATCTCCCACTGTTGGCGACTGGACTGCAGTCACAATCTGTCCTCCTGGCGTTTCTCATCCTCGTTACCCTGAACGTCATCGCCATCCTGATAGGCCACCGTCACAACTGAATTGCCCGCTCAATACCGACCAAGCCCTCTATCCGGTGCCGTTTTGCCCTCGTTTTTAAATAAGTGGAACGACAAGAAGAGGTATGGCCGCATACGGCCGGCCGACGCTGCGAGATTTGTTCGATGAGGCACCGACGCCACATATCGCCCATCCGCCGGCGACACATCATCGAGATTTCTACCTAGCGACCGATGGGTCGTTCAGAAACTCAGGTGGTGGTCTTGGCGTCGTCATCGAGACCCGAGACGGTGAGCGTGTCAGCCGTCTTTCCGTTCCCGATGATGTCCCAGATAACAACGTTGCCGAGTACCGAGCACTGCATCTCGGTCTAGATGTCCTTGCAGCGCGGTCGCCTCCAGATGCCCGTATCGGCGTGTTGGTTGACCACGACCAGCTCGCTGCGAACGTCAACGCTGCCTTGCTTGCCGCAAGCGAACCGAGACACAGCGGACGCTATCCGGTCTCCGTCCCGCATACGACTGGACTCCACTGGCGTGGTATCCGTGCACGACTCCACGGCTTCGATGCCGTTCGTGCCGCCCGGATTCCCAGTGACTACAATCCCGCACACCCGCTGGCAAACGCACCTGAGCAGTACCGTCACGTCAACGAAGAGCCGGACCGCTGTCTCCTTCCCGAGACAGGGCAGACCGAAGAACAGATTCCACCGCCGTCACGAGCGAATCGAGGCGCAAGCGACTAGCACAAGTTCGATGGAGCCACTGTCCGGTCTCTTCATACGCACATAGCGGATTACAGCCATCGCGCTCTGAATGCAGCAAGCAACTTCTGACAAAGGAGACGTTCCGAATCTCCTGAATCTACTCACCCACCATCACCTCGGAGAGGTGTATCATCGACACAGTGAATTGGACAATGGATTGATATATACCTGGGCCAACTTTCGCGTATGAACAGACGCCGATATCTTTCGATTGGCTCGATGTGTGCAATTTCGAGCCTTGCAGGCTGTTTGTCATCTTTTGAGTCGGACGTACAGTTAGCGAGTGTCAACGCGACGAATACGAGTGATGAAGAACGAACCGTTGAGGTTCGTGTGTTAGATGACGATTCGGAAATCCAGCATACTGAACTGCGCCTCGACCCTCCTGAAAGCGTTGAAGGGAGCGGACAAGTAACGCCCGCAGAGAAGGTTGACTGTGTGTGGGATAGCGAATCGAAGCCCTACACCGTCGAAGCACGACTTGACGAGGAGTGGGAATCCTTCGATGTTGCATCGGAAGCGGATGTCGATTGTGTGACCGTGACAATTGAAATCGGTCCATCGCCCGGCTTGAACATCCGCTTTTTGACGTTCTCGTGTGAAGACCTCGACGAGAGTGATGAGGAGGCGGTCTGTCAGTTCGTGGAGCTTGACTGAACACTCGAATCGTTCCTCACCTGTTGAATAGCTTCACCAGCGATAGAATATCAAGAAGGTTGTGAAAAATGCAAAATGAGTCGGTTGATACACTCAAAACGGAGGAGAAACGTCAGTCGCCAGCAACTTCCGCCTCACCGGTTGCCGAAGCGGTTGCCATAACGCCGTTTTCTTCAAGCGCTTCGATGAGGAGTTCGGCAACGTCGACAATTTCGATGTCGTCCTCAAAGTCGCCGGTTTTGCGGCCGTCCTCGTACATCGTCATGCACATTGGACAGGCGACGACGAATTTCTCGACCGCTGAACCAGCGTCGGTATCCTCAAGCGCCTCGCGGAGGCGTTCCTCACTTGGTTTCGGTTCCTCTTCGAAATCCATCCAGAGGCCACCGCCACCGCCACCGCAACAGAACGAGTCTTCGCGGCTGCGCGGCATCTCATACAGGTCAGCCCCCGTCGCACGAATGAGTTCTCGTGGTGCTTCGTACTCGTCGTTGTACCGGCCAAGGTGACATGGGTCGTGGTAGGTGACCGTATAGTCGAGTTCAGTACCGGAGAGGCCGAGTTTGCCACCCGAGACAAGCTCTTCGATTGCCTGTGTCCAGTGGAGGACGTCAATTTCGCCGTCAGCGTTCCACTCACCATCGTACTCAAAGGGCATCATCTCATCGTCAGCCCACTCTTCGAAGTCGACTTCCGGATACTCGTTTTTGAACGTGTTATACGAGTGTGGGTCAGTACAGATGAGTTTCTCAAACTCACAGTCTTCCCACGTCTCGACATGGTGACCAGCGAGTTCAAGATAGAGGAACTCCTCACCAATACGACGGATATCGTTGCCGTCGTATTTTTCATCCTCGAAGAGAATGCCGAAAGTAACATCGGCAGCGTCGAGAATCTTTGCGAGCGAGCGAGCAACCTTCTTGTTGCGCTCGTCGTAGCTTGGGAAATCACCGACATACCAGAGATACTCGACTTCCTCTTCGCGTGCATCCGCGACCTCGAAATCAAGTTCCTCGGTCCAGTCACCGCGAGCACGTGCTTTGTCTCCGAAGGTGTTGCCGTCCATCATCACGCTCTGGAAGACATCTTGGACGTTTTTGTCGACCTCCCCTTCGTCGACAAGCTGGCGGTTCATCCGGGTGAAGCTTTTGAGGTGTTCAATCTCGACCGGACAAGCGTCCATGCAGGCCATACAAGCCATGCAGGATTCCATTGTCTCGGCGTTGATGACCGAGGTACCGCCGTCGGCGATAATTGGTTTTTCCTCGCCACCGGCTTCGAGGCTTTCGCGGTAGGATTTCAAATCAAGAATGACATCACGGGGATTGAGCGGTCGGCCGGAGGCGTTCGCCGGACAAACTGACGAACACCGGCCACATTTGGTACAGGCATCCTGGTCAAGCCGGTCCCGCCAGGTGAAATCATCAATAGACTCTGCATTTGTCGCGTCAAGATCCGAGGGGACGCCAGGAAGTCGTGCGCCTGCTTTGTCGTCGCGCGTGATGACGTTTGCATAGGACGACAGCATGTGGAACGGTTTTGCGTACGGAATCCACGCGATGAAGAAAAACGCAACGAGCGAGTGTTTCCACCAGAGGGCCCAATGAACCGTTTCTGCTGTCGCGCCGTTCGATGAAACCCCAACGGCACTGAACAGTGCATCAAATCCAAGCGCAGTCGCCCAGCCAACAAAGCTTACAACCTCAAACGACGGATAGTCGTTGACCAAAATCCGAATTCCTTCGACGAGAAAACCACCGACGCCAAGCACGAACAACGTCCAGACGAACAGGTGGTCTTCGAGCGAGGAGTGTGGACCAAACAGGCGCTGGTTCTGAACGACATACCGACGGTACAGCACCATTCCGATACCGACAACGAACAGCAACCCAAGCGCGTCAACAGCGAACTGGTAGGCGATGTAGAAATCCCCTTCATAGACCGTGAAGCCCCCGATTGCCTGGAAACCGTACTGGTCAACAGCGAGAATTGTTGTTGCGATGAGGAGCGTGAGGAATCCCCAAAGAATGAATGCGTGCATCAACCCAGCATAGATATCGCGGTCGAACAGTTTCTCGTTCGAAAAGACAATTTTGGTTGCACTTGCGATACGGCGAGCAAGGCCGTCCGTGCGGTCGAATTCATCGTCCGGCCCGTCCGTGTAGCTTTGCACACGCCTGTAAACCCCAACCGCAAACACGAGAATTGTCACGATAGCGAGCATATAAAACAGCACGTACTCTGTGCTGCCTATCGGCTCGTACGTTTCACGCGTTGGGGTGGTTTCGAGCGGTATCATTCTAGTTTCGGTCTCGGGTCGCCCGGAATTAACTCTTATGGGATTGTTACTCAGTCACGTTCCACGCCAAGAATTAGACATTATAGCAATAAAAAGACACATGTTAAAACAAACGACCAACTCTAGGAAGGATAACGAGATGAGAGAGAATAGCGAGTGAAGATTGTTCGAATAAATAAACCAGTAAACAGTTTCTATGTTTTTTGCTGTGGGTCAGCAAGGTGGCGGAAGAACATATCATAGGTCAGTAAAAAAGCACAACGGAATACACTGAAAACACTGCGATAGACATGAACGTTTTCAAACATATTCTTTGTCAGCCCCGGTCGTGTCTCACAAGTAAGACGTCGTAATAGGCATCCGCAGCAACAGGGCTGCCCACGCTACTAACACTTGTGACGATGTGGCCAGCGTTGTCACTTCCGATTACCACGAGCCTTGCGTCCTGCGTTCTCGCATACCGTCGGATTCGATTGGCGATGACACCAGATGGTGCATACCGGTTGACAACGTCGTACGCAAAAGTTGCATCCGGCGCAACTGCTTCAACATCCTGTGCGATGTGACTGATGACTTTCTCCGGGTCAAATCGGTCGTCAACAGCTAGCCACCCGCGTTCGCGTGCATACGCTTCGTTTCCGTCTGGTACGACAGTGAACGCATGGACGTCACTGTCAAAGGCAGATTGAACCTCCGTGGCCCGTTTCAAGGCAGCAACGGAAAGTGCAGACCCATCAAATGGAACGACAATTGTCATTCCCTTATTGCTCCAGCACAGTTGCTCGTTGGGTCACCGGGTCAAGATAGACAATATATTCGTGACCATCTCGCTCGCCTGTCCCCACCCAGACGTTGTTTTGGCGCTCAACTGCGGTCAGTTCGGCCTCCGCATCTGCTGTGCCAAGCGCACGAGAGAGTAAATCCTCCGCGTGCTCTGTATTATCGACAGTCACGTCGGTATTCGGTAATCGAACGGTCATCACTGGACAGTGTGCGTGACGAACAAGCCGTTCAGCAACGCTACCGAGCACCCGCCGGCGAACACCGGTGCGGCCGTGCGTCCCAGCAACGATAATGCTCGCGTCGATTTCATCCGCATACTCGATAATGGCCTCAGCGGGCTCACCTTCGCGGAGTTCGGTTACAAGGTTAACATTGTGGCTTTCAGCCATCCGTTCAACCATCTCAAGGCCAGTTTTTCCTTGGGTTTTGAGTGCGTCAGTCTGCCCACCTGATTCTCGTAGCAATGATTTAAGATCAGCATCAACCACGTGAAGCGCGTGAACTGTTGCGTCGTACTGCTTTGCCAGATTAAGCGTCT
>LFCJ01004477.1_pt1 | contig 10244 bp, 5 predicted proteins | sample 643141 | NCBI WGS metagenome assembly LFCJ01 (sample SAMN03766243, study PRJNA286221) | soda lake metagenome | biome: soda lake; feature: Kulunda steppe; material: water; isolation source: sample B1-Br-g2 brine of Lake Bitter-1 | place: Russia: Kulunda steppe | collected 2010-07 | reverse complement strand
CGAAGCGCCGCTGTCGGCAAGGTTGCCTCTTCGCCCATGTGCAATCCCAGATGGCGGTCTGGAATCTCGAGGTCAGCGTTCGGTGGAATCCGGCCGAAGTACTCCAGATCGTCGGGCAGGGCGTCGCGAATTCCCTGCTCGTGGCGACCGCCGTGTGCGCGTTGGGCGATTATTCCGGCGACCTCGATATCGCGGCCGATGCGGCCGGCGTACTCCCGGAAGCCGAGTGCCGTCGCGGCAACGCTTTCCATGCCTGCCTTGGCGTCGACGACCAGTACGACGGGAACGTCGAGCGCTTCGGCGACCATCGCCGTACTCGAGCCATCGCCGTCGTACAGCCCCATCACGCCCTCGACGACACAGATATCTCCCTCACCACGGTGGTAGTTTCGTCGAAGCCCCTCGGTCCCACAGAGCCACAGATCGAGTGTCCGCGACGGCCGGCCGGCGATCGCCTCGTGGTGGCTCGGATCGATGAAATCGGGTCCGGCTTTCGCCGGCTGAACCGCGTAACCGGCGTCCTCGAGAGCGCGGATGATCGACAGCGTTGCGACCGTCTTGCCGACGCTGGAACTGACGCCGCCGAGGACGAATCCCTTCATTGCTCTGGTCTTTGCACAGCCGAACTTGAATACGTCGGTGGCATACTCTCGGGACACGCATATACGTCCGGCACCCACAGAAGTTCTAATGGCAACGCTCACGCTCGAGGACGGAACCATATATTACGAACGGGTCGGCGATGGACCACCACTGATTTTCGTCCACGGTGGCCTGATGAACGGCCAGGCCTGGCGGCCACAGGTCGAGTACTTCGCCGACGACTACGAGGTCGTTACCTTCGATGTCAGGGGCCACGGACAGACTGGCGCGACCGACGCCGACCAGTACTCGATCGACCTCTTTACTGACGACCTAGAGGCCGTGCTTTCTCACCTCGAGATCGATCGACCGATTCTCTGTGGACTCTCACTCGGCTCGATGGTCGTCCAATCGTATCTGTCTCGACATCCCAGCCGGGCGGCAGGTGCGATCCTCCCCGGCGCATTGCGATCGATGCCGCCGGTTGCGCTCCCCTACGGCACCAAACCGTTTCTCTCCCCGTCGCCGGCACTGGCGTCGACGCTGTCGACAACGGGCCCGCGGACGACGTTTCGCTCGCTGCTTTACTCCGTTCGGGCGACGACGGGCGACCACTGGCTCTCAGTCGACCCCGACGTTCGAGAGCAGGCACTCGACGCCGTCGGCGACATCTCGAGAGCCGAGTTCCAGAAGATTTTCGCGGCGCTCTTTCGGTACGAGCCTCCCGAACTCGTCGGTGTGACGACCCCGACACTCGTCATCCACGGCGCTTCAGAGGCCCCACCAGTCAAACAGCAAGGCGAGGCAATCGCGTCCGAAGTCGAAGATGGCAGTCGGTTTACGTTCGCAAATGCCGGCCACCTGGTCAATCAGGACCGGCCACAGGCGTTCAACGAGGCAACCGACGCTTTTCTCAACCGGATTGGTGGGTAATACTGCCAGACATCCGTCGTGACTCGCCGCCCCGGGTGGCGATCACACAGTTCCGTCCGATAACCTGAGTAGCTGTCCGTATCGGTAGGAGTGTCGACGACAGCGCCTCGAGTCGAGCGCCGATAGCATAATATGTCAGCGGCCCCTTCGCCGGATATGGCCACTGTGCTGTCGCTTGGATTGTTCGTTCTCGCAGTGGCGAAGCTTGTCACCTTGGCCTGGTTGATACGGCGATAACGGACTCGAGTAGCGGGTTTACGCCAGCCACTCGTCGGGTTTCGTATCGTAGTCGACGTCGTCGGCCGCGAGGTGTTCGACCTCCTCCCAGGGGACGTCTTCTATCGTCGTCTCGGTGCCGTCATACCTGATCAGTTTTCCGCGTTCTTCGGCCTCGGGCTCGCGGTTGCGCCGTTTGGCAACCTCGATATCGTGTTCGTTGACTTCTTTGACGATCGTCAGCAGATTCACCGGCCGACCCCAGAGTTCGAAGAGTCGCTCTAGGGTGGCTCTCGCCTGGCCGAGGTCTAACATGACGCCGTTGTACTGGTGGCCAATGAGGAGTTCGTTTGCGTTGTTGTAGTTGCCGTCGTAGACGGCAATCGTCGGCTTCCCAAAGTTGGTAAACTGCAAGAGCAGTTTCTTCTTGACGTCCTCGGCTGCATCGCTTGCGACGTGGAACTGGCCGGTTGCCGCCGAGTGCTCGTAGGTGAAGTAGTTGTTCTCAGTAATGAACTCCTCGGTGAGAAACTCATCGAGGAACGTAACGTCGTTGTGACTCTCACGGACGTCGAACATCCGGTCCCAGCCGGCCGTGTAGTCGACGGCAGCCAGTGCCTCCTCGATCGACGCATATCTGGCGTCGTCGAACAGATATCGACCGATTCGCTCGAGTTCGTTCTGGCTTACCCGTGCGAGAAAGCCCCGGTTTTGGGGTTTGACCAGCGAGTAGTGTCGTCGTGCCAGTCCCGTCTCCGAGAGGACCTTCCACGGATAGCGATCGACATCGATTTCGCCTTCGTACGCTCGCTCGAGGGCCTCACGATCGATCCACGCTTCGGGGACGTCCTCTAAGGCCTCGAGTGTCTCAGCGGTGATCGTATCGATCGCTTCGGGTGGCTCTAGGGCCTCGAGTACGTCGTTGAAGTCGACGACCTCGGTGAGATTGCGCCAGCTTATGCCCTCGACGCGCAGCAAGCGCTCTAAGACTTCCCGGCGATTCGTGGTGTTTTCGACGTACTCCCAGAGTTCCATCCCCAGGCTGTAGGGGTTGAGCCCGCCCGAACCCAACACTTTGGCCATGTGGTCGGCGTAGTTCAGAAACTCGTCGTCACCGGCGAACGTCTCGTCGGTCATCATCACCGACTCCCAGTAGGCCGCCCACCCCTCGTTCATGATTTTCGTCATTTTCTGGGCGGCAAAGTAGTACGCCTCCGTCCGCATCATATCGAGGACATCACGCTGCCAGGGCTCCATCTCGACCCCACGCCCCGACTCTTCGTCGTACTGTTTACCGTACTCACGGACGAAGGCGAGAATATCCTTTTGGGGCTGCTCTGGGAAGGTAACCTGCTCGTCGTCGGCCTCGAGTTTCTCCAGCCACTCCTCGTCGAACACCTCGCCTTTGATCTCCTCTGAAAGGCCGAGTTCGTCGAGTTTTTCGGCCAGATCTTCATCGAGTTGCTCGGTTGGCCCGTCGATCTCGAGGCGACGCTCGAAGACCTGATGCTGGTCGATATTGTCCTCTAAGCTGAGACAGTGGTCGATCCACTTTTCGACCTCGGCCCGATCGATCTCCGGATCGGACATGTACTCATCGATCGCTCGGGCATGACGCTCGAGCATGGCGGCGGCGTTGACCGCACCCTCATCAGCCTGGCCGCTGGTAAAGAGGCCGAACCACTCGTTGTTCGAAAAGAAGTCGGCGTGGGCTTCGACGTGGGTGATGACGGCCTTCTGGTCGGCCATCGTGTTTGACTCCTGTAAGAAGGCGTGTGAGGGGTTGTCGTTGTTGACGATCTCGAAGGCCTTCCCGCCGGTGTATTGGCCCTGTTTTTGCTGGCGGTCATAAGCCATCCCCCACCGCCAGTGAGGATAGCGGGACTGAAAGCCCCCGTAGGCGATGAGTTCGTTCATCTCGTCGTAGTCGATAATCCAGTAGTTGACCGGATACGGCTCGAGGCCGAGTTTCTGTGCGAGATTCCTCGCTTCGTCGACTGGCTCTTCTAGCTCGCCGGCGATTACCTGCTTGCGGAATCGGTCGGCGTTTGAATTGATCTTGCTCATAATGGCTTTTTCCGTTCGATACAGATGGTTTCGGTTCGCTCGGGCGGTCCATGATGACTGATACTATCGGACGGACCTGTGTGACGATGCTCGCCATCCCGGGGCGGTGATTCACGACGGATATTCGGCAGTATGAGTGTCGGTCTGTGATCGACCGAGACCGACTCACAACGACCTGTCTCACTCATCGCTTTCACCCTCCGTCGAGAGGATCTCATAGATCGCATCCGCCACGTCGGCTTCGCTGTTGACGTACGCTACCGCGACATCGTCGGCGTCGTGGCCGAAATGACGCTCGAGTTCCTCGGCGTGGGTGGCGTTGATGGCGTTGCCGCTTGGCTGGGTTTCGACGTAGGCATGAAGGTTAGCGTCGATCTCCTCCATCAGCGGAATGACCCGTTCTTCGGTGTCGTTGCTTGAGTTCTCGCTGTCGCCGGCAGCGAAGACGTACCGGTTCCAGTCGCTCCAGGGGTACTCCTCTAACAGCTCGGCAGCGAGGTCGTACGCGCTCGAGATTTTCGTCCCACCGCCAGAGCGGATCCCGAAGAAATCCCCGCGTTCGACTTCCCAGGCGTCGGCGTCGTGGGCGATGTAGACGAACTCGGCGTTGTCGTATTTGCCCTGGAGATACCAGTCTAAGGGTGTAAACGTTCGCTCGACGAGTTCGCGTTTTTTCTCACGCATCGAGCCCGAAACGTCGCGGATGTTGACGACCACGACGTTCTTTTCTTTCTCTTCGATGATCTCGGGATAGCGGTATCGTTCGTCTTCACGCCGGAACGGGACGTGTTTGATCCCCTCTCGACGAATCTTCTGTTGGACGCTTTCGCGTTCGACGTTTGCCTCGACTGCCTCGATCGATGCCCATTTGCCTCGCTCGTCGTCGACCTCGCTGTGGGCCTCTTCGACCCAGGCCATCGACACCGGCAGATTCTTGCCTCGAGCCCACTCGAAGACCTCCCGCGGGGTAATTCCCTCGACCTTACAGAGTTCGTACAGGAACTCCTCGTCGAAATCCATCGCGAGTTTGCGCTTGAGTCCTTCCTTGAACATCCGCTCGAAATCGAGCGTGCTGTCGGGACCCGAGCGGGTAAGATCCGTAAACGGCCCTTCCTTTTCTTCGATGACCTTCTTGCCTTTCGGCTCTAACTCGAGTCCCAACTCCTCGTCGAGTTCCTGGGCGAACTCCTCGGGGTCCATCTCGTAGTATTCGTGTTCACCGCCGTCCTCGCCGGGTTCGTCGCCGTCGCCGTCATCGTCACCGTCACCGGGTTGGGGCTGTGGTTGGCCGACTGGTTGGCCGACATCGGGCGTTCCACCGTCGCCCTGGCCGACCCCACCCTTGTCGCGCTGGTCGTAGGCGAACTCCGGCAGCGAGACGATCTTGACGGGGATCTTGATCTCGCCAGGACGACTCTGGCCGAGGTCACCGTACTGGATGAACTCTGCTAAGTCCTCTCGGCGCTGTTCGCCGACTTCGCGGAATCGTTCGACGTCGTCTCTTAGTCCCATGATTGTGCCGTTTTTGTCAGTCCCATCGGTAGCTCACCTGTCCCATGACGTGTCTGCTGGTCAGTTCGGCCGACGCGTCCGAGTAGTCGAATTCGGCAACCAGCGTCTCGATCGTATTCTGTTTGACCGTCTCGGTCTCGGTCCCACTTGGTGGGTCGTCCCACTGGCGAGGATCGAAGTCCTCGAAGGTCCGGCGGACATCGTCCCAGTCGTGGCTCTCTAGGACGGATTTGATCACCGGGATCGCCGTCAGATCGACGTTTTCGACGGCGAAATCCTCATCTCGGTGCTCCCAGGCGTGGCGGTTGAGCGACGTGATAACCTTTTCTCGTCGGAAGTTACGAACGCTTTCTCGCGGCCGGTTGCCCGTATACTCATCCTCGCTAAACCGCCCGAGGTGTTCGACCTCGAACAGCTTCATCTTCAGCGGATCGGGCTCGACCCGTTCGCCACGGTCGTTGGTCAGCGGCTCGTCGGTCTCCCAGGCATAGACGTGTTCGACGTACTCGCCGACGGTTTTCTCGTCGACGCGTTTGTCGTACATGATCGCCTCGATAACATCGGCCTCCTGGCGGTCGAAGATGTAATTTTTCACCGGAACCACCCGATTTTCGTACTCCGAGCGTTCGCCCGTCGAAAACACCGGTGCAACGGCGAGTCCTTCCGCCATCCCGTTTAACACGTCTCGAGGCATGACGACGTCGCCGACCGGCAACTCGGGGTGATGACGGTCGCGGTCGGCCTGGAGTAACTCAGCCAGCGTATCCCGTGTGTAGGTCACCGGAATGCCGTGTGCGCCATCGTTTCCATCGTCGTCGAAATCGAACTCCGCTTTCTCCCGACGGCTATCGCCTTCCTGTAAGTAACCCTGATCGTAGATCAGTGCCTTATCCACCAGATCCAGCCCGTTTGGCAGGTCACTCTCGTCGAGTCGAGTAACGACCGCATACAGCGCCGCCGCCTCGATCGCGTGTGGGGCAAACTCCTGGTGTCGCACCTCGCCGTCCTGGCCTTTGATCGTCACCGTCACCGGCTCACGAATGCGCTCTTCGAGTTCCTCGTATCCGTCGGCCTCCCAGACGTTCGTCTCGTTGGTCAGCTCCCGGCGGATGAGTTCACACTCCAGGCTCAGGTTCGTCAGGTAGCCAAACCGGTGTTTGTCGAGTCGACGTTTGAGTGCCTTCAGCGGGTCCATCCCGTTGCGATCGGAATGTTGGTTCAACTGGGCCTCGAGGTCGGGGTTCGAGATAATCAGCATCTGGGTGTCGACGTCCATCCCGATTCCCTTATCCAGCTTTACCGACTGCTCGTCGGGCACGTTCAGCAACTTCTGGAGTAAGTCGGCATGCTGGGCGGCGTCTTCGACGATCGTCAACACGCCGTTGCCCTGTGAGAGCACGCCGTCATAGGAAAACGCCTGTGGATTTTTGCGCCCTCGCGAGTCGAGTTCCTGGAGCATCCCGTGCATCCACGAGCCCACCAGCCGTTCTTTGGGCCGGCCGTCGTCCTCTGAGTGGAGGACGCCGACGCCACTCCCCACGTCGACGACGTAGTTTTTTACCCGGAGATGACGGTCGTCGGTGATCGCCGAGAACAACTCGGTCTCGCCCTCGCGGCGATACCGTTCCTCGAGGTAGGTGTAGGCCTCACGCGAGAACGGATCGAGGTCTGCATCGACCCGGACGGGGACGTGCTCGTCGAGTTCGTCGTTTAAATCCTCGAGGATTTGCGCTCTGATCTCTTCTGGAAAGACCGACAGCGGGTGGACCTGGACGGGGCTTTCATACCAGTGTTTGTCGTCGCCGGCGGTCGGGTCGCCACCGTAGCTCAGACTTCGATTTTCGGCTTCGGCAGAGGTTACGTTCCACTCGACGGTATACCGACGGCCAGCTTCTGTCTTCGAGTACTCTCTGAGCCCGTTGACCAGACACCGTTTGAGTTCGGACTTCCCCGTCGCCGTTGGCCCCTCGAACCAGATGATTTTCTCGTCTTTTGCCCGGCCGGCTGCGATCGACCGGAGGTCGTCGACGAAGCGATTTAGGACTTCAGTGTTGCCCAACACTGCGTGCTCGCCGTCGTTGGACGGATCGTCGAAAAAGCGATATCGCTCTTTTTTCTCGCCTTCCTCGACGACCGTCCGGGTACCGGCCGCCTCGATCGCCTCGAGCAGATACTTCGAGGCATGAGAGGCCACGGTCGGATTCTCGAAGATCCGATCGACGTAGGTCGAAAGCTCCATCGGCTCCTCGTAGGTCTCTTCTAACGTGCGATCGGCCTCGGTGACATAGTTTGATCCGGTCATATCACTCTTCGATCTCGGCTTTTGCCACCTCCGCGCCGGCGAACTCGAGGACCTCCTTTGCGCCCGATTCGGAGTAGCCCTGCTCGAGTAAGGCGTCGATCCACGAGGAACGTTCGTCGTCGTCGTACTCGTTTGCAGAGACCAGCGCCGAGAAGTTGATGTTGTGTTTTTTGTCCTCCCAGAGTTTGCGCTCTAAGGCCCGGCGCAGGCGCTCGTTGTCCTGTGGGTTGAACGCCTCGCCCTCACGAGCTCGTCGGGAGACCCAGTTGCTTACCTCCTGGCGGAAGTCGTTTTTGCGATCTTCGGGCACGTCGAGTTTCTCCTCGACGCTTCGGAGGAAGGTCTCGTCTGGCTCTTGCTCACGACCCGTAAGTTCGTCTTCGATCGTATCGTCGTCGATGTAGGCCATCACGTGGTCCATGTACTTTTCGCCCTGACGTTGAATCTCGTCGATGTCGTAGGCCAAGGCGTGGCGGACGTCTTCGATCGCCCGCTCTTTGTACTCCTCCCGGACAGTCTCCAAGTAGCGGTAGTACTTCTCGAAGTTGTCCTCGGGGATCGATCCGTGGTGTTCTAGGTTCTCTTCGAAGAAATTAAACACCGTAAGCGGGGAGAGAAAGCCCCGGGAGCGGTGTTTCGAGTCCATAATCGCCTCGGCAATCTCGTCGCCGATAAATCGGGGCGAGATGCCGACCATACCCTCGCCGATTTCGGCCATTTGGGCGGCTTCCTCGCGGAGCTTTTTCGTGTCGATATCGTCGCCCTCGTCGATCTCGCCGTTGTACGCTTTGGCCTTCGAGAGCAGATCGACGGTCTTGGCGTCTGGCTCTTCGATTCGAGTGAGGACGCCGAACAACCCTGCCATCTCCAAGGTGTGTGGCTCGACGTTGATGTCGGGAACGTCGGCATTGTTCAACATCTTGGCGTAGATCTGGGCCTCGTCTTCGTATGAGAGCACGTAGGGAAAGTCGATCCGCTTGGTGCGGTCGTTAAAGGCCTCCATCTTCTCGTCGCCTTTCTTGTCCTTGTACTCGGGCATGTTCGTCCGCCCGACGATCACCTGGTCGATGTCGATCCTGGGGTTGTTTTTGGGCTTGATCGTCTGTTCCTGTGTGGCATGGAGGAAATCATAGAGGAACTCCCGCTGGAGTTTGAGCAACTCCTCGCCGGAGAAGATGCCCCGATTTGCGTTACAGAACGCCCCGGAGTAATCGAATGCCCGCGGATCCGACTCGCCGTAGATCGCGATCTTCGAGTAGTTGACGTCGCCTGTCAACTCGGTTTCATCCTGGTTTTTCTTATCTTTGGGCTCGAACGTCTCGACACCCTGGCGTTTGTTCTCGTCGGCGACAAAGCGGACGATCTCGACGTGGTTTTCGAGGACCTGCTTTAGATCGTCGTCGTAGTACGCAAGCAGTTTGTCCATGTAGAATTCGCTTTCGGGATCGAGCGCCTGCTCGTTACGAATCGTGTAGGGAGCCTCGAGTCGCTCATTTAGATCGTCGATGACCGACTGGCGCTGGGCCTGTGGCAGGAGGACGAGCGGATCCTGATTCATCGGCGACCGGACAGTGTCGTCGGCCGGATCCTGGTCGGTGACGACGTCACAGAGGTTCTTCCAGCGGAAGGTGTACATCCGGCCCTCATCTCGGAGCGTGTAATCTTCGAAGTACTTGCGAACCTGTTTGTCAAAGTGGGATTTCCCCGATCCGACGGGGCCAAGCAGGAGTTTGATCCGGCGTTCGGGACCCAGCCGTCTGGCACCCGATTTCACCTTGTTGACGAACTCGTGGATCGACTGGTGGATTATCCGTCCATAAAAGGTGTTTTCGCCGTCGTGTAACGGATCCTCACTCGCCAGTCGGTACTCGACGACGCCTTCGGTCTCGTCGTAGGTCGTCCCGTAGTAATCGAACATGTCCGCGACGCGCTGGTGGGCGTTGCGGGTGATCTTCGGATCCTCGTAGCACTCCTGGAGGTACCACTCGAAGGATTTTGTCTCCCGCAGATCCGCGGGCATTGATTCTTTGTACTCCGTACTGAGCGTCTCGAGTGTCTCGATGTCACCGGTCATAGTATTGTTGATAGTTGTCGGTCCCCCATCGTCGGCTGTCTATACTCACGCGGGGTGGCTGTGAGCGAACGTCGTTCGACCGAGTCAGCGAAACGGCCGCGTGCGTTCTCCGGTTGAAACTGTTGGTGTGTGTAACGCACACTCCACCTTCGGGCGGCGTTGGACGGTCGTGTCATCTGTGATCGATCACCACTCTCCGTCGGCAATCGTCTCGTCGACGAACTCACACGACGTGCGCCGGGGACGGGCGCAGAGTGGATCGGTCCGGCGAGCGGATACCGATAGTATTTAATGAGTGAGTAATACAGATACTTAAAGTTGCCCCCAAAAGATATTTACCAGGAGATAATTCCAGGCAAAATCTTCCAACATCCTTTACTGTTAGATGGTATCATGCCACAATTGACGGGGAGAGTAATATAAACAACCGGGCTGCAACTGCGTGTAAGCCCCGCTATTGCTCGCGCGCGGGCTGTCGGATAGCCCTGCAAGCAAAATATACTGCTGGACGTAAGTCGTGAAAGCCGTTCGATCCGACACACGTCAGTCAGCTATAAT
>LFCJ01004476.1_pt1 | contig 10245 bp, 13 predicted proteins | sample 643141 | NCBI WGS metagenome assembly LFCJ01 (sample SAMN03766243, study PRJNA286221) | soda lake metagenome | biome: soda lake; feature: Kulunda steppe; material: water; isolation source: sample B1-Br-g2 brine of Lake Bitter-1 | place: Russia: Kulunda steppe | collected 2010-07 | reverse complement strand
TTGCCCCGACAAGTCAGAAATCAAAACAAGTGCCTCTGCCTGGATGCTGCCACCGTTGATCAAGAGCATGTGCACCAATTGGCTCTGGCAAGGCGTCAGTACAAAAGCAAGCATGCCTCTTGCCCCGACAAGTCAGAAATCAAAACAAGTGCCTCTGCCTGGATGCTGCCACCGTTGATCAAGAGCATGTGCACCAATTGGCTCTGGCAAGGCGTCAGTACAAAACACATGCCTGCAAGCACCTCCAAGCGCGCATGCACGCGCCGGAGTGAGCTGATTCGAGCCGCGCTGCCATGTCTGGTGGCAGCAAGCAAGCACACGTCCACGCACAAGTCATTGCTGAAACCGAAGCGGTTTTCTTTGCAGTTCACGTGTTGCATGTGCCCACACATCTCCCTCACCTCATGCACGCATGTGATCGTGGCTGCCAGAAGAGGCAGCAAGCGTGGTGGCGGCCGCACGACGTGTGTGAGGAGCGCCACGCACGCCACGGAAGCAAAGAAGTTCCAGTGCACCCCGTACTCGCCCACATGCTCCTGCGCAAAAAAAGCGCAGTGCATTCTGCACCCATTTACGGTGGTGACGGCGCCTTGACGACCCTCCATCGATGCTGGCGTGCGTGTCAAAACAGGTGACTTGTTACTGCTCATGGCAACTGCAAATGCATGCATACAATAGGGGGATGCTTGAGATGAAGCCTGCTTGCCTGGCCGCATCAGCTCATGAGACACATAGTTTTACTGCACCAGGAGCTGGGGTGTGAAACCACGAGCAGGCCTCAGCGGTAGGTATATGTTCCAGCAGCAGGGCGCTCAGCCGGACATGCGCTAAGAAGTGCTGATGCTACAGGAGGCCCTGCTGCCCAAGGCAAGTGCATGCGCGTGCCTGTGGTGCCAGAGGCAAAGCCTGCCCGCCCAAGCACATGCTGCTATGGGAGGCCCTGCTGCCCAAGGCAAGTGCATGCGCGTGCCTGTAGTGCCAGAGGCAAAGCCTGCCCGCCAAAGCGCATGCCGCTATGGGAAGCCCTGCTGCCAAAGGCAAGTGCATGCACGTGTCAGTGGTGCCAGCAGCAAAGCGTGCCCGCCCAGGCCACATGTTGTCCGTAGGGCCTGCATGCCCCCTGCCTGCCTGCGTGCGCGCAACGAGGCTCAGGACTCACATGGTAGTCCACGGCCCGCAGCGACACCAAGCGCGCGCCCCACAGCAGCCAGCAAGGGGCAGCAGCGCGCACGCCTGCCGCCAGCGCCCGCAGCCTGGGTGGGGGCGCGGCAGAGAGCGGGTGGGGGCACAGCAGAGAATGCGTGAAGGCGCAGCAGAGAGCGGGTGGGGGCACAGCAGAGAATGCGTGAAGGCGCAGCAGAGAGCACGTGGGGGCACAGCAGAGAATGTGTGTAGGCGCAGCAGAGAACGTGCGGGGGCACAGCAGAGAATGCGTGAAGGCGCAGCAGAGAACGTGCGGGGGCACAGCAGAGAATGCGTGAAGGCGCAGCAGAGAGCATGTGGGGGCACAGCAGAGAATGTGTGAAGGCGCAGCAGAGAACGTGCGGGGGCACAGCAGAGAATGCGTGAAGGCGCAGCAGAGAGCACGTGGGGGCACAGCAGAGAATGCGTGAAGGCGCAGCAGAGAATGCATGAAGCAAGAAAGAGTGCGTAAGAGCACAGTAGGGCGCGTGTGGAAGCACAGCAGAGAGCGTTTGAGGGCACAGCAGAAGAAGTGTGGGGGCAAAGCAGAGCGTGGATGTGAGCGCAGCAGAGCGCGTGTGGAGCCGGAGCAGAGAGCGCGTGGGAGCACTGCAGAGAGTGTGTGGAGCCGGAGCAGAGAGCATGTAAGGGCACTGCAGAGAGCGTAAAAGCACAGCAGAGCGCATGTGGAAGCACAGCAGAGCGCATATGGGGGTATGGGGGCACAGCAGAAGAAGTGTGGGGGCACAGTAGAGCGTGGGTGTGAGCACAGCAGAGAGTGTGTGGGGGCACAGCAGAGCGTGTGAAACCACAAAAGAGTGTAAAAAGGCACAGCAGAGCGCGTGTGAAGCCACAAAAGAGTGTGAAAATGTGCAGCAGAGCGCGTGTGGTGCCGGAGCAGAGCGTGTGGGAGCACTGCAGAGAGTGTAAAAGCGCAGCAGAGCGCATGTGCGGGCGCAGCAGAGGGTGGGGACAATGAGCTTGGGGAGAGAGCTGGGGCTTGCTGTTTGGGCGTCCCAGGAAAGCAAGCACAAGAAGGCGCAGGGCCCTACCCGTGGCGCGAGCTCGGAGGGGCACATGTGGAGAGCCGAGGCAGCCCGGAAGGACACAGAGGGCCACGCGCTTGGTGCAAAGCCCAAGGCAGCACGGGAGCATGAAGGGGGCGTAAGTTTGGCGTCCAGGCGTCGCAAAAGCACGCAGAGGCGCTTGTGCGCTCTGGTGCTGAAAAAGTACTGGCTGGGAACCTCACATGCTGGGCACCCATACGGGGCAAGGCGAGGGCTCAGTGTGTCAGGGCACCAGAGCAGTCGGGCCATTGGGAGTTTGGTGGCGCGCTCATGCGACGGCCTTTGTGCCCCCTTACCATGCCGCACAGAAAAGCCCCCTTGAATTGCCAAAGCGCACCCGCCCAATACCGATGGCGGATGCCACTGCGGCATCTCCCTTTTCCTAATAGCGGTGCCCCAGAGGCTACACAGCTGAGAACCACAGCCGCCGCGCCTCAAGGTCAGGCACAGGCAACCGCAGAGAAGGAAAGAGCCCCACAGCCGCCGCGCCCCGCAGCACAAACAGCTGCAGCCAGCCGCTCAAAAGCTCGCCCACAGCCGCACCCGGCCACTCCCCACAATGCCCGCAGCTGCGACCGCGGCCTCTGTCCTGTTTTGCGTGCACACTTGCACCAGCACCGCCAAGGGTTGCCGCACTCACAGGCCGCGCCGCGCAGGAGGCGCCCTGCCTGGGCTAACCAGCCCCCCCGCCACCATCATGGCACCCACGCCCATGTCCATCAGCCCCGTGCCATACGTCTCGGTCTTGGCGTAGCGCCGCGGGAAGGCCCTGTGCGAGTGAGGTGCGTGCGGGCGTGACTGATTGAAGAGTGGCACCGCCTTTGGGGAGCAGGACAAGGCGCGTGATGGGCTTTGGCGCAGAACCGTGAGACGGCCCTGTGCGGGCGAGAGCGCACGCAGCTGCGATGGGTGACCCCGCCTGCAAGAGCGGTCGAAGGTATGCGCCTGACAAGAGCAACTGCAGCAATAGTTACAGCAACAGACACATGCTGCTGCACGTCATCAACGGGACCCTCATGCTCCTCAATACACGTGCCTTGCGTGTGCACAAGTGACACATACTACACGTGCCTTGCGTGTGCACAAGTGACACATACTACACGTGCCTTGCGTGTGCACAAGTGACACATACCAGAGCATGGGTCTGCACAACGGAGGGACCCAACGCCTGGGGTGCGCGGCGCGATCGAAAGCCACGGCATCTTGTGCTGCTGGGTAACTTGTACTGCGGGGCATCTTGTTCTGCTGGGCATGTTGTGCTGCAAGGCGACTTACCTGAAATCCACGGCCAAGATGGAGATGGCTGTGTACAGCATGAGTCCCCCTCTGAAGCATGTGACCCACCTGAAGGGCGGCATTCACAGCATGAGCGTGCATGCGAGTGTTTCATGTGCTAGTGTGTGCTTATGTGTGTTCGAGGCATGCTTGCACGCGCCAGTGACTCTTAATCTTTCTCATCAAAACTCAGACCTTCTAAAAATCCTATAACCTTACCCAATATTTTTGATCTAGCTTGTGGGCACAGCCTGAGCCGCTCAAATCCCAGGCAGAGCTCCAAAGCACAGGCCATCATCATCACCATCAGCAGCAGTAGCACCAGAAGCTCTGCCCACAAACCTCTTGCTCCGGCCCGCCATGTTGGCCACGCGCTCATACACGCCCAGCACACTGTAACCTTGCCAGGTACGGCCACGCTCACGCCCCTCAGGCCAGCTCCCCGCGCCCTTCCCTGCAGAGCACAACAAACATTTCATTTCAGAAATCATGGGTCACTTTTTGGCTAACGCTGACCCGGCCACAAGACAAATCAGCCTAACAACCAGGCTGGCGGCTTTCCCTGACCTTTCCAACTTCCCTGCAGGGCATGAGGCACACACTTCCCCCAAGCTGCATCGCTTGTGCAGGAACAATATAGAGAAGCTGCGCTGCCTGTGCAGGAGCAATACAGAGAAGCTGCGCTGCCTGTGCAGGAATAATACAGAGAAGCTGCGCTGCCTGTGCAGGAACAATACAGAGAAGCTGCGTTGCCTGTGCAGCGCCCCACGCAGGCCCCGCATCAAGCCAACCAGGTTCTCTATGCTGCCGCTCCTGCCGTAATCCAGTAACCAGGGCTTGGTCCTTGCACGCACCATGGGTCTGCACTGCAGAGATGGCATGGGCTGTCCAGGAGCAGCAGGCTAACGCCAGTAGGGAGGCGCAGGTCTGCACAGAGGGCAGCGCTCCCATGAACAGTGCCACCTGCGGGCGGAAGAAGGGGGGGTTGGGAGCGCACGTGGGCATGCGGGGATGTGCAGGACTGTGCAAAGGGGGGGGCGAGGCCTGCGGTGAAGAGGGGAAAGGAAAGGTCAGGTCACAAAGCTGTGTCTACCGAACGGAGGCAGCTGTGACCTGGTCCTCAAGCTGGGTAGGCACCATTGAGCGAGAAAAGATTCAAGAGGGAAAAGATCCTTGCAGGGGTGGTGGGAATGTGCAGGTCATTGGGAAAAGGGCAAGGGTGGGAGTGAGGTCGCTGAGCGCGACCATAGATCGTAAAGGTGCAGGTTCTTGAGTGCGAGGGGGGCAAGGGGGTGGTGAGGTCTGTGGGAGGTGGGCAGGGGAGGAGCGCCCCCATGAACAGCGCGGCCCACACTTGGAAGGTGGGCAGCAGTGGGTCCTGCTCAGATGCTCCCTTCGCCACCGCGCTCTCACCACCTGCAGTCCCTGCAGGGGAAGCCCTGCAGCATGCCGCTCATGTCTGCAGCATGCTGCTCGAGTCTGCAGCAAGCAGCTCGTGCCTGCAGCATGCTGCTCGTGCCTGCAGCAGCGAGCAAGTGATGTACCTGGCTGGCAGTGGGCAGCATTGGGGCGGCAAAGGGGATCAAGGTGTGCGCAGGCTGAGCATCCTGTGCAGTGCGTGCGTGTCAATGGACGTCCCTCCTAATGGCCCCAGACTGTGCGCTCTACTAAATGTCCTTCCTGATGGCCCCAGTCTGTGCTGTGAGGTGGCAGCTGGCGGCTGGAGCACATGCGCAGACTGGGCAAAAGTGCGTTGGAAGTGTGTGTGTGCGTGTGTGTGTGTGTGCACGATTCTGTGTGTGCGCGTGTGTTTGTGTGCATGCTGGCTGAGCATGGCCAGACGGGCACACAGGCGAGCTTGAGGTCTCTGCCGTTGGTTCAGGCAGCAGTCAGGCACAATGCCACTGCCCAGGAGCGCCCTATGATCTCAGGGGCCGCAAGGAAGAGGCACACCTTAAGTAATGTGCAAGGAGAGGCATACCATAAGTCATGTGCAGGAGCATACCATGAGTCATGTGCAGGAGCATACCGAAAGTCAAGTGCAGGAGCATGCCTAAAGTCATGCGTAGGAGCATACCTAAAGTCATGTGTAGGAGCATGCCAAGAGCAACTTCCAGGAGTCATGTCTAGAGTGCGCTGTTCAAGGCATGGCCTTGAACATGTTGCAGGTTGCATACCGGAGGCATGCCTTGAACAACTGCACAACTGCGAGGAGGAGGCATGCCCAGCGCAACTGCAAGGTTGCAAAGAGGCCCATGACACGCCAGCCCAGGGAGGAGCTCGCAAATGAGGGCATTGATGAGGAGGCCTATGGAGGAGGTTCACCTGGGCTGGGAGGGGCTCACAAGGAGCCGCGCATAAGGAGGTTGTGGTGAATGGGGTGCATAGGGTTAATAAGGAGGGGTTCACAAGGAGCCAAACTAAGTAGAGTTTGCACATAGCGAGCGTGCCGCACCTGAGTGAACACCACGAGCGTCAGCTCAAGCAAAAACTCACACAGACGCCTGCACGTGCGCGTAAGGTTGAATCACAGGCTCTGCTTTCAGAAGGTTGATGGCTCCTTGCGGAGGCTCTGCATGCAGCTCAAGGCGCGAAGCGCGTGCATGCGAACACGTACGTATTTACACATGTTAGCATATGGCAGCACTGTTGGCTGACATGGCATAAGTAGGAGGCCTGTGTTGGAGCTGCTTAACAAGGCCTATAGTTTTAGCCATCCATCAAGCTCAATGGCCTGCTTTCAAGTTAAGTTTCGTAGGGTGCAAAGCATGGTCAAACAACCTGTATTACGACTAAGGATTCCTATGTCCGCCTCTAACACAGCCTCAAGCCACCTGTGTATGCCAAGCAAAAGTTACACATGCATCACATCTGGAGGTTTGACGCTGCTGCTGAGTCTTGCGTGCAGATCTGTGTGCCTGTTGCAGCTGCTGCCCTGTCAGGTCATGACGCCGCGGCCACAATCTGCCTGATGCATACCTATGCTTTAATCCAAGGCATGTCCCCTCGGGCATCAGCAGGATCTTGAGCTCCTCAACTGCAGCAAGACCGCGCAACGCTGGCAGCTGTGATCAAGTGCCTGTGGATCGTCTTACCGCATAGCTTACTGCTTCAAAACTGGTTGCAAGCCAGCAGTCACAGGGACTTTGGGGGAAGAGGTGTGTGCACGAGCATCCATGAAAAATTTGACCAAGTGCTTGCAGCCTGCAGGCTTGCACCACATTCGAACCTGCCACAATGGACAGCGGGAGGCACAGCGCAAGGGCCAGTAGCTCCCACTTGTCAGCCCCTGAGTGCCCATGATAGAAGGCCTCCTTGATCTGAGAATACGAGCCCAAAGGCAGGTCACAATTGGACCCCAATGGCATTCAATTGCAAATGGACATCTGAGTCCTTTAGAAATATTGAATTTCGTAACTTTCGTGAAGTGGGGTTTCATACCCTCTCGGCTGGCAATGGACTTGCTCAGGGGTGTGGGCAAGGGCATGGGCAGCTTGGGCAAGGGTGTTGTCTCAGGAGCAGGTAGCCTCGTAGGTGTTAAAAACAAGGCGAGCAAAGACATCGCCATACCGACCATCGAAACGAACGACTACTTTGAGGCCAGCCAGTTTTTCCCTCACATCGTCAGCAACTTGCAGATGTTGCCTCAGTTATCTGGAGGTAGGTGCCGTGCCGTATGTGGTGGTGGGGTCTGCGCTTAAGTGTGCCTCACCAGAAGGAGCAGGAGTCTGAAGGATGGTGCACCTTGAGGGTGCACCCTTTAGGGTGATTGTCTCCCTTTGTTCTCTCCTTAACATCCCCAAGATACATCTTGATTAGCGATGTAGAATGAGAAATCGAGTGCTCGAATGTCCTATGACGCTCTTGCGCATTGATGCTGTCTGAAGGCCTGTGCAGCTGTCTGAGGACGCTGACGCTAATTGCGGCACGTGTGAGGCCTCCACTTCATCATTCATGTTGTTGGTACCCAACCCAAACAAAATTGATCTCATTCATGTAGAGGGGCGCAACCAGAAGCTGAGGGAAGTTGAGCAGCAGATCAAGCAGGCGGGGTTCCAGGTGCGTTTGCGGTACAGCTGCTTCTCACCGTCTTGATTATGGATGACAGCCTGTTTAAGGCAAGAGCGCAAACAGTGGTGGTTCAGATCTTCTCTTGTCATCACACACAGGTTGAGCAGCGGCTCCAGCCATGAGGCATTAGTTGAAAGCAACTCGCCATGCATTCGGTCCGAAGTTAATCACTCACCTAGCCTTTCCATGCCTGCACCTTGGCTGGAAGGCCCAGCTTTTAAATGCACCACTTGCCAAAACCTCCTTGTGCAGCTGAGCGATCCAGCATTGGTGGACCAGCTGAGGAGCCTTCCCAGTATGGAGGCTCAGCGCATGAGCAAAGAGGTGGAGGACAAGCAGAGGCACCTCATCGCCCTGCAGGAGTGGTTTGAGGAAGAGGTGGGTATCGGTATGTCCGCGCAGGGAGCAGGGATTGGATGTTGGTGATGTGCGTGTGGGCTTAGGCTCTTGGGGCCCTAGGGCTGCGAGGCAGAGGATGCAAAACAACAGGATGCAAGGGGCAGGACGCCCGGGGGCAGAGGATGCTGAAGGGCTGGAGCAGGTGGCAGAGGCTGCGAAAGGATGAGATGCAGGGGCAGGGGGCATGAAGGGACAGGGTGTCAAGGCCGAGAGTTGTGAGCCTCATGGATTCCCATGATGCAGACTGTGAGAAGGAGGAGGCCGGGGGAGGTCGCTTCTATGTGCCTGTGGCCCTGAGCTGCGCAGCTGCGCCCACTGCCCTTGTCCTGGCAAGGCCCCGCGGCTTGGGAGAGGACGCACCGCATGCGCACGCAGCTCTCCGCGCACGAGTGCAAAGCCATGGGTCAGAGCCACAGGCGGGGGCCTTTTGGCGCCTGCCACTGTTATGGCCGCTTCAGGCTCCAGGGCGGGGGAGGCATGCATCGCATGCATCAGGCCGGCACATGCGCACCACGACAGGCGTGCTATTGGGAATGATGGAGGTGTGCCTCAGGCGTGCGCACACCACGACCGGCGTGCTACAGGGAATGGCGGAGTTGCAATGTGCAAGTTAAGCTCCAGCCTGGTTGTTAGGCTGGTTGGTTGCACCACGACAGGCGTGCCACAGGGAATGACGGAGGTGTGCCTCAGGCGTGCGCGCGCACTCAGGTGTGCTGCATGCGCTGGTTTACAGGCATGGCTGTGCGGGTGGGTCCATGGCATGTGCTGGCGTGTGCGCAGGTCACAGGCAGGCGGCAATGCACTCCGGGTCCGTGGCATGCTCTGGCGTGTGCACATAGGTGTGGCGCATGCTGGCGTGTGCGCACGCAGGTCGCAGGCAGGCGCCGATGTGCGGGTCCACAGTATAAGTGCCACACTGTGCACAGGTGTGGCGCGTGCTGGTGTGTGTGCACAGGTGTGGCATGTGCTGGCGTGTACCCGCGCAGGTCAAGGGCCTGAGCCCCAAGGGCCCCCGCAGCCCACAAGACGTCGCCAAGGAGACAAAGGCGGAGCAGAAGAACGCGCTGCTGTCAAGCCACGAGAAGAGTAATACATGCATAAAGTCATCCAAGCGGGCGCCTGATGAGACGCAGGTGGGCGGCACCGCATGAGTGTGTGCATGAGTGTGTGCATGAGTGTGTGCATGAGTGTGTGCATGAGTGTGTGCATGAGTGTGTGCATGAGTGTGTGCATGAGTGTGTGCATGCCTGCGCACACGCGCGCGCATGTAGCTGTATGTGCATGCGCAGGCCTCATTTGTGCGTCTGCTTGCAGGCTGCAGTCCTGGCTATTCTCAATTGCGTGCATGCAGGCCAAAGCCTTGCTCTGCCCATAAGCTTCAAGGCTGCGGCTGCGAGCCTCCCTGTCAAGGGCAGCTTGTTGGCAGACCATGTGTTGCATGGCCCACACCCAGCCCCATGGCTCCTTGGCAGCATACAGGCATCCAATAACTCCACATCTGATAGTGCTATGTATACCTTACTCTATTTGAGGGCATCTTCTTTATCTGTGGGGTAGCACTACCTATGTCTATCTGATAGCCCATGTCTTGCGCGTGCGTCCCTTCAAGTATCAAGGCCTTGGCTGCGTGTGGATTGTCCTGGAACCACAGGCGCACCGCTCAATTGTGGTCTATCATCTCTTTAAGGTCAAACCCTAGCGTGCGTGCACCCAGCCGAACTTTCACTTTTGCTTCCATGGCTGCCCACCCTGCCAAGCCTTGAGAGCCCAACCCAGCTAGTCCAGCAAGCATGCTGACACCCCTGACTGCCCCACTGCGCGCGCTGCAGATTGCAAGTTCGGGGAGCCTGCCAGAGTTGCAGCGGCCGTGGGTGAAAGCGACGATAATGCAGCATTCGCAGCAGACGCTAGGTGGGTGGGTGCCACGCAAGTGGTGCCTGGTGGGGGAAAGGGCAAAGGTCCCCTAGCTTGTGGCCCCATGCTTGTGGCCCCATGCTTGTGGCTCCATGCTTGTGGCCCCATGCTTGTGGCTCAATGCTTGTGGCCCCATGCTTGTGACCCCATGCTTGTGGCTCCATGCTTGTGGCCCCATGCTTGTGGCTCCATGCTTTTGGCTCCATGCTTGTTGGTCCATGCGTGGAACAGGCAGGGCAGGATGAGGTGGCCTGGCTGGTTGGTTCATGCCAGCAACAGGTGGAATGGAAAGGGGAAAGGTGGCATTTAGGAGCTGCGGCGCACGTGGTAGCAGGAT
>LFCJ01004475.1_pt1 | contig 10246 bp, 9 predicted proteins | sample 643141 | NCBI WGS metagenome assembly LFCJ01 (sample SAMN03766243, study PRJNA286221) | soda lake metagenome | biome: soda lake; feature: Kulunda steppe; material: water; isolation source: sample B1-Br-g2 brine of Lake Bitter-1 | place: Russia: Kulunda steppe | collected 2010-07 | reverse complement strand
TACCAACCACACCTCATGCAAATTCTTGTCACTGGTGGTGCTGGCTTTATCGGATCGAATTTCGTTCATTACATACTCAATGAATATGAGGACGACGAAATCGTAACCCTAGATGCGTTGACGTATGCAGGTTCGAAAGACAATTTAAGCGGTGTTCTCGATGATCCACGTCACAGATTTGTCGAGGGTGATATTCGAAACCGCGATCTCGTCGCGGATCTCATGTCGGATGTTGATGTCGTCGTTAACTTCGCGGCAGAATCACACGTCGACCGCTCCATTGATGGTGCGGAACCGTTTGTGACGACAAACATTCAGGGAACACAGACGCTGCTCGATGCAGCCACCAACGCAGACATTGATCGGTTCCTCCAGATTTCGACGGACGAGGTATATGGGCAGGTGCTCGACGGAAAATTCACCGAAGACGACCCACTCAATCCACGAAACCCCTATGCCGCGACGAAAGCAGGTGCGGATCTGCTTGCAGAAAGCTTCTATACAACCCATGGCCTCCCGGTCGTTATCACACGAACTAGTAACAATTTCGGTCCTCGCCAACATCCCGAAAAACTCATTCCGAAATTCATCAAGCACGCAGCCGCTGGGAAGAACCTCCCCGTGTATGGCGATGGATCGAACGTTCGTGAGTGGATCTATATCGAAGACAACTGTCGTGCACTCGACCTTGTTCTTCGGGAGGGGAATGTTGGAGAAGTGTACAATATCGGCAGCCATGCACAAAAAACGAATCTTGAAGTCACGGAAGCGATTCTTGATGCTGTCGGCGCATCAGAAGGACTGATTGAGTTCGTAGAAGACCGTCCTGGTCACGACCAGCGGTATGCACTCGAAACCACAAAAATTGAGGCCCTTGGTTGGGAGACAAATTACAGCTTTGAGGAGGGTCTCGAGACAACCGTTGAGTATTATCTTGGCTGATGGCCAATACAAGCCCTAATTTAGCTTTCCTGACTGCATTACGGGTGAAGAAATGGATTTCTGAATTTAAAGTAATCTGTCTCTTCGCTTTTCTACAGGAATAAAGGAGCTTTCGCCGTAACGTCTAGCGAGACTGCAGAGCCCTTATTTCTAAAATTCTTTGAGCTAGACTGTGCCTTGGTACAAGATTTTCAAAAGAGTTTTTGTAATATGCTTGCCACAACCGAATCAATTGAACCGGTGTTTTCGACGGTCACAACCTCTGTCAGTGTCGACAGATAGTCGCTGATCTCGGAACACGAGGTACGCCACTCAGCCTGCCCCACCTCAACGGTACTGTCATCCCAAGGTTTGTCTGTTGCAATTCGATCACGCTCCTGTTGACGTTTTATACAAACCTTATCTGGTGCATGTACGTGAATCAACACATCCGGTGTTGGGACCCTGTCGAAGTATTCTTTGAGGGAAAACTCGTCGTTTTCAGTTCGCCACTGTACGCTCGCTGCACGGTGAGCGAAACTAATGTCCAAACACAACGTCTCGTGTTCTCTTGTGGTGGTCTTTCCAATCTGATAATACTCTGCACTTTTCCGCAATTTATGAAATACCTGATCCTGCTCATATGTCGCGGCTTCCATCGAGTGGTATATCAAATCAATGTATGTTGGGTGTTGATCGGCAAATTCGGTAAAGGCGGTGTGGAGACAGTAGTAATACAACAAGTTATCATTGAAAAACGATCGGACGAACCTTGGTAGGGTTCGATAAGCTAGCCGATATTTGTGATCCGACTGTTGTAAAAAATAGCGTCCAATCCCTTCTTGATGAATCCCACCATAAAAATCATCCCTTGAGATGAGTTCTTTGTGCAGGGTCGACTTCCCGACGCCTGGAGCTCCGATGAACTCAATATGCCCCATGATAGTAGGGTTTGTCCTACCGCGCTTAAATCAACCGATCAGCCACTAGCGTGGATTCTGAATTGAGGTGAATATCTTGATGCTGACGAAGGCGCACAATGATAGATTAACGCTGTCAGATAATTATCGGACGAAGCGAACTACTTATCTTGCTCAATCATATGAATTATACCAATTGATCTGATCTATCTGAAACACTATGACACAGCTATCGAATCATATGAACGTACGAAAAGATCTAGCGGAGTTGATCGGTCATTTAGAACAGCGCAAGCACATCGTTTCTTTTTCGATCATATTTTTTTCAATATTGGTTGGGCTCACCTATCTCTACCCAATTCTCCTTCCAATTACGTTCGCCAGTCTACTGATACTACCGTATGGGCTCTTGGTTCGCGGAGCAACAATCTTTAACGAGACTTCGTATCACGCGTGGTCTCCGACGCTCAGTAACCTCACCAACTACCGAGTTCTTATTATACACTTGATCGGCGTGATGCCGATCACTGGCTACCTTCTGTTTGATTCGTTTGCAACGTGGGAAAATTATGGAGGTGTGAGTCTTATCATTGCATTCGCTTCAATACTCGTTTTTACATGGTCACAGGGGCTCTATGCGAAGAATTTCTATTTCGATCGTTGGCATATTTTTGAGCGTGGAGTGCTTGTCCTCTCTGGTGGCCTCGTCGTCTTGTCACCGGCATTCATTCCCCTCTATCTGATTTATTTAAACATTATAATATCTCAGTTTGACCATCCTGAAATAAATGGTTTCAACCGAACTCATTCAACCCTCCCGTATACGATGTTACTGATTCTGAGCGGGTTCGTGTTCGCTGATTTTGTGGTGTCGGTTGAGCCCTATGCAGTCACATTCTTGCTTCTGTGTGGCTTTGCGGCGAACTATTTCCAGCCAGGGATTGGTAAATTGAAACTTGGACCTTGGTACTACCTCTCACGTAATAATCCGATGTTTCTGTTTATGAATGCCTACGCATGTGGCTGGCTGTCGACTCTCGACGAGCAAACAGTGGTGAAAATCGGACAACTGGCGGACAAATATAAATTACTGGTAAATTCGGGTGTGATACTTATTGAGATCGGGATTGTGTTGGTGCTGCTGTCAATAGAGGTCGCGATTGTCTTGGCCATAGCGGCATTCTGCCTGCATCTGTTTATTTTCTTGCTGACCGGTGTCAACTTCTGGAAGTGGATGGCGGTCAATATCGCTATTGTAGTAGGATTGTTAATTGGAGACGTACCATCAGTACTATTCGAGGACTGGTTCTGGCTGATACTCTCACTGTTCTTTATTGTTTTTGCACGGGGATGGATGAAACCGAAACTACTTGGATGGCTTGATTCACCGTATACTCTTTATTACGAAATAAAAGGAATTACTAAGGATGGTAATGAGTACGTCGATATCGACCCAAATATCTTTGCTCCATATGATTATATGTTTAGCCAAGGCATATCTGGCAAATTTAGATTTCTGGGTACAACGTCAACGCCAATAAAACGTGAATGTCTCGGTGGGACGCGCAATCGGGATTTCCACGAACAGCTCGCAGGGATTTTTTCTGGAGAGGATGTAGATGTGGAGAATCTGTCGCAGTATTTTGGTGATGAGTTGCACGACGAAGCGAAGACACAGAATTTAGAAGGATTAATGCGGACATATGTTGGTTTTACACATGGTGAACAGTCAGGTGTGATTGGCAATTTATTGACTCCTCCGAGTGAGTTCTACTGTGCGGGTATCGACGGTGGATACTCTGATATTTCGAAGTTTGATAAATTGGTAGTGGAACGAGTAGACGGTGTGTGGACTGACGAAGGTCTTGAGGAGGTAAATAGGGAAACTGTGATACAATTGAATATTGATTCTCTCAATTGAGGTTCTCGCCAGCCTAAAGACAATGTTGTGTCGAACAGGTAGACTCCGTGCTAACCAGCCGTTGCTCATATCTCTGGTCGGGGGAGTTTGAGTTATTTTTCGGCGGAGCTCACTGCACTATCTCCAGCATCGCACTGTGTCGATAAGGCGTCATAAAAATTATATATTAAAAGAATGATCAGCGGTGGAGGTCCAACTACATCGTTACGCGTCGATAGAGACAATTACTGTCGGCTTCATCATCTATTTTTGTTCTCTTCTGTAATAAAACATGGCTTGGTGTCCTACGACGCCGAACTACTCACAGAGAGTTTGTGTTGAAGCGGATAGGTGTAGACAGCGAGGAACCACTTCCTGAGACTGACCGCAGAGTACTCGAAGACCGTCCTGTCTGATCGTTGAATGTACGGTCGCAATTTTCACACCGGTATCGCTGAAACACTCGATAGTTGCCGTGCCGAATTCGTGATTCGGCACGGCAGCATGGGCAATAGACGCCGTCACGCCGGCGAACCTGTGCCAGTGGTTCGCGGCTCGACGCTCCGAGACAAACGTCTTGATTGGGAACACCGTTTGTCGGGTGACATGAATGTGTCACCCTTGCCCGCTGTGACTTCCAGTACTGCCGAGAACTGACCAACAATCCTCTACACAAGAGCGTACCTCGTTAACGGACCTTATTGGTCAAAAAATTTAAAATTTTTTCTGCCCTTGCCTCGTAAGAATATCTATCTTCAAATTCAGTAGTAGCTTTCTGCTTAAGTTTTTGTTTTAATTTTTCATCAGACTGTAACAAGGTTATTGCTTTTGTCCATGCTTTCACATCATCCGGGGGACAAAGTAGTGCAGTTTCTCCGTGAGTAAGCACTTCTTGTAATACTGGGAGATTCGAACAGACGATTGGGACCCCGGCAGACATATATTCGAATATTTTCAGCGGTGACATCCATTCACTTAGATCGGTATCTGCACCTGCTCCGTGAACCTCGCGTTGATACGGAGCTAGGGCGACATCAAACGATGCAAGATAATCTGGAACACGAGCGGGCTCTACAAACCCATGAAATGTGACATTTGACACGTTTGAAGATTTCTCTCGCCACATTTTAATATATTTTTCGGTTCCACCGACTATATGGAATGTTGCACACGGTATTTCTTCAGCAAGTTCAACAATTAGGCTAATACCCTTTCCTTCGTATAAGTGTCCAACGTAGCCGACCTGTAGATCACTGGCTTGTTGAATCTCCTTGATTGGGGCACCCTCTTGTTTGGAGGCCGCATCAGGGGCAATATAAATGTCATCGTCGACATTGTATTTTGACGTATAATATTCTTCTAGAGCTTCCGAAATAACAATCAGTGAAGTCAGATTGTTACTTTTTATGAGTTTTCGAAACATCCAATCTGTTATCGGGTGTATATTATCTGCTGGAACATGCGATTCATATACTGTATATATCCCAAGGAGTGAACTAAAATAACAGCCAGCAATTGAACGACCGTACACCAAATCAGTATCATTTTGATATGCGACAACCGTAGCGAACAGTGTAAATTGGTATCCTTTTAGAGGTTTCCAGGGTAGACGTTTGAGGTCGAATATCGGCTTAACATTATAATATGAAAAAATATCGGATTGTTGGTCCGTAGATTTATTTTGGTTAGGACAGATGAGTATCACATCGTGGCCCTTTTCAGCGAACGCTTCGCACATCTTCATGACTTGCACTGTGTTCGCCTGTTTCGAGGGAATCCCCGATGGGGTAATATACGTTATTTTCATTCTAATCTTACGTTGATCATCGGTTTTAGAGCTTTAGTTGGTTGTGTTTCATGCATCATTACAGATAACGAATATACATATAGACTACTTCTCGATATCTTTATCAAGCCAATGCTCAAAATACCGTGCATATTATGGCTCGCCCCCCCTCTGAAATCCATCCTATAATAAGATCAGTCGGGATTAACATCGAGCATCTTTGCTCACCGGTTATAGGTCCGTTGATACGAAAGTACATCAGGGCCAAACAGTGGTATCAATATGGTCGTCATCACGACGCTGAACTAAATCCTTATCGTATTCTGTGGATTAGTCCTGATGAAATCTATGCTCGAAATGATAAGGTGATTTCAAAATCTGAACGGAGTTTCACTCACATCGTAGATGGTGACTGGGATCAAAATCGCGATCCTTTCGAGTCACACTGGGTGTATCAGTCATTCAAGCAGCGATTCGTCAACGATGCTCCGTGGGTGGATACAGAACTGTACCAGCGAATACTGGAACGCGTGAACCGTGGTGAAGAAGCATATGGGTGCACCTCTGAAGCCGATGTTGAAAAACGATGTCGGTATTTGGATGAATTGTTTGAAACCATCCAAACAGAGGGATTCCGACCAAACAGGGAAACACTAAGAGAGTATCCCCGTCGGATTGATGCATACAAACCTCAGGAAATTAAAGTTAATATCGGCAGAGATGGAAGGTTTTTTTATTGTAACGGTAAGCATAGATTATCAATATCAAAGATATTAGGAATTGACAAAATACCTGTTAATGTCTCTGTAAGACATGTGGAATGGCAAAAGAAACGTAATCTCGTCATTCGATCATTAGAAAGTAACGAATTATATAGTGATGGTTCAAGACTTTCACTCAAGCAAACTAAATTTGATCATGAACTAGAGCATCCAGATGTTAAATATTTAATTAGCGGTTATAATTAATACTCCGACTGGTAATATTAAATTCGTTTAATCAATCTAAGTGACCGACGACGAAAATCGATTAAATCTTGGTCGCATTTTATTTATTTTGGCCTGCAATCATCACAATAATAAATTGTTGTTATCAATTTAGTATGATTTAAATATTCAGAACACGACCGTTGTACAAATGAACATCTCGCTAAAATTGTTTCATCTGATGAACCATCGTGTTGAAACTATTTCTCACGCTGGAATACTCCCTGCTACTTATTATTTGACTTTATATCTTTCACCAAATTCACTAAGAGAAAAATTCCTCCGAACACAAGGTTTCGAGCGCTGTACTCCTGACAGTAAATTGATTATGGTGAAAATCGATCCTAATGAAATTTCTCATAGGTTGTCTTCCTGCATACCAACAAAAAAATCAACGGGAATGGTTGGATCAGCGTATGGTCCATGGGACAAACTGAAGTATGATTTTGAAAACCACCATGTATATCAAAGTTTTGAGAAAGTATTTTTAAACGATGGGAGATGGAAAAATACCTATGAGTACGATCGACTATCACGAAAAAAAAATAAAAAAATAGCTGAAATCAGGGGGGATGAATATAAAGATCTGTATCATATAATTAAAAATTCAGGATATATGTCTCAGACAGAGTTGCATAAGAAGTTATCTGGACCTATTGAGGATTTTCAAGTACGTTTGGGTAGTCTGAGTTTACCAGACGAAGTACGAATTGCCGTAGACAGATACGGTAAGTTGTTACATGTCCAATGTGGAAAACATAGACTGGCCCTAGCGAAGATTGCGAATTACAACGAGAAGATCCCCGCTATCATACAATTCAAACATGAAAACATAAACATATATGACAGATTTGATGATATTGAAATATTAACCACTAGCCATCCTCTCGTGAACACTGTATGAAATTTGCAGTCGGGTATACAGACAACGCTGAGGTTAGTTCAATTCATTTTGGACCTTGAATACTTTCTAATATATTTTGCCACCGAACCACAGCTCCCTCCAAGCTATATTTTTGCTCAATCAATTCACGACATTTATGGCTTACTTCTGACAAATCTTTTTGTCTCAAAGCTGCCTCAATGTCTTCGCTAATTTCTTCCTCGGTTATTTCATCAATTAGGAATCCAGTTTCGCCCTCCCGAACTACATCAGGTACACCAGCAACAGGTGTCGCCAGTACTGGTGTTCCACAGGCCATAGCCTCTAGGATCACGGTAGGCAATCCCTCCGTCGGATGCGAGGGAACTACTAAAAGTTGCAACCGATTGAGTTGTTCTGGGATTTCATCGCGATTAACCCACCCAACTACTTCTACTTGCCCAGTTTCAATCTCATCTGCCAATTCTGTTTCAAGTGACGACCGATAGTCTCCATCGCCCACAAAAATGAATGTGATACTATCGGTTAATCGCTTCACCGCCGCAGAAAGCTTGGGTATTCTCTTTTCCACATCAAGTCGTCCGATAAAACCGACCGTCTGTTCACGGTTTTTGAAGGGTATATTTATATTGAAATGGTTGATATCGACAAAACGTACTCCGTCCGTATAGAGTTTTTTTTCAAATCGTTCAAGATCTAGTTGACAAGCCATTGCTGGTGTATAAGTGACAATCGCGTCTGCGGTTCGGTAATTTATTCGTTCTAGTATCCGAACTAGATTTGCTAACCCATATGCGATTACCAGGGGTAATGAACGTTCCCACCGCAGTCGTAATGAGAGTGGAACATCTCCCCGAGGCAAAATTACAACTGCTTTGCCCAAGAGGCGCGAAGTAAAGACTGGCAATACGTATGATGTTGCTCCGAAGAACAGTATCACTTGTTCCTCACGTCGTCGTATTGCAAGACATAATCGGATTTGATTTATAAAAAATCGCCATGCTTCAATAAAGATGTGTTCGCCAGTCCCATGCGAACTAAATTCTATAACTTCATGTTCATTTTGAAGTGATGACCCTGATGGCAAATTTGCTGTTAGGATCGACACTGAGGTAATGTGTGAAATAATCTCCGCCAGATCGTGTGTATGGTTTTTACCAGTCTGCCCCCGCTCCGGTTGTGTCACGAGACAGACGCCGCCAATTCTATCATTCATAATTAAAGTATGTACAATTGTTTATTTCGTCCAGTCATCAGGAACCTGATTTTGTATATCCGGATGGTTAATATATTTTTTTGCAGTAGAGCTTAAACTCTTGTAGTCATTTGTAGATTTAATCTCATTTCGAATTGATGCCCATCTTTTATGACGAGCTAAAACTCTTATAGGAATATCTAACGAAAGTATTTTTGACATCGCCATTCGGTGCTGTGTGTTTCTATTGTAAATAAAAGCACCGTTTCGAGTTATACTGACGGGTATTCGACCCGACCTTTCAATTTGATATCCATCTTTACTTAGGGAGTCATATAATTTCTCCCGACTTTTGAAAAAATCGTCTACAGTTTTATATCCGTGAATAGTAGCATCTTCTTTCTCGTATATACCAATTATTTTTTTCCCATACTCAGTTTCCTTCCATGGCATGTCTTTGACAAAATGCTTGTATAATCCTCTATAATAGTACGATTTTTCATATAGTTCGTTATGTTTATCCCACTCTCCTGAGAGAATTACTCCCCTGTATATTGTTGGAAATTTGTTTCTATTTCTTCCAGTATGCTTATTATTTATTAATTGGTATTTCACCAAATCCGAAGGTATTGTCAAATTATTGTGCTTCTGTGTCTCATATTTTATATGGTTGTAATACAGGTACTTCAAAGCCTTATTTGTGAATTCGAACATTATTTTATTAGTGGTGTTTATTATATATACACATATTTTATAAATTACGGTCCTATTTTATCTGTTATATTATGGTTTGTTTCATGCATCCTGTGAAACCTAACGGATAAGTGTTCTACGAGGGTATAAATATATGAGTAGCCGAGTCAGTGTTGAATTTTGTCATCTAAACTCAGGCGTGAAAGTGTTATGAATATCTGGATGGTCAATTTTATTTTTTTAACCGCCGAGGGTGTCATAAAACTCTTGTCACACCGTAATGATAGTGCTTCCCGGATTGTCTCCGCGTTCGTAATTACGGTACTTCCTGAACGAGGTGGTACAGGGCGGTCTGATCGTTGAGGAAATATCACATTCTGTATGGTTACATGGTGGATTTCTATGCCAACCGATCAGGAACCGACGATGAGAACCAACTACACAACCACAGCAACAAGAACAGCCGATTTTGAGCGGATACACGACAGAGCTGTTGCTGATAGCCCCATGGTTTCAGGCCGTGGGCTGACCGAAGTCAGCCCGCGGCCGTCGCCGAGTTGTATGCTTCAGGAACCCCTATACCGTTAGTCTCAACATACCAGCACCGATCTAATTCCTCCTCCAGTTCCTTCCGAATCCAGTCACAGAACTTGGTAAACGTGAATTCGTCAGGAAGGTCGCGCCCGCCTCGCCGCGGGCGGGCGACGACCGCCTACCTGAGCACAAGCCAGAGATTCTCCAATAATGCTGCGACGAGCATGATTGCAAACCGCACGATAGGATCACGTGTCGTCGTGATCCTTCGTGCTTGCCGGAGTAAACGATAGGTCGTCTCAATGCCAGAGCGTTTTCTGTAGAGCCGTTCGACTTGCTTCGGTGACCGATCAGCCTCGTCCTCGTCATTTCGCACGTACGTCATTGCTAACGTCACCGGCTTTTCGTTTGAGACGACGTATGCTGTG
>LFCJ01004473.1_pt1 | contig 10247 bp, 7 predicted proteins | sample 643141 | NCBI WGS metagenome assembly LFCJ01 (sample SAMN03766243, study PRJNA286221) | soda lake metagenome | biome: soda lake; feature: Kulunda steppe; material: water; isolation source: sample B1-Br-g2 brine of Lake Bitter-1 | place: Russia: Kulunda steppe | collected 2010-07 | reverse complement strand
GGTACTCCGGGAAGAAAATCCCGCCGTTGCCCTCCCCAGCAACGGGGACGTGCCGGCCGTTTTCTTGGAGTTCTCGAATCCGGGTGATGATGTTCGTCGAGCCAATCGGCGTCAACTCGAGGGTGGCACCGATTTCGGTGACGGCGTCGACGAGTCGTTGCGAGACGTTGACCGCCGAGACGACCGTCTCGCCGGCTTCGAGTTCGGCGGCGGCGAGAGCGGCAAAGGTGGCGTCGCCGTCGATGTACGCACCGCGTTCGTCGAAGAAGATGGCGCGGTCGCCATCGCCATCATGGGCGACCCCAAGGTCGGCATCTGTCGCCCGGACGAGTCGGCCGAGATCCTCGAGATTTTCGGGGATGGGTTCGGGATTTCGGCCGGGGAAGTGTCCGTCGGGCTGGCTGTTGACGGTGACGACTTTACAGCCAAGTCGCCGGAAGAATTCGGGGCTGGTGAGTGTGCCAGCGCCGTGCCCGGGATCGAGGGCGACGGTGAGGTCGGCGTCGGCGATCGTCTCGCGGTCGAGGTGGTCAAACAGTTGGTCGATGTACGCCCGTCTGGCGGTCTCGACTTCTCGGACCCGACCGGTTTCGTCCCACGGTGCGACGGCAAACGCTTCCCCGAGGAGAATCTCTTCGATCCGCTCGAGGTCGGGAACGACAAGTTCGATGCCGTCCTCGCCGACGAGTTTCACGCCGTTGTACTGTGGCGGATTGTGGGAGGCGGTGATCACCATCGTCGGGACGCCTTCCGATTCGGCGTATACCTGTGCTCCCGGCGTCGAGATAACGCCGATGCGGTCGACGTCGGCACCCACGCTTGCGAGTCCGCTTGCGGCGGCATCAGCGAGCATTCGCCCCGTGAGTCGTGTGTCACGGGCGATCGCCACCCGGTCTGCGTCCCAGGCCGTCCCGGCGGCTTTGGCGACGCGCAACACGAACTCCGGCGTCAGTTCCTCGTTTGCGACGCCACGTGTTCCGCTCGATCCGAACACCTTCATTGAGAGATACTCTGCAGGGTATCCTCAAAGGGATTCCGGACTGTTCGAGTGACTGTTGCTCGCCTCAGAGCCACTTGACGGAACGTTTTCGACGCTGGCCGCTGAGCTATGAGTATGAGTACGATCGACGAAAAGCGTGTCTACGCCGATCGCCACGGGGCAACTGACGTCTACGTCGCCAGCGAGATGGGTCTCGTTCACGTCTCCGTCGCCGACGATGCGGTCGGCGAGTTCTCCCTGGTAAAACGGTGTCAGGCTCGAGCTATCGCTGCCGGCCCAGCCGTCGTTGCCGTTGGGACCGAGACGGATGTGCTTCTGGGCACGGCTGATTCCAGCGGGGAGATGGCGTTTGCCGAAGCTGGCTTCGGACCGGCGGTTGCGGTTGCAGTTGTCGGTGCCGATACCGGTGTAGACCGGAGTGAGGTGAGCCGAACGGGAGAGGACGGCGACAACGACTACCAACTCATTGCCGCTAACGATTCAGGACGAGTTGCCATGTACCGTGAAGGGACGTGGACCGATCTCGACTCCGACCTTGCCACCGAAACCAAAACGGCGGATTCCCCAGCGAACCCACTCGAGGTGCGGGCACTCGACGGGGACCTTCTGGCGGCAGCCAGCGGCGTCTACCGGCTTGCGAACGACCGACTCGTCCATGCCGGCCTCTCCTCGGTTCACGATGTCTCGACACCGGGTGTTCCGCTGGCGGCGACTGAGGAGGGACTGTACAAACTCGGGAACGGCTGGATGCTCGAGGACGATGTCAGTGGCCCCGTTGGGACGGTTGCGGCGGATCCGTCGACACCGCCGGGGCGACTCGAGCGAGCGCATGCGGTCGGTGCGGGTGGGGATGTGGTTTGGGCGTATGAGGGTGCGGGTGGGGTTGAGGCTGGGAGTGGTGCTGCGGCCGGCGGTGGGGTTGGGGTTGACGCGGACACTGAGCCAAACGAAAGCGGATGGACAACCTGCCCAACACCACCGGCACCGGTCGTCGACCTTGCCTACGGTCAGCGCTGTTACGCGGTGACTGCCGATGGACAGTTTCTGGCGTTGGCCGACGGCCACTGGCGCTCACATCATCTTGGCGTTCGCGGTGTGACGGCGCTAGCCATACCGACTAGCTGACCGTCACCGCTCCATAATCGTTATACCCGTCTGTATACCGTCCGAAACTAAACATTCGTCTGACAAACGTTCATTGTGAGCCGGTGTGAGTGTCCATCCAATGAGTACGATTACGCGTCGTCGACTCCTCGGAACTGCCGGGGCGGTGACGATGGGGGCCCTTGCCGGCTGTACGGGAGCCGGTGACGATGACGATGAAGATGCAGAGACAGACCAAGAGACAGTCGATGACTCTGCCAGCACTGAACTCGGCGAAGTGACGGTCGAAAACCTCTCGAGGGAGGAACACACCGTCGACGTTATTGTTGAATTCGACGGCGAGATCGACCACTGGTCGACCCACGAGCTAGATGACGAGACGACCGGCGTCTCCCTCGAGCCGAGTTGGCCGGAATCGGCGGGATCGGTGCGGCTGCTGGCCAGACTCGATGGTGAGGAAATCAGGCAGGTGCGCCCAGAGCAGTTAGCCGACCAACCGTGTGTTAACCTGACAATCGTTATCCGCCGTGACGGTACCTTACAAATTCTTCGTGATACCTCGAGTGGAGATTGTGAGGGTGCAGACGGCGAGGAAGCGGAACTCGAGTTTGAAGACGACGAAGACGACGACGAGTAGCATTGTCACAGTAGTGGTCTGATCACAACAGCGGGGACGGAACGAAAACGGGTTGTACCCCGGCGCGTGTTCGTTCGACCATGATCGTCAGTGGCTCGACATCGCAGGCACTCGCTGGGGCACTCGCCGCCGAACTCGACGAACCGCTTGCGTCAGTTGATTCCGACCGGTTTCCGGACGGCGAACTGCTCGCGTCGGTGCCGGGATTCGACGCCGACCGTGCGATACTCGTCACCTCGACAACCTCGAGTGATGCCCATATTGAACTGCTCCAACTCCAAGACGCCGTCTCCGAGGCCGGCGCAAGCGAGGTGATTACTGTCGTTCCGTATATGGGGTATGGCCGACAGGACAAGGCGTTCGCCACGGGAGATCCAATCTCTGCGCGGGCGGTCGCCCGGGCGATTTCGACCGGCACCGATCAGGTGCTGACGGTCAATCCACACGAACCGGCAGTCTGTGAGTTTTTCGAGCCAACGGCGGTCGCCGTCGACGCCGCAGGACTGCTTGCTGAACCGTTACCGGCTGACCTCGAGGAACCGGTCTTTCTCTCGCCCGATGCGGGAGCGGTTGGGATCGCTGAGACGGTTCGAGACGCCTACGGCACGGGTGAGGTCGACTACTTCGAGAAGACACGCCACTCAGGAACCGAGGTTGAAATCGCGCCGAGCGATGTCGATGTCACCGACCGGGATGTGGTCGTCACCGACGATATCATCGCGACGGGATCGACAATGAGTGAGGCGATTTCAGTACTTGGCGAGCGCGGGGTCGGCCGCGTCTACGTCACCTGTATCCACCCGCTATTGGCCCGGACCGCTTACACCCGTCTCGCTGCTGCTGGCGTCGAGGAAATCTACGGCACCGACACGATCGAACGCGCAGCCAGCGCCGTTTCGGTTGCGCCGGCGGTTGCGGCGGCACTCGAGGAGCTGTAGGCGTTTTTTGAACCGAGTTGTTTGTCTCGTCACTATGGGGGCCGAGACCAAGACCGGATCCGAAGCCCCAACAGACAGAGTGTGAGGGCAATGACGGCCGCGGAAACGCCAAACCCGGGCATTGGGAGTGCATCAAAGACCGGGCTCACAGTAACCGTCGTCTCCTGGTCGCCGGCTGCCACCTGATATCGTCCGGAGTCCTCGAAGCTGACTGTCGTCTCGAGCGTGGTGCTCTCGCCGGGACCGAGTCTGGCTGTTTGCTCGTCGGCGACGCCATTAGGTGTGTGAAACGCGACCGTCTCTTTCGCTGGCCGGTCGTGCTCGTTTGTCATCGTCGCCCGTATTGTCGCAGGTTCGCCGGGGCCGACCCGGCTGGGATCGGCGGTGAGGCCGGAAACCGTTGCCGTCGCTGGTGGTTGCACCTCGACGGTGATCGCCTCGTCTCCGACGCCAACCCGATACGTCCCCGGCTCCGTCGGTGTCCACTCGAGGCGGTGGCTCTCACGCGCTCCGGGCTCGAGTCGGCCCTCTTGGCGGTCGACTGCTCGGCCGTCGGCCTCGAGGGTAACGCCGTAGGTGCCGGCCTCGCTGTCGGTGTTCTCGACGTCGACGGTGAGGGTGAGTGTTTCCTCGGGAACTATCGGTGGCAGTTCGTCACTGCTTTTTGACTCGTTTCGGTACGGCCCGGACAACTCGACGTCCGAGGCGAGTCTGTAGCTGACCGATACCGAGTCATGATCGAAGGCGGCTTGGTGGTCGTCGGCCGACCACGTCTCCGGTACAGCCGAGGTTTGGGTGTACCGCTCGGCCTGTTCGCGAACTGCTTGCCCACCGGCGTCCTCGACGGCCGAGAGGAACGACGATTCGGTAATCGCCCCCTCTTGTAAGTTCAGCTCCCGAAGCACATCTCTCATCGTCCGCTCGCCGTCGGTCTCGAGTCGAAGCGCTCCGTCGAGTGTCCCAAACACGAGCGGTCCTTTCGTGTAGGGCGTCCGGTGATCAACCCAGGTGTTGGGATCTGCGAGCGTCGTGTCGGCCTGTGGTGAGCGTTCGCCATCGCGGAGGAACGCTCTGAACGCCTCGACATCAATTCGCTCCTGCTCGAGGGAGAGCAACGTCGCCTCGTACTCCGCTTGGGCTTCGATTAGCCACCGGGTTTCGGGGCTCGTGTCACCCGGACTTCGGACGAACGTCTGGCGTGTGTGGACGTACTCGTGGAGCCAGACGTTTCGCGGTTGGTCGAGTCGGGCGTCGTCTGTGACCCAGGCATCTGCTGTGCCATGTTGAACGCCGTTTGCCGCCCACGCCACGTCGCCGGTCGGCGCAGCAACGATGAACACTTCTGTGTTCCGCCCTCCGATGTCGAGGCTCCCGCTTGCATCCTCGAGTGAGTCGAGAATTTCTGTCGGTGACTCCTCGAGACTTGCGGCGGTGGGGACGACCAACCGGAACCGCTCGCCGTAGGCGCTTCGGGTGTGTTCGGTGAAGTCGCCAAAGTAGGCGAGATCCCCGCCGGTCGTCCCGGGGCCGTCGACGCGAACGGTCCGGTCGGTCGGCACCTCCTGCTCGCCGACGCGCGTCCATTGGAGCCCCAATTGTGGCACTGAGACGAGACCCCATGATCCCGTTTCGACAAAATAGTAGCCGTCGCCGTCACTGCCGTCTAATTCACTCTCATGTCCATGCCGGTGTTCGTGTCCATCTTCATGTGGACGAGGATGTAAATGGGGATGCTCGAGTACCCCACCAAACGCGCCGCTCGCTCGTCCATGATGGCGATCGATCTCAGTTCGGTTCGCCGGCATGGCAAACGTTAGTGTGGGTTCATCCGTCCCCCCGGTCCATTCATAGCTGTTGCCGCCAACGTGCTCGAACCCGTCGGCCGTCTCGACGGTCGCCGCCGACTCGAGATCGACCTCGAGTTCGGTTACCCGGTCGGGAATCGAAAACCGGACCTCGGTTCCGAACTCCCCTGGCGTGTCGGGCCGTTGCTCGAGGACTAGTTCCCGTTTCAGGGTCGCTTCGCTGTCGGTGGCGTCGAATGCCGATTTGACATCCATCCCGCCGCTGGCAGCGAGCCCAGCGTTGGCGGTCGGCTCTGCAGGAGCGGCCCCGACCCCAGTGCTGACGGCGAGACCAGCGATACCTATGGCCAGTATGAGGCCCAGCAACACAACGGGAAGACGACGACTCACGGAGTCACTAGAACCTGAATTATCAATACTATTGCGGGTTCCCGCTCTCCAGTTGACAACTGAACCGGTTGCGGTTCAAGCGCAAAAACGAACGTACTGATCTGGCTCCCGAAGTCGGCATGAACAGCGGTTTCTATATCGAATCGGCTTCGCTCACGTTGGCCTCCTCGTCATCGACTACCTCGAACTCGCCGAGGTCGCCGTCTTCGGTCGTATAAACGCCGTAGGTGTAGTTGCCAGCGTCAACGTCGTCGACATCCATACTAAACGTGACGTCCTTGCTTTCGTTCCCCTCGAGGGAGCTGACTTGCCGTTCTCGGAGTTCGCCGTCGATCCGGAGTTCGACGTGTTGGCGGGTTTCGAACTCGCTTGGGTTCGAAATTGTTGCGACAAGTTCGACCTCCTCGTCTGACCCATTCGCGGTGATGGTCTCTGGCGCATCCACGGCGTCAACGGTGAATGAGGTCTGTGAATCGTCTTCCTCGCGCTGCTCGACGGTGACGCTTGCGGTATCGCTAACCGGATAGCCGTCGTCGATGTACGGTCGGTCGGCCTCGCCGTCGGTTTCCTCATAGACGAACGTCTCGTCGTCGGTCCCGTCCTTGTGAACAGTTGCGGTCAGATGGCCGAGCATCTGCAGGTCGTCCTCGCTACGCTGCTCGACGGTGACGTTCTCGTGGTCACCACTCTCGAGATACGGTGAAACGCCGACGATTTCGTTTCGTTCATCGGTGATGACGACGAAGCCGCCGTCCGAAAGGGAGACGGTGTCGACGGTAGCGCTTGTTCCGTCGCCGTCCTGGTCAGTAAATTCGATCGACGCCTTGGGGGGATCGGCAACTTCAGAGCCGAAAATCATCGGTGCTTGTCCGACAACCGTGCCTGCCGCGAGTACGACCGCGATTGCAATCACGAGCGCGCCGAGTTGTTTGAGTCGTGAGACTGTCAGTGTGGGTGCCATTAGTCGCGAGTTTCTACTGACTAAGTGGGCGTCCACGCGGTTAAGTTGCTCACTCAGTTCGCCGCTCTGTGGTGGGATTAACCCGAATATTCGCCAGTTAACACAGTTCACGTCCCATGGTTTTCTCGGATTCAAACCGGTTGGACGATTCGGCGAACCGACGAGTCGAAGCGGGTTTAGCCCCCGACCGATGAGGGTCACTAATGGCACTTTGCGTGACGTTTCTTGGCACCGCTGGTGCCGTTCCGACAACCCGACGAAACCCGAGCAGTGTTTTCGTCGCTCGAGGCGGCGACCAACTGTTGTTCGATGCCGGCGAGGGAACCCAGCGACAGATGATGCGATACGGAACGGGATTCGGAATTAGCCATCTGTTTGTCACGCACTTACACGGCGATCACGTCCTTGGGATCCCGGGGTTGGTCCAGACCTTCGAGTTCAACGACCGGACGGAGCCACTGACTATTGTGACGCCGCGTGGAACCCGCCGTGAGATCAGGTCGCTCGTGAACCTCCTCGGGACCCAGCCATCCTATCCGGTCGAAATCAACACGGTCGGCCCCGGCGACGTCGCCTACCGGGCCGAGGAGTACGAGGTAACCGCCTTCTCGACCGACCATCGCACCCGCTCGGTCGGCTACGCCCTCCTCGAGGACGACCGCAAAGGGCGGTTTGACCGCGAGCGCGCCGAGGAGTTGGGCGTCCCCGTCGGCCCAAAGTTTTCACAATTACACGAGGGCATCCCCGTCGAACTCGAGGATGGCACCGTCATCGATCCCGCAGATGTCGTCGGCGACCCCCGACCTGGCCGCTCGCTCGTCTACACGGGCGACACTCGCCCTACAAAATCGACCGTCGATGTCGCCGACGAACCCGACCTCCTGATTCATGACGCCACCTTCGCCGACGACCGTGCCGAACGCGCAAGAAAAACGGCCCACTCGACGGCACGGGAAGCCGGCGAAATAGCCGCCGAAATGGGTGCAAGCCGGCTCGCGCTGATGCATCTCTCCTCGCGGTATGCCGGGAATACACGCGCCCATCTCGAGGAGGCCCGAGCGGTTTTCGACGGCGAGGTGCTCATGCCCGACGATGGGCAGTCTCTGGAGATTCCGTATCTTGACGCAGTGTAGGGGCGCTCGAGGGTGTGGGGTGGGCAGAGGCGCGGACACACAACAGTGAGAGAGCCAAATCCCGCGCCGGATTTATATCCTGTTCCTCCCTACCATCCCCTGTGAGCACGCGAACGAGTGCGCTCGACGCCGTTGTCTTTGGAGTCGATATCCAGAGTGGTGACATCCGTGGTGATGCCCCCTCCTACGCGCTGGTTATCGACGACGGCGAAGACCGAGAGCGCGACGTCGTCTCCTACCGCAAACTTCGCCGGCTGATCGCCGACCGCGAACCAGCGATCGTCGCGACGGATAACATGTACGAACTCGCAGCCGACAAAGACGAGTTGGTCCACTTTCTTGGCTCCTTGCCTGCCGGCACGAAACTAGTACAGGTAACGGGTGCCGAACAGCCCGAACCGCTCTCTCGAGTCGCCAACCGACACGGCATCCCCTACGGGAAAGAGCCGATGAAGGAGGCCGAAGCGGCGGCCCGGTTGGCCGCCCACAATGTCGGCCAAGAGGTCTCTGCCTTCACCAATACGACAGAGGTAAAGGTCTCTCGGGGCCGCTCGACCGGCAAAGGCGGTTGGAGCGCCGACCGCTACACCCGCCGCATCCACGGCTCGGTCAAACGCCGCGCCCGCGAGGTCGAATCCGAACTCGAGGACGCAGCCCTCGAGTACGAAAAAGATGTCCGGGAGAGCTACGGTGGCTATGCAAACGCCGTCTTCACCGTTGAGGCCCAACCCACTGAGATCCCGGTCTCCAGAGAGCGTTCGGGCGATGTCCGGATCGAAATCGAGCGCTTGCGTCGGGATGGCATCGAGTTCAAGCCGCTCGTGAAACGACGGGATCACGTCCTCGTCGGGATCGATCCGGGGACGACGACCGCCGTCTCGATTGTCAGTCTCGACGGCGAGGTACTCGACGTCTGGAGTTCGCGCATGAGCGACCGGGCGGACGTCATCGAGTGGATCGTCGAACGCGGACGCCCCGTCATCGTCGCTGCGGACGTAACACCGATACCGGAGACGGTCGAAAAGTTCCGTCGGAGCTTCGATGCTGCCGGTTGGACGCCACAGCGCAACGTCCCAATCGACGAGAAACAACACCGCACGCGCGAGGTCCCCTACGACGACGACCACCAACGGGACGCCCTCGCCGCCGCCCTCTTTGCCTTTGACGACCACAAAGACCAGTTCGAGCGCATCGCCCGCAAGGTGCCGCCGGGACTCGACCGGGAGGCCGTCACCGCTCGCGTCGTCGCCGGCGAGGAAAGCGTCGAAGCCGTTATCCGCGAGTACGAACAGGAGGACGAACCCGATGAACCCGACTCGAGTCACGAGCCACGGGAGTTGACCGCCGAAGAAAAACGCATTCGGGATCTAGAGCGTCAGGTCGACCGCCTCCAAACACACACTGACGACCTCGAGGAGCGCCTCGAAAAGCGAGATGACCGGATCGAGGAACTCGAGGGGCAACTGTCGGCGACCCGCCGGAAAGAACGTCAGGAGGTGCGCAAACAGCGGGAAGTTACCCGTATCCAGCGCAAAGCCGACCAGTTCGAACGCGAACGCGATGAGGCATACGAGGACGTCAAGGCTCTCGAGGCGAAAATTGAGCGGCTCAAAGACCTTTGGAAACTCGACCATTCGAACTTCAGTGATGTTTCGGAGAAAAAAGAGGGGCTGGTCGCGGTGAAAGTAGTCGAGAAGTTTACGCGGGATGCAATCAGGGATGCCAACGAGGCCTACGGTATCGCATCGGGTGATGTGGTTTATCTCCGGGATGCAAGCGGTGCTGGCCGGTCGACAGCCGAACTGTTGGTCGAATTCGAGCCGCGTGTCGTCCTCAAAGACGGCGGGCTTTCGGATATCGCTGAGGAGATTCTGTTCGCCGAGGAGATTCCATTCGGCCCCGCCGATGACGTCGACTGGCAGGAGATCGACGAGTTAGCTGTCGCTCGAGAGGCCGATGTCGAGGCCGTTATCGACGACTGGAAGGGGCGGGCGACAGAGCGCGAACGCGACCAGCGTGAGGAGTTAGTCGATCAGTTGATTAGTGAACATCGGGCGGGGAACAACGAGGCGTCGAACTAGTACTCCGCCATGCGCCGAAAGCGTTTTTATCGGTTACTCGTTTTGCCCCCGTCCTTCCAACCGTGAGAGTCCGGGTACCTCCGCCGGTTCGACCTCCTCTGCCAGCTCATCGACACTCTCGACTGGCCCTCGCACAAAGAGTGCATGGGCAACCAACAGCATCCCGATCACGCCAAACAGCGGCATCGAAACCTCGAG
>LFCJ01004472.1_pt1 | contig 10248 bp, 5 predicted proteins | sample 643141 | NCBI WGS metagenome assembly LFCJ01 (sample SAMN03766243, study PRJNA286221) | soda lake metagenome | biome: soda lake; feature: Kulunda steppe; material: water; isolation source: sample B1-Br-g2 brine of Lake Bitter-1 | place: Russia: Kulunda steppe | collected 2010-07 | reverse complement strand
GATCTCGCTGATAGAGATCAGCTTCGTCAGTATTGCTAGGGTTCGTTGATGCTGGCGATTGACCACTGATATCAGAGGGTTCTGACGAGTGATTCTCTTCTTCGTTTGAGTTTTCTATCCCACTGGACACTGTATCTGTTTTTGACTCATCAGACTGTGTACCATTGGAATCAGTCGATATTGTGGTACTCTCAGAGTGGCCAGCGGCTTGAACTGCATCACGCCAAGAGTCAAATTTCTCTTCCACGTGTTCAATATCGATATTAGAGTGCTCCTCGAATTCAGTTGTTGTTAGATCTGCTCCAATCTCTCCCTGGAGCCGCGATATTTCTGTTTTTATTTCTTGCTTCGTAGGTGCTTCAGAAGCACGATACGCCTTGCTCCAGGATCTAAAGTACTCATATACATGCTTAACATCCATGTCGGATTCCTCGACAAAATCAGATCGCATCGGGAAGGTTCGAACTTTCTCTCCCACCTTACGTATTTCAGCGAGAACTTCCTTACGCGATGGTGAGTCAGCAGAACTTAAATTAGATTTTTCCTCGTCATTTTGTTGTGTATCTTTTAATTCAGATGTATCCGTAGAAATGTTTTGACTTTGGTTTGAATTTGTATTTTTCTGTTCCTCTACAGAACTTACAGCTGCTTCGTAAGCCTCATGCCATGAGTCAAAATGATCGTAGACGTCAGTAATTTCTAAATCGGATTCTTCAATAAAGTCTGACCGCATTGGATAGGTTCGAATAGTTTCGATAATCCGACGTATTTCAGCAATGATTTCTTCACGTGATGGTGAATCGGACAAACTATCTTCTGAGTTGTCTTCTTCAACAACTTGCGGACTTTCTGGTGGTGACTTGTTCGTTGTAGATCTCTGAGTTCGATTTGTTAATTTTATTGACAGTGTTTGTTCGCCTTCACTTACTGAAACAGATGTGAAACAGTTCTGGTAGCCTTCTTTAGAAACAAATACACACACGTCATCAGAAAACACAGGGAGATTAAAGATGGCCTCACCGTCTGTGTCTGTCGTTGTTTCGGCTATCGGTGACGGGTTTTCGAGAACAACAGATGCTTCTGGTACTGTTTCACCAGATTCATCAGTAATTTCAACAATTACGGTGGCTGGATTGTCAGTTGTCTCAGCTTCTGGTTCAGATTCGGATTCTGTGTTCGTATCAGAACGGGATTCTGACTGGCCGTCTTCATCTAATTGTTCCACGGACTCCTGGACAGGGAGCGTTCCTGGAGAGAGTGATTCTGGCTTCCAGTAGGTCGTCAACACTGGATGCGACAACGCCTCACCAACATTTGAGTCGATCTCAGAGGTGATTTCGTCTAAGAACCGACGAGCGACATCGTCTTCGACGATCTCTTCGGTTGGTCGGTCATCTTTGATTTTCGCCTGTGAGCCGTGTGTTTCAAGCACGCGAACGATCTCGGATGCCGTACTGTCCGCGACCACAAAGCCAGGATGCTCACGGAAGCGTGACCCAAGTGCTCGGAACTCACTCGCTCGTCGGAGCAGTCGACGGCCGTCTTCGCCAGGCAGCCGAGCTTCTGGGTCGGATGCGAGTGCAACAACTTGGTAGAAGTGAGCTTGTTTGTCACCGGTGGGGTTCCGAAGAATTCGCCCAATCCGCTGAATGAGCGAGGCATTCACACCACCTTTTGCGAGATTGATAGCGACATCTGCATTCGGCAAATCAACACCAACACCGAGCACTTCACCAGGTCCGACGAGGACTCCCTGGGTGGCCTCTTTGAATTCACTAATCGAATCGTATGGCGCGTCGGTTCCCTGCTCGGGAATTGTGATGAGGTCTTTTCCGTACCGCTTTGCAAGATGCTCACCGACCGCTTCGGCCTGTGTATAACTTTGGACTAATACGATAGACTTGCGCTCTGGGAGATGGGCCTTGAGGAGTTGCCCGATGGTCTCAGCAGGTGGCGAGAGTTGCCACCGTTTTGGCTTTCGAGAGAATGCAGCGGTGGCGAATCTGTCGAACGCCTCATTGTTGTCTCGTGCTTGCTTGCCTTCTTTTGTGTGTGCAAAGGACCGCAGATCCCTGAGCGTCTCAAACTGTGCTGGAACACTATCAGGGAGTGTCTCGGTGAGTTCGTGTGGCTCAAATTTGTGTTCAGTAGAATTGTAAACCGTAGCAAGAGGTTTCGTCGATGAGGCTATACCCTCGACGGTCTCACCGCTGTCGCTGGCAGCATAACACACATCCCACCGGAAGTCAGCAACAACGTTTTGTGAGCGAGCGTCTTCGATCGTGAATTCAATACACTGCTCTAGGTTCGCTTCTAAGGCACTTTTGACTGAGTCATCTCCAAGCCACTCATCGTCAATCGACCCAGACATTGCGAGGATACTGTCCGTTGCATCTATCAACTCTTCAAACAAATCGCGCCAGCCACGGCTGTCACGACGACCACTACTGTACCGGTGAGCCTCGTCGAGAATTACTAAATCATAGGTGTGCTGGATTTCGTTGTTGAGTAACTCTTGGGCAGTTCGAAACTCGATATCACCCCATTTGAGTTCAATAACGTTTTCTTCGGCAGTTTGACTCTGTACAGTCCTGCTACGTGGTATATTAAGATGCTCGTCGAACTCACTTTGCCATTGTTTGAGTAGCAGGTCTTGCCCAGCAACAATTAGTATCCTATCTCTACCTTCTCCCGAGTTTTCGATCGATGGAATGCTATCAGTGTCTGCAGGATGGAGTTCACCAAATTTGTGCGCGATGGCTGCAAGCCCAAGGACTGTTTTCCCTGTAGCTGTCGCCATATCCACATAGCCTTGCGTATCGGCTTTGACCCATTCCTTGATGCCCTCCTGTTGGTGATCCCAAAGCGGTGTAACCATCTGTGGTCGGTCTAACTGTTCAAGGAGCGACCGATTGCCGATAGATGTGCCTGTTTCACCGGTGATCGCATCAATGAGTACGTCGGCATAGGTTGTTACAGCTGGATCGGAGAATAATTGATACAATAGATCGGTGACTGCCTCTGGTTTCTGAAGTGGTTGGCGGGCAAGATCACCACTTGACCCCTGTGTGATTAGTTTCTCAACCAGTGCCTCAGTGGTCCGATTGAGATCCGAAATATCCGAATGGCCCAAGTCCAGCTTTTCTAATTCGACTCGCAATTCGTTCAACCTAAACGCAAGATCTCCCAAGTCAGTAGCATCGTAGTCATCGATCAAGCGTGGAAGGTCAGATTGAGCTCCCGCCAACGCCTGGAGGCCATCGACATAGTGCGGCCCACAAGCACTTCCAAAATCATTTCGACCGATAGTACCGCCGTGATCAAAGGCACTATCAGTCGTTCCCAATGCTACATCATAACATACATCGATTGCTGCCCGATCGATCTGCGATGGCCAGTCGCCTTGGTCGATTTTATCCCGATCTAACCGTGCCTCAAAGAATTGCTCATCAAGACTCTTGTAGGAGGTTCGATCATCAATCTGATTTTTAAATGGGTCCATATACGTACCGGGCAGCGGTATAGAGTCATATATACAACAGACTCATATAAGCTTTAGTTGTGATACTATCAGATTTGATGACTCAAATTAATGTATATGATTCTCAAGTTATTCTCTTCGCTACTGATCAGTCATAATATACATTAATCAGCAATGAGTTCTCTGACTAACAAGTAACATGGATGGCTCATTGCTGGACAATACGGAGCTTCGTGATATCCTCCGAGAAATCAGCGAACAGGTAGATGGTCCTATCCGGCCAGATTACATCGACTCATTAGATTCAATCGGCATTGAAATATTCGTATCACGGTTCGGATCGCTGGCTCAAGCTTCTCTCGAAGCTGGATGTGAGTACGAGACCGACAAGCCGGATCCAGATGTCTATGCCGCTGGCCTTTCCGAAACCCAGCGAAATCGACGACAGCAACTAATCGAAGACCTCGTACGGATAGTCCAAAATCTAGAATATAAGCCATCTACGCGCAATCTCAAGGTGTACGGACGCGACATCTCTGCGTGGAAAATCCAAGAGTTTGGCTCATTCACTGCGGTTGTCTTGGAGGCGGGTCTCGATCCTGACGACATCCCAGGGTACATCTCTCCAAAAGAGTTCACTGAGGAACTCCAGAGGCTTGCGAATCAAATCGGGGCAGCACCGAGCCGTGATTTCGTCGGCGAGCAAGGTCAAATTAATCTTGATACGTATGATACCAGGTTCCCTACCTGGGACGTAGCACTTGAATCAGCAGGACTAGATCCGAACGGGATTGATACTCGTGGAGAGATTGTCCGGGAACTCGAACTCCTAGCTGGGGAGCTTGGTCATCGACCAAATGAGGATGAGATTGAACTGTACACTGGAATCGATCTCCTAGATGTGAAATGGATGTTCGGCTCAATCGAACATCTACTCGATACTGGGGAAATTCCACCGAAGCGTGAATTAATACCTTCAGGATCGCTTACTCGTCCACCGAACGCGACATCGGATATCCCATCACACACAGATCTCCTTAGAGAGGTGTTCACACTCCGACGTCGGTCCGAAACTACACTTGAGACGCCAGAATCGCAACAAGAAGCCTTCGATAGACGGGGAATTATTGACGAGAAACACTACGATGCTCAGTTTGGATCGGTCTCCGAGGCGTTTGAATATGCAGAAAACTTGGATGCTAGATCGTACTCGGAACGTCGGGATGAACGAGTCAGGGACATCCCTATGGAGTTACTCGCTGAGTATGCACAGGAACTTGCTGATATTTTGGAACGTCGACCCCTAGTTGACGAAGTGGTTACTCTTACAGACGCGAGTCTCGAGGCATATATCGAAGAGTTCGATTCTTGGGACTCTGTATTCGAAACAGAACTAATCGGTGGTAACAAGGAGACGAGTGGTGAAGTCATACCAACCAACTCTGATATTCTTGAAGATCTTGAGAGGGTTGGAACGTATGTCGAGCGACCACCCACATACGAAGATATTAGAGATGTAGGGTATTATCCTGTTGAATCGGTGCTACGTCGATTTGGGAGCTGGCCCGCCGCGCTCAATGCAGTCGGCGTTGAAATCAGCCCAGACATTCCTTCGGAGTACTTTGCAGGAGATCTAACACAGCAAACCATCTATCGTTCGCAACGTCTACGCGAAGAACAGTTCGATTATGAGGCCGTCCTCCGTGATGATCTCCACCGAATTGCTCTAGATATCGGACGGGTTCCTACGTGGGAAGACATCGAAACGTTCGGTGCTTACCCTATCACCGACTTCAAGCAATCATTCAGTGACATCTCTTCGGTCATTGACGACCCTACGGTTGAAACACATCATATCAATGGTCTTCAGAGCGGAGAAGAACGATCACAACTGACAGAGGATCTTGCGAGAGTCGATGAATATGTCGACGGTAAAGTGTGGCCTCGTGATATCGCGTTCTTTGGTTACTACACGCTTCCCTCGTACTTAGGTATCTTTGGGACACTTGAGGAGGCCTACGCTACAGCCGGTCTCGAAACAGACCACCTTCCGCAAACGGTTTCTCAGTGGGCCGAAGCTTGGGATGAGAAATTCCCTGATGCGAAATCATTCTTATCTACGCTCCGGACACAGTATGAAAAGACTGGCGAGGCCCCAACGATGGCTGAAATAAATGAATCCGGAGGCTACGCCCAACGATGCTACGAATACTACGACACATGGGAAGAGGCTCTAATAATCGCCGGCATACCGCCTGAGCGTCGCAGTCCCAGACGTAGTGCCTCGAAAGAACAGCTTCTTACTGCGCTTCGAGAGTTGGCAGATGAGATCGGATACCCACCCAAGACAAATGATGTCAAAGAGTATGGTGAATTCGGGCTGAATTCCTACTATAACTATTGGTCGAGTTGGCAGGATGCACTGGCTGCCGCCGGATTAATCGGTACTCAGACCAGTGACCAAAGTCGTGATTCGAGTGAGACCGACGAACAGATATCTGCAAAAGACGGTGATTCAGATGTCTTAGATCAGATCATTGCGGATATTGAGGGTGCTATGGAGGAAGACGGTTGAGCGACTGCACCTGCGCCGACAGAAACGAAATACCAGACCGTTGTATGCTTGTCTGCAAGTTGTAATTTGCACTAACTATAAATCAGTACTGCTGGTATACGGTAATAAATGAGCGATCCAACGGATCCGACCGAATCCTATGACGGAAGAATCAGGGTGCACTTACTCCGAGATACAGAGGACAACGAGGTTATTCCGTGCTCGTCGTTCACAGAGGCCATTGCGGTAATCAAACGAAAGCGAAATTCTGCCACCGTCAGTAAGATTGTGGACCGAGACGAAGATGTGGTGTTCTCATCTGCGGATGTCGACATCAAGACGTGGGAGCGAGTGTGGAAAAACGAGAAACGACGCTTGTCAGTCAACGTTGAGGAGTATGAGTGCCCCTACGACAGTATCTCGTGCTTTGCCGATGATCTCTGTGTACAGTGTAAGATGGATAAAATCCAGAACAGTCCTCGGTTCTCTGGTCAGTAGTTTGCTGGGTGCTCAAGTTAGAGCGACCGTGAAAAAAGTAGTCGAGTAGTATGCGTGAATACAGATTTCCCTTCTGTGAGAGATAAAGACAACGTTTGAACGATGATGAGTTCACGTCTTCGTTCTGCTTGCAAGCCTATTGATCATCTCAAGTATCGATGGCATCTTCCCATGTGTCAGCTCCTCCAGCCAAGTCCTCAAGGTCGCGCTCAAGCCGCTCGATGTGCCTGGTAAGTTCTTCAGCAGATAGCGTCTGCAGTCGACGGAACGCAGGATCTATTTCGGGTGTGAGGCCGCCTTCTCCAGGAGTACCGTGGTGCCGTTCTCGGCGGACGAGTTCTTCGCGGGCTGCGCGGAGTTCTGCGGTTAGGTGGGTACGTTCGCACATTGGTTGGCTTGACCCAGCACGTATCTGCTGCTTGTCGTCGACAGAGACTATGCTAGGTCAATTACACGCAAAGATCAGCAGCGTGGAGCAAACTGTACAGAGATATTAATTCTCAACATACTCTATTAGACCGGTTATCTTAGTATTTTCGTCAATGAGCAGTCTTTCTAATAGCTTCTGAAAGTAGCATTTACCACTAGTTAGAGTTCATGACCATCTTTATATGATTTTTCTAAGTGATCATACTCTCCTCTACTAATATTTCGACCAATTGGTTCATCGCTCTCCGTCGTGTGATACTTATCTGGACCATATTTGACAAAGTTACTTACAGCAGGTCCCTTGTGTTGGTTGAGAATCTTGCCTTTATTTCCACATCGTGGACAAACCAGTGCTTCGACCTTGGACGGATCAGGGAGCGTCAAGTCTCGCTCATCACATTCAGAACACTCGAACCGCATTGGGGTCCGGGGTTTACCTTCGTGTTTGTGTTTTAATTTTGTTCCCTCATGTTCGAGGCTGTAGGGTGGCATCTCTTGTATCTCAACGGCCCGTGCTAATCTGGTGACCTCTTCTCGAGACATCTCTTCGTCACAATTCAAGCATAGAATCTGAGATTTGCCCGTATCTCGTCCAATTTTCCGGAATAGATACTTATTGGCAGACTTACAATTGAGGCACCGGAAGTCTGGTTCCCAGATGTGCCCTCCGGGCATCTCGAAGTCTTTGAGCATCTCGAGGGTTTCAGATTGCCGTTCGAAATTCCGATTCCATTCAATGACAGCATACTGCAACAGTCCACGGATCGCTTCTCCAGCACCCATACTCGACTGCCGGCGGATCATTTCTATTGCTTCTATGAGCCATTTATTGACTGGGATTGAGATATTTCTCACATCTTCATCAGATTTCTCACTGTCTGAGGACTTACTAGAATCTGTTGAGTATTTAGCCATTATATAATTATTAAGCTTGTTTTATGTTAATTATTTGGTGTCGTATCTATGTTCTGCTGCGGATTGAAAACACACAATGAATTATGTATTGGAGAAAATGTTTGCTTATATACTTTTCTGCAAAACAAGCAGCTTTCAATGTCCATGATGACCGGATTATAATCAAGCAGGCAGAAATAGTCGACTCGAATTAGCAACGTGGACTCATTCCACCAGTTTCCATGTTCATTTCACCTACATGTTATAAGTGACTACAATCAAAGCTAACAATAAGACGAATAATTGGATCTAACTCGGATGCTTTATTCGACTGTAGTTCCACCTCAGGTAACCCCTAAAAATCATCACAAATACTAATCAATGAAACTTGGACACCTAGCCGACATCCATCTCGGACATCGACAGTACGGACTGAAGCAGCGCGAAGACGACATGGCCAACACGTTCGAAGCGACACTCCGGCTCATCATGCAGGATGATCCCGACGCAATTCTCTTACCAGGTGATTTGTTTGACTCCCGTGACCTTCGACCGAAGATCTTGGAAGCCGCCGAACAAGGCCTCAGTGTCGTCCCAGACGACGTTCCAGTGTTGGTCTCCCGAGGCAACCATGACGAGAATTTAACGCCTCGTGACGTGACGTGGCTGAATTATCTCCACCGTCGGGGACACATCGTCTTGCTTGAGGCTGATCTGGAGTCTCACCCAGAGATCGCTCAGTTCGACCAACACGACGTCGACGACCTCGGAGAGGACTCGGGCTTCTACGATATCGAAACGGTGGCCGGAACTGTCCGTGTGTTCGGACTGCAGTGGCGTGGGGCCCGAACAGATACCGCACTCGAAGAGGTCGCAGCAGGAATCGAAGAAACTGCAGCAGAACACGGTGAGCCAGACTCTACGATCCTCTTGGGTCACTTCGGCATCGAAGACGAGGTCCCTGCTCTCGGTGGGAATGTTACACACGCTGAACTCCAACCAGTTCGTCAAGTAGTTGATTATCTTGCATTAGGACACATCCACAAGCGGTACGACTCTGGTGGCTGGATCTACAATCCTGGATCACCGGAAGCCCACTCTACGTCGGAAGCCCGAGATGACTGGGACCATGGCTACTATACGATCGAATTGAGTGTGGATGACACTCATGATGGTCCTGGCAACCTCGCTCACGACGTGACACATCATCCCGCTCGACGGCGTCCCTTCTATACGATTGACTTTGATGTGACCCCGTACGAATCGCCGGGCGAGCTCAGAACAGAATTCCACGATCACGTCAAGCGTACCAAACGATCACTCCAGCAGCTGTTGGATCAAGAGGAGTTCCTGTTGGGAGATGACCGTCGCCAACCACTGCTCGACCTCCGCTTCGAGGGTACGCTTCAGTTTGATCGGAGCAACTTCCGAGTCGACGAACTCGCCGAAGAGGCTCACAAAGCCTGTGATGCACTCTACGTACAGACAAACACCAGTCGTGTCACGACGGCAGAGATCCAAGAACTGCTGGCCGACCTCGACGACGACGAGGTGTTCATCGACGGTCGGTTACAAACTGCAGCTCTCGAACAGCGTGTTTTCGAGACGATTGCGACCGAGTCAGAGTACAGTGATCACACTGATGAGGTGGCGGGGCTCCTTGGTGAGGCCCATCGGATGGCTCAGGGCAACGAAAGTGCTGATGACATCGCAGACGCCATTTCAGACCACCGTCGAGAACTCTTTCCGGAAGCCACAGCCGATGTCTCGCTGGATATTGAAGAAGACCCCTTCGATCACGACGAGAGCGACCGTGACGAACCGGACCAACAGGCCGCTGCTGTACCCGGAGGCGATGCCGAATGAAGATCATACAAGTAACCCTCGAAAACATCAAATCATACGAGGATAGAACAACGATTCCGCTTCAGGGAGGAGTGAATGCAATTCTTGGTGAGAATGGCTCCGGTAAGTCGACAATCCAGGAGGCAATCGGGTTTGCGCTCTTCGATTCCCTGCCGTTCAAATACAACGAGTTCGTCCGCGAGGGTGAATCCTCGGGGACGGTCGAAGTGACCATCGAGGTAGATACCCCCGATGGGCCACAGCAGTACCGTGCCACACGGTCTGCGGGATATTCCAAGTACGGTATCGCACGATACGACACCACGGCTGAGGAATGGGTCGACCAAGATATTGACTCGAAGTCAGAGTACATCAAATGGCTTTGTACTCGGTTCGATCTGGCCGACGGCGACGAACTCCAAAGCCTCTGGGAGTCCTGTATTGGGGTTCCACAGACCCGGTTTTTGTCCGACTTCGCACAGACAAGTGGGGCTCGGACGACGACGTTCGACGAACTCCTGAACATCGATGCATACGAGGAGTCGTG
>LFCJ01004471.1_pt1 | contig 10248 bp, 9 predicted proteins | sample 643141 | NCBI WGS metagenome assembly LFCJ01 (sample SAMN03766243, study PRJNA286221) | soda lake metagenome | biome: soda lake; feature: Kulunda steppe; material: water; isolation source: sample B1-Br-g2 brine of Lake Bitter-1 | place: Russia: Kulunda steppe | collected 2010-07 | reverse complement strand
TTAGCTGGCTGCTTGCCAGCTGCTGCACCCTTGCCAACGGTAGGTGCCGCCTTTGCTGGCTGCCTGCCCGCTGTTGTTGCGGCCTTAGGGGAGGGCCCTGCATGGGCTGACGGCCTCTTCTTGGCAGCTTGCGCAGCCTGTGCAGCAGTGGCTGCACGCTGCGCGCCTGTTGCCTTGCTGCCTTGGCCCTTCTCATCCTCCTGCTGTTCCTCCTGAAGAGAGCAGACAGAAGGGTCCATGCACGTTTTATCTTGAATGCTCATTTTGGACATGGCACAACTTAGGGTGCAATCTCACAGTGAGTGCTGAGCTGTACCTTTCTTAAGTTTTACCCTGTGCGATTTGCAGCACTATATGGCAAGGTGACAGCCAAAACAAAGAAAGATCTAGGTTTTAAATGCCTGTCTCCTGCAGTTGCCCACCTACTTTGCATCAAAACACCGTGTCCGCAAGAGGAAACGCAAAGTTGTGCAACTACTGTGCCTCAAAGCACTGTGTCCACGCGAGCAGGCCAGCTAATTCAGGATGCCTTTCATACCTCCTCAGACACAGAAGAGCTGCTGCTGTCATCACTATCATCCTCACTTTCTGATTCCTCATCCTGCAGGGGTAAAAGCAAACACCAGGCCCTTTCAACCTCACCAGCTTTATCAAATACAGCATTTGAACTGAGCAATGCACCAGCATTTGACCAAAATTTGAGCAGATCAATTAGTGAGAGCATGGCCCTCTTGCCTGGCTACCCGACTGCCCTTAAGGTACAAGGGTGCAGGGTCCAGAGGTGGCCATAAAAACTCACACAAGCAAGGTAAGTGCATGTGCAAGACGTGCCAATCCTTACAGGTCACTTCCTGTGATGATCACCTATCTTACCTCACTTCCATCATCACCGCCATCGTCTCCGGATTCTTGCACTGAGCCTTTCCGCATGCGCTGCAGCCATTCATCCATGCGGACCCAGCCTTTTCCGTCTTGAGGCAGGGCTGTGTAGACCCTAAAGGGCAAGGAAACAAAGCACAACACCTGCTTTAATTCAACACAGAACAGGCAAAGAGCAAAACTGCCTAGATCCATGGCTATTTCAAGTGGCACACATGGCAGACAGCATTGTGAGGCAGGACCGTGTAGACCCTAGATGGCAAGGAAACAAAGCACAGCACCTGCGTTAATTCAACACAGAACAGGCAAGGAGCAAAACTGCCGAGATCCATGGCTATTTCAAGTGGCACACATGGCAGACAGCATTGTGAGGCAGCACAGCTGATTTAATTATATGCATGGATAGCGCCTTTCGCTGGGAGAGACCAGTAGCTGAGGCAAGTTGTGATGCCTTTCACTGGAGCTCGCCTCTGGGCTCGACTTCTGGCTGGACTTAACAGGTCCAGCACACGTGCTGTACAATATCTTTTACACTTAAGATTGCAAGGCACACTCTGCTGGCCAAGTCCCCGACCTGGAGGCAGCCGACCAGTGCTGGGCACCTTGAGAGAAGATTGGGCTTGCGTCCTTGCAAAACATGGGGCCAAAATGGACCGCCACGCAAGAAAACATAACGCCCAATGCCGCCCCATAACAGTAAACAACAGTCACTCACTTGCCTATGAGCAGTGACAAAGAAGGGGAGCACTGTTGGTTTCATACCCACTTGAAACTGCGCCGCCAGACTTTGCCTTTGGCGCCGCACGCCTCCTCAAATCGCGAGGGCGTCATCCACTTGCCCTTGTAATAGACCATGGACCCCTCTCCATTGGGACCCTACAAAACAAACAACAAATTAACAGCATGCTCAAGCTGCTCAAGGGGAGAGATCGTGCACAGCACATGAGCCCTCAAACCCTACATTGTTCCCACATTGAGACGGTCAGCTTAGCCAGAAACTCTGGCACTTAGCTCAATGACCTTCATCTGGCTGGCAGTGGTATGCACTCAGGCCATCACACTACCGAGAAACAGAGATCATGGACAGAAACTGCAAAGCTAATGGACAGCTTTGTGCACAGATAGGCAAGCCACAGTTGCAAAGCACGAGCATGTGCCACAAGATGGCTGGGTAGTTTGCAACACTGCATGACTGTGGAGGCTACCAACCATGCACTTGCTTTAGCTAACAAGGCTCATGCAGAGGAAAGGCTCCCATATCCCCTTTCAAGATTAGGAGGGTGTTTCCTAGGGAGTTCCCTTTAGGGAGAAAGACTACATGCCTTTAAAGCTCGCTGTGGCACGTCTGGCATCAGCCAAGCACTAGGTGCATGAGAACGCACTTCAATGTCTCTTACAAATGCGCCTTGCTTTTAAGAATCATGCCTGCCACTATTATGTCCAGGATTGGACCCTCATTCCGTTACACAGGTCCAAGAAGTTACCAGAAAGGGAAATGTCGGCGCACATGAGGATTCGCACATGCGTGGATCCTGGACATTCACCTGGTGATGTGCACTATTGCATTGCACAGCACCAAGGTACCAAGTCTCACCTGGCGGGGCTCAGGCAGTTTGAATCTTGCTTCAATTCCACGGCAAGTTATGAGCACTGTGCCTGAATCATCATGCGCCTGAGTTATGAAGCCAGATTAGGGAGTTGCACACCAGTGGATTCCTCGTCAGCCAGCATGCATGCGCTACCAGTGTCTCTGCCCAGGCATGCCTAGAATGTGTTATTCAACACCAAGTCTAGTCTAAGGGTTGCATGAGGCATGCACTCATACTTTTCACCATGCACGTATGCACATGTGATGCGTCTGCCGTGCGTGACAGCGTGCGTGCGCTTGGGTTTGCGCTCGTGCAATGTGCATGGAAAGGGACCATAATGAGCCAGCGCAGGCAGCCAGGCATGTCTACTGAGGGCCTGCATGATCCTTTTAAGTGACGCGTGACGCTGAGGGTGAGGGCACCAGCGGGATGGGCTAGCGCTTGAGAGAGGGAGGTTCAATCGAGGCGCGGTTTTGAACGTCCTTGAGTCCACTCGCCGCACCGCACTGCTCACACGGACTCTCAACCAATCTTAAGCTTTTCTGCCAATCAAACAAACCACGCACCAGTTGCTTCAAGATGGAGGCAGATTCGCTCATCTCGCTGCGAGAGACCATTTAGTCTGACCTTAAAATCCTGTCAAGCCCGAAGATGTAAAAAGATGTATAGAATGTCAAGTTGGACATGGAATTGTTAGCCTCAAACCCTAGCAAGTCCTTCTCCTATTGAATCGAGAGCACATTATATTAAAAACTCCTTCAAATTTAATTTACATATTATTATCTAAATATCGACCGTATGCGCTCCTCGTCGGTCCGATCAGCCTCCCCCTCCCCCTTACCTTCGCCGTGCTCAAAAGTCAATGTAAATGCTTCTCACCATGCAAAGTTTTCACTTCGAACGATGCATCGCGCCTGAGGCTTGCAAGATCGACGTCGTTTGATCGACCTAGCAGGCTAAAGCCGAGGAAATCATGCATAAACTTTCATGTAGATAAATTCAGTAAAACATATACATTTGGCTTATACGTCGATTTGTCACTTCTGCTAGATGTAGCTAGGCTAGAAGAAGATGAATTTATGCTCGCGCACCTCAACCAGAACTATCTACCAGGGTTGCACGCTTAAGTAGTATGGTCACCATTTCATAGCGTAGCCGTAGCCGTAGCGTAGCGTAGCCGTAGCAGTGGCTACGAAACAGTGACTGGTACCATGCATGCGCACATGTGGCGCATGTACATGCGCCCGATCCTGCTACCTAGACCCACCACCTCACCCAAGCTGTACAATAAATTTTTTGAAGACAAATTCTGGCTTTTTAAGTTAATATTTTGCAAGTACGGGGAACCAAAACAACAAGCAGTGGAGATGCAGAGCTCTCGAGGTTGTGGAAGCCAGTGGGAGGGTGCTTTGAGCAAGCCACGAGCACATATTCTCTGCATCAAGAATAGGGGCATCAAGCCATGCATCAAGCACTAATCAGAGGAGGACTGAGAGCCAATGAGGGAGGTGGCAAGGTATACCTGGCCACCGGTGGCCAGGTGGCTCCCTCCATGGAGGAGCATCCTGTGCAGAGGTGCAGTGCTCAGAAGAGAAAGCGCCTTGAGGCTCAAGTTGACCCCCTCCTTGGTTACCAGACTTTATCAAAAGTAGGACCAGGCCGGGAGCGCATTGTGCAACAGGGTGAGCAGCAAGGTGATGTGCAGGCACAGCCGCCCAGGGAGCACCTACCTCCTTCTTCCATAGCAAGGCCCGCAACCGGCTGTGCCACAGGTGGGCAGACAAGCTGGTGTACTGCTTCAGTAAGCTGCGGCTGCTCACAGCTGCCAGATCTGGTTCATGCAAGGAGGCAGTGGTTGTAGCGGGTTATGTACAATAGCAATCGGCTGTTGGGAATCATCAATTTCGTTTTTATGGGCCTAACACCGCTACAGTGGTGGGTTGGAACTATGGAGAAGGTGGTGAGGATCAGGCTGGGCAGGAAGAGAGCGATCATAAGTGAGATCCCTCGGGTGAAGAGGTTACAGAGGAGGAGGACTTAGGAAGTCAGGAGGAGGAGCAGTTAGGGAGTGATGAGGAGGAGGGGAGGGGAAGGGGGATGCCCACGGGGAGAGCAGTCAGCTGCTAAGTGATGATAATGAAGACATGGAAGACAGCAAAGATGAGGGTGCAAGGAGTGAGCCAGAGGGCAGAGCAGCAGAAAGGGAAAGGGCAGCAGCTCTTGTTTTGACGCGCTCTAGGCAGTCCTGCCTAAGGAGAAAGCCGCGTAAGCTAAGACAGGAAGAGGAGCCTGAGGACTACTGCTGATTTGTGTTTCTCTGGTTTGTGAAAGTTATTTATTTTACAGTTGATATTGGGCAGGTCTTCGATGATGCTGAAAAAAGTTGTAAACAATTTTGGGGTCCATCTTGCATTTGCTCTCTGTCTGACACACATCGTGACTACCGTTTTTTGTGCCACACTTGTTCCTCTGTGGCGCACTTAACTCTTTCTTTGGCAGCTCCAATGTTGGAAGTACCTTGTAAATGCAATGTCCCATGGGCGGTTGGCACTCGTAACTGTTTACCATATTCATGTTTGGACATCCCGGACATAGCTATGTCAGTGTTTTGGCTTCCTGAATCTGCAACATTTAAGACCAGACTTTGTTGCAGCCAATATCTGTGAAAACGATGTTTCCTCCAAATTCACCTTAGCTTGAGGTTATGATGATAAACCTGGAGGCAATATTATGTCGTTCAATCACCATGCTTTGAATTGAAGCATTCTGAAAGCATATGAATTTGGCTATCTGGCTGATGGCACAACAGGCAAGATGAACTGGCGTCTGCCATAGGGATGGGCACGTTCATGAGTGTGAAGAGTGACTGTTCTGAATTTCATGACATTCGCTTCCTGTGATACAATTATTCTTGTAATGTTCCATAACGAATTGCTTGTTGTCACTTTCACTGACATAAGCAGTCATCCAACTATCATAGCATCCTGAGTCTGTCTTAGCATCTCCAAGTTTGGGATGCTTGCTTATGTGAGCTTTTAGTTTGTCCTTCCATGTGTTGTAGCAGAGCAAGGTTGGTTCTAGTGGTGGGGTGGGGATGAGTCTCATTCTTCTCTTCTGCAAGCCAGTATGTATGGGAGAAAGGATTACCATCGGGTGAGGGTGGAAGAAATGCATTGTCATGTCCATAGGTATGGAGAGCAGCATGTTTCGCTATAGCGTCAGCGAACTCATTTTCAACCACACCAGTGTGCGTTTTAACTCTGTCAAAGTGTATGGGACTGATTACGGAGACGATTTATTTCAAGAGTTTGCATGTGTGTGCTTCTTATGTAATTCAGGAAATGAGAGGTGATTTTTATATCTGAGATTAAAAAACAGGCACTGTCTGTGGCTATGTGAGTGAACTTTGCCCATAGTGCAGAGGCTATGCCAATCACTTCTGCTCTGTTTATGGTACTGCTTGTCCCAAATCCACCAGAGTCAACATAGACGGCTGTTTTTGTTGAAAGTACAAAGACTCCTGCTTCAAAACGTTGTTAACTTCCACAAGTTACGCAGCTACCATCAGTATAGGATTACAATGCCAATGTGAAACCTTTGAACATAGGTCGTTGTTTGTGAGCGCAGTGAGGTTAAGGGCTGAAGTGGTATACAGGGTTCCTCGTTAGAGCTGAGTCATGAGGTTTCCTCTTAAATGATCTTCATTTTTTGATAAGTTTTGCCGCTCTCTGAATGGGTGGATGTAGGCAGGGCTTAAAAATTGCCTCAGGTATGGCATTAGTCATGGCTGCATACCACCTTGGGTTCCTATCAAACAGCATGTGTTGTGCTTCTTTGTTCAATATAACAATCTTTCTAAAGATCTTATTGAGGAGCTGGAGCGCTTGCATTGTTCCAATTTATAATCCTTGTCGGTGATAGGTCACTTATGCCTGGGGAATAGTGCCTTAGATATTACAGTGCTCTGGATGCTACCTTAGAATGTGCAAGAAAGCATTTGAACTTAGGCCCTTCCAATTTGGAGGAGCATACACGCAGCAGTGGCACTCTCATGAGAGTCAGTGGAAAGAGATGAGTGGTTTGCATGGCCCACCATTTCAAGCATGATGCCATTGTCAAAGAGAGTGTGGCATACCAAAAAGCCTGTGAACTTTGTAGCTAAAGGATTTGGATCCAAAAACTAAAACTCTGCTCCATACCTCTTTGAATGAAGAGCCTTAGCTTGCATCGGATGCTGATCTGTCCTTGGTCACCACAGCCCATGCTTCAGTGCTTTGAGTATGTGGTTGGGTAAGGCTCGCATGTGTGAGTCTTAAACTTTTTGACTTATTTATTTATGGTCGTCCCACAATTGGACACCCCCAAATGTGGCCCCAATTTGCTTTGCTGCCCACATACTCGCCACATTGCCAGCTCCAACCATGCACAACAGGTAAATGTATCATAAAATTCAGGCTGTGTGAAAAATGTGAGGTGGGGGCGCGATGTTATGTACGTATGCCATTCTAGCACCATTTCGTACCATTTTGGCAGGAAAATGACACTTTCCCAAACTTGCTCCAATCCTGCCGCTTTTCAGGACGAAAGCAGCATTTGCATGATGATTTGATGCTGCAAAGTCGGATTTGGGGAGGGGAGGGGGTCGGGAAGCTGTTTTCCATGGGCAACCCTGTCGCGTCCGGATGAGGGTGCACACACAGGAAATACGATACCTCCGCAAAACATGCATGTGTTAAAGCCAGACCAAGTCTGACGGTAGCTAGCAGTCAAATATAGGCTAATAAATTTGAAATGAAGCAGATTGGGGGTGAGGGTGGGAAGCGGTGGTTTAAAATTTTTCTTGACATCTGCCTCTCCTGAGCTCACAGATCCGCGGCAGAGCTTCCCACGCCCAAATCCACACAGTATATGTGGGCCAATCCTAAACATGTGCACGCACATCAAGGTCAGAGTTTGAAGCTGTGTGCAGGAAATGGTGTGCACTGTTCAAACCTGACATTATCTTTTACCGAGATTTCTTTCCACCCACCACACCAATTTTGATTGCAAGGGCACAATTAGAATGTGAGAACATCAAGCTCTCCAATGGTGTGCTCAGGTTGGGAAGCGATGGGGTGGTCGCAGAGTTATGCCTTGAGAAACCTGCTTAGCCACCTTTGCCTAGACCTAAGGAAGGGGTGACCCAGTAGTGGGGGACGACCTTATGAACCTTCGAGATGCATTTTTTTGTAAGCAAGGAGACCAACTAACTCAAGAGCTCAGGACTTTGGGTGGAGGCATGACCTTATTGTGATAACCTGAATTCCGTGCAAAGTGGAAGGCATTTGCTATTTTCATGTGCAGTTTTCCATCAGGGGTGTATATACAATTTGTAGCATTTGATATTTGTGGAACAATGGCATGGTTTGCAGGTCTTATAGGACTGTCCGTATCAATGCAGTGGGCTTCTGTCCTTGCCTGCTTGACTTGATCAATAAGGGCGCTGCTGTCTGCAGTCGAAGGGAAATACGCTGGGTGGGTGGGTGGGTGCCTTGCCCAAGGGTCCTTAGGAGGTGCCATCCCCCCTGCTTCGATACCAGATGTAAGGAACACTATGAGAAGGGTCTTTGAATGGGCTGGTCGGGGAATAATCCCGGTTAATGAACTGGCCTGACCCCAGTCCAGCCCAAAGCCTCAGCCTGAGCCTGGTGGTTGGTCAGGTAGTTGGAGGTGATCTGGTCATCCGATCTTGAGTCAAGGAAAGCCTGGTGATCTCTCTTTTTCTAGGTAGGGATAGCATTATAGGTCGGCATAGCATTATAGGTCCAAGAGGCACTGCCTATTACAGACACCACACTGATACATGTCCGTTGTGAGGTCGACCTGATCCTCTTTAGTGTGTGGCAATACCAGGCTTAATAGGCAGCAGTGGCCTTCAAGTTGGAGCTTCCTCAAGTGCAGGATAGCGCACACACGGGCGCTGGAAGGTCACACTGTGTGACAGCAGTTGCCTCAAAAGTCACTGGCGGACAGCATGAACTTGGTGGAATGTCTGTTTTGGGTCTGCATGCTCCTCTTGCTGAGATGGCCCTGTGGTTGTGGGGGCTTTGGCAGACCCCGTGTTTGGGGGGGCTGTGCTGGGGCGGTTGGAGGGGACTTTCTAGACTTTGGAGTGGGTTTTAAGTTGCTGAACATGGCTTAGCCAGTGTGTGATTGCTAATGCCAGTGGACTCTTCTCTGCTCTCTCTCTCTCTCTCTCTCTCTCTCTCTCTCTCTCTCTCTGTGTGTGTGTGTGTGTTTGCCTGGTAGGCAGGGAGATGGACCTGGGTTGCATGCTTGGGACCTGCTTATGTGGGTGGGTATGGGTTTTTGCCCCTGCTCTTGCTGTGTGGAAGTTTGGGATGGATTTCCTGACGTACTTCTCCCTGCCTGTGGTTGGGGTTTGGCATATGTTTATGGGGCCAATGTGGTTCCCTGTCCTTAATTGATGGAGGGGGTGTTCAGCAGTCTGCGGAGTCTTCTTATTCTTTTTCTAGAGTCAAAGTGCTGTCAGAACTGGAATGGTTTATGTTAAAAAAGTATATCAACACCTTCACGAATTGAGGTCTTTACAACATTAGTTGGGGCAATTGCCCAGGTTCAATGCATATCTGCATGCACAAGGTTGTTATTTCCTCGTTGAGCGCTGCAATTTCATCAAGAATCACAATGATGCCCTCTGCCGCATGATGCCCCACCGCTGACGTTGTATCGCAGTAGTCTAATACTAGACTATTAGACAGCAGTGCAGAACAGATAGAAGCTGCTTGAGTGGCATTGCCTTTCGCCAGCGTAATAATACTGCGCGCGCATGCTCACCTCCAAGATGTTAGAGTCTTGTAATAATGTTCCCCTCTTTGACTGCCGCAGTCGTGGCGATTGCTTGATGCATGGTCTCATGTACTACATGTAGTACTTGATACTCATGATGCACATGTCACATGTACGTTACATCATCAACATGCCTGTAGGCAGATCCGTTAAATGAAGAAGACGACTTGTTCACAAATACTTCCAAGCATACTATGCTGGAGAGTAGTACTCTCTGCCTACCTAGTTTTACTTTTCCTTTTTGCCGCCTGTTCAGAGCCTCTGAGAGGTTGAATCATTGCATTGCAAAGATTGAGGATCAGTGAGTACTGACAGGTCTGCCCTTAATTTGACCAAAGAAGACTTTCACTGAAAGTTTCAGTGATCTTTATATTGTGCAACTTGCACTTGAAGTTTGCGCATTTGCCATACATCCTTCCCAGGTTCACGTTTCTTGACCTTCCTCAGGACGGTTAACCCCTTAACTTGTAACTTGACCTACCTCAGGACGTTATCCACCGTGGCTGTGACAGCATGGCGCGCTTTGGATTTTGTGCCAACACCCTACGAGTTAAAACAGTGACCTGGACTCACCAAACCTCCACTACTTTTGACTTGTGCAATGCTAATGACTCATTAGCATCCGAGTCAGATGTACAAGATGAGCATCGCGTCCTTTTTCACTGCATCCCGGGGCCATCCACATGTGGTCTCTCTCCGCAGGACTTATGTATCTCTGTTTCCTCCCACTGGGTCCTCACAATGAGCCAAAACAACAAAAGACTTGAGTTCTTCCTTCATGCACTTATTGCTTTTTATGAGCAAAAATTGTGTTTAAGCCTCAGGCTTTAGGCTAACCTCCAGACGTTGCACTTGAATTTCTTAAAGGGCACCCTCGGTGTGAAGCGGTCTGCGCCTAACTGGGCTGTTTTACGTGAATGTGCACATGAAC
>LFCJ01004470.1_pt1 | contig 10248 bp, 14 predicted proteins | sample 643141 | NCBI WGS metagenome assembly LFCJ01 (sample SAMN03766243, study PRJNA286221) | soda lake metagenome | biome: soda lake; feature: Kulunda steppe; material: water; isolation source: sample B1-Br-g2 brine of Lake Bitter-1 | place: Russia: Kulunda steppe | collected 2010-07 | reverse complement strand
CTGAACTCACAACTTGGAGAGGCCAACGTACTCATCGACAAGCCACTGCTTCCCAAGCAGCTTGCTGTGCACTGCTTGAAGGGAGCCCTTGAGGGTGGACTGGATCTCTGTCCAAACGGAGGCAGGACTCAAGCCCTTCTTGGCATCAGCATCAAAGTGAGGCTGCAGCAGAAGCAAAACATGAACAATGCACAAATAAGCTGCTATTGAGCAGTATTTGTGTGGATGCGTTTCTATGCTTTGTGTCGCAGAAGCATCCACTGTGAATGCACTCAAAGGTCATGCATACCATTGCTGCATGCCAAGATAATGGAACACGTCCAGCCAAGGTATCAGGAAACCCATGCAATGCCCCAAAAAAAATTACGGGGACTCCGTGGGAAGATGGTTGTAAGGCAATAAAACGAGGGATCTGACCTGCAAGAACCTTGAACAATACACCTTACAGAAGAACCTTCTTCCATATGAGAATGCAGCATCTCACAAGCCCTTAAATAAGACTTGCATGCATACGTGCAACCAACGTACAACCATGCTTTGATGGTCATAGTGGCTTTCAAGAGGGTTTGATTTTTTAGTCGTTGAATCATATAATCGTTGAATCATATCATATTCAACATATCAGAGGTCTGAATGAATCAGAATGATGCCTTACCCAGTAATCATGGACGAAAATGTCATAATCAACCTCCACGCCCACTTGTCCCTGTCTCCAGGGCCCGGGTACAGACCCTAGACCTGTGCCCTCCCCCTTGCCCTCCACGCTGCTATCGCTTTCGTAAGAGCTGCCATCCTCCAGCTCATCAGCTTCATCCTCTTCCCCTTCTGTGTCACTGCTAGATTGTGCCCTGGTTAAGACAGCATCCGCCTGAGAAAACATAGCAGAATGGAAAATTTTGATCTGATGGCAGCATGCGGACAGCACAGAGTTGCGCACAACGCACAAGCAATGATCCTGAAGTTGAGGTCGGCGGTAACAAGTATGATTTGTAATGGCAATTAATTTAGCAATCTCCACGCTCTTCTGAGTGAGGATGCTTCCAGGATACCTCCTGGCACCCACCAAACATGCACAGCTGGCCAGCATTGCTGTCTGCTGAAATAATGGACCTTTCCTCAGTGCCCACTTTTGATCATTTGGTCTGCAAATTTCATGACTGAATTTGTAAAAGATTTTTCCAGGGGGTTTCGTCGGTGGGACAGCGCAAGCCGCAGGCTGCAGCCATTGAGATGGCAGTGCCAAACCTGAAGGGGTGGAAATGGGTCTGGGAAAGAAGCGTCCAGCATCATCAGCAAGGATCGCAGTGGAATGACGAGCTGCAGGGCAGGTGCATGCAAGGGATGTCCTTATGAAGGCCGAGCGAGTATGTTAGCAACAATAGCAACAACAGCAACAATAGCAACAATAGCAAAGGGCAGGCAAAGTGCAATCTAAGCTCAATAGCCTCCCACGGGATTGGCCAATCACGTGCACATGTGCGCAGCAAGGTCCTAGACCTTGCAAAACCCAAGAACAGTTGAATAACAAAATTGCATGCCTCCTCTCATGTGCATGCCTGAGTTATCCAGTGCAGGGTACCCCACACCAACAGGCCCCTCTTATTCACATGCCCACAGCACAAACTTCCATTGAAGACTCACTGGGCACATGGAGTCAGGTACTTCAGCCACAGCACAAAGCCACAGCCACAGCACAAACTTCCATTGAAGACTCACTGGGCACATGGAGTCACAGCACAAACTTCCTTTGAAGACTCACTGGGCACATGGAGTCACAGCACAAACTTCCATTGAAGACTCACTGGGCACATGGAGTCACAGCACAAACTTCCTTTGAAGACTCACTGGGCACATGGAGTCAGGTACTTCAGCCAGGCTCTTGGGCAGCTCGCTTTGCAGCTGGCCTACAGCTTCGTCATCCTGGTGCAAAAGCGTTTTACACAGCACACAATGCCTTGAGCTATGAGCACCAAATGCCTCACGTACATGCTCACCACCAATACCTCCTGTTTCAATTGTGCATCACGCAGCACGGTAAGCCATCAGCAGTGGATGCGCCATAGCATGGCGCTTGGCCCTTAAAGTTGATGGAGAATGAGAAGTTTAAAAGTGACGAGAGTGGATTACATGGATCATGCACATTGGTGTGTGCACACCTTCAATTACAGAACCAAACCCTTGTACTTGGCAGGGGCATGCACTATGCAAACTACAAAGCCAGTCTGTACGGATTGCTTTAATAGGTAAACTAGATGTATAGCGGGGCCCAGAGGAGTGCTGGTCAACAGGAGTTTTTGGCCTCATGCACACAACACCAACATGAACCTGCTGCAGAGGCACCTGGAGGCCACAGCTATATTTAGCCTCAACGTCCATGTGTGACACGCCTGAGCCTCTATGACCATGTGTGACACGCCTGAGCCTCCATGTCCATGTGTGACACGCCTGAGCCTCCATGACCACATAGGACAGTGCCTGAGCCTCTGCCATGCGCTTGCTCACCATGAGGGTTGGCCGGCGGGCCTCCTCAGGCTCTCCCTCACCCTGCTCCGCTCTAGCCAGATCTTCACCATCCTCCTGCTGCTGCTGCTGCTGCTTCTGCTGCTCCTGCTGCTGCAGAAGCTGCCGTGGTTGGGGCGGCTGCACCGGCGCAGCATCGCCCTGCCGCACCTCCTGCATCAGTCTCTGCTGCTGCCGCTGCACGCGCGCGATGCTGTCCCGCACTGCCACACACAGTGTGGGGCTCAAAGTGACAAGCAGCTGGCGCAGCTGTTGGCCCTGTTTAAGCGGTGCTGCGGGTTGCCCACCATCGTCTTCAGGACCGTTTCCATTTGCCGCACCACTCCCAAACTCCCCCTCCTCCCCCTCCTCCTCCTCCTGCTGCCGCCGCTGCTGCTCCAGTAGCAGTGCAGTGTTCCGTTGTTGGCGCTCCAGCACTGCAGAGGAACACAGATGACAGTGTTTATGTGCAAGGGACAATGTGTCAGAGAAAGGTACCAGCATTTCTAATACACAGACGGATGCTAGGCTGCGCCACTGACACTCCCATGTTAGCGCTGCTGGTCCTTTTGGAAATTGCAAGTGTGTTGCCCAAGGCAGGTGGCCGAACGCCAATTCACTCTTTCTAAAAGCTGCAATCTTGGAGGACTCACAGAGATTCACTGTAACCGTGGTTTTGCCAGTTCCTGACCTGCCTTGAACAAAGATTGTCCTGAGGTAAAATCAGAAAAGCAAGTGTGTGAGCCATAAATTATGGATTTTGAGCAAGATCTGAGCAATGAGCAATGATAAACATGCAAACTCCCAAGCACTCGGAACATGGAGCATTCATGGTCAGCAATATCGATACGCTGTGCTATGGCCCTGCTCATGGTCACAAGCCACTTTGCTTCTACTTACGTGGTATCATGCAATATTTCCAACTTGATATCATGCAACATTTCTTGTCAATTAAGATAAAGCCCAGGGCAACTATTGATGTTGCACGCAGTAAATTGCAAGTGAAGCGAGCTTCCATTGGCACATGATTGTGTGTCAAAGCAAAAGACGCAAAGACAGATGAAAAGAGAATGTTATGACTTCAAGGGAATGATGTCGACGTATTATTTTGCAGAAACAGGAAAGATTTAACTCTGTGTGTTCCACAGGGGATGAGTCTGTGTGCATGCTTTTTTATAAAGGTTGAACCTTTAAGGTTCTACGTACCCTTGATGCATCATTATCTCCCTCTCTTGGTCATTCATCTCAAAGAGGAGGTCCATAGCCATCCCCTACAAGTTCCATTGTTGGGCAAAAAACAAAAACGCTTGTGTGGGCCAACTGGAGCAGCATTCCAGCAAATGCAAAAAGGCAACACCAAGACCGGAAGAAATGGGGAAGTGGGACAGACCACCGGAAGAAATGGGGAAATGGGACAAACCACGATGCAGGCGCCGGATGAAGCTGGGCTCAGGCATTGAACTTAATGATGATGAGAATAAAAGACCAGGCAAACTACTTTCTTCTCGGCAAGAACAGGCTTGCTTCAGTGTCTGTTACGCCAGCATGCACGCACGTACAAGAATGCCCACATTAATGTGTGCACGCGTTCACACTGCTCCTCCGCATCATGCCACACCTTGTCTGACTTGATGAGCATGCTCGCAGTGCTTGATGTCAGCGCATAGTACCTGTGCACGGCAAACCATTCTTGGCCTATTTGTGTGCATACGTGTGTGTATTTGCGCATGCATGCATGTGGGTGTGTTTTACCTTGAATGCGTTAGCGCATGTGTGCATGTGCATGTGTATTTGCTTATGTATGTGCGTGTTTGCCCGTGTCTGTGTGTGTGCATGTGTGCATGAGCGTGTGTGTGCTAATTTGTCCATACGCAATGCATGCCTTTTGCCGCTGATAGGTGGCTCCTTAAAGAAAATACAGATGCCCATAAAGAAAAAGGTGTGACTGTATTTGTGCACTGCCGGCTACAGTTAAACCATTAAATCCCTGTGTTTTTACATCTCACTCTGGGGATTGACCCTTACTTCTCAAGCAGAAGGGAAGGGGGGGGTTGCTCGCCTACTGCAGCAACTGCAGCAGCACCACCATTGGCGTCAGCGGCTCCGGCCGCACTGCCCCCGCCTTCCGCAGCAGCTGCCACTTGTGGGGATGGTGCGGCTGCAGCATCTGGCTGGCTAGCAGATTTGCCTGTAGGCATTTGCTGCTGAGGCTGTGCCTTGGAGCTGGTTGCGGGCACATGCGAGATGATGAGGGTGTCAGGGGACCATGTGACGGGGAGCACAGGGTTCTTGATGCCGTCCACCATCACTGAGGAGCGGTTCACCTCCTTGCACCTGCGAGTTAAACCATGCACACAGAGTTGAGGAACCCAAGAAGCCCCAGCATCGTGCAAAGCCAGTTGGCATGTGCATGTATGAGTAACACCTCGAGAGATACGCTTTTCGTACAGTCCAGAGGCTCTGTATAAAAATTGTCAAAATACCCCATCGATGCCATGGCCTGCACTTTGAGGGCATTGAAGGATGTGTGAAAAGCAGAAGCATGAACAGCTGGCTTGCGCACGCATGGACGCACCGAAGCAAATAGGCAGGGCCTTGTGCGCGCAGCGTACTCTCAACTGCTCGGATGATGCTGAGCAGAGTGCTCTGCTTACAGAGGCTGTGGACCTTGAGTAGCTGCCTGCACATTCAAGCAGAGCAACAAAGGAATTGGAGCACCACACCTGTTACGCAAATGCAGCCACGTACAATAAACATGCAGGTGGACCATTTCCTTGCATCATTGTAAAGGACTGATGATGCTTGAACACAGACAAGAAAGATACTTTCATTGGGGGACAGGAACGGCAAACTTAAGGAAGAGCCGTGACTACCAAATACTAATGCAGCAGTCAGATGGAACACTTTCTTCTACCAAACCTCTTGCCAAACATTTATTTATTGGGCCCAAAGGCCGCATCCTTGCCGAAACACCAGACCAAACAAAATTTATTGTAAGAAAGTGCTGTAACTCGGAGACAAAAGGGCCAAGCGGCTGGAACCATCTGCACACCTTGCCTTACCATCCAGAAGAAAACAGGCAACTTTGTGTGAGCCAGGCAGATGCAAGCAGGGTGCAAGATGCCGCTGACTTCAAATCAAGTCTGTTACAGGCCCAAGGCAGCAGCACAGCTCTGCTGGAAGCTGCTTGCACGTTTATGAATGATCCAATATCAGTGAATGAGATCTTTGATGTGGTGAGTAGAGATGATCAGAACAACCGATTGCTTCGACATGCTTAGGCAGGTCGTGTTACCTCCCAGTTCAAGCATGCACCCACGTGTAGTGCACTTTGTCCACTGCTACGCTCCACACAATAAAGAGCTTATTGTTTAGGACTGGCGTTGTGTGGATGACTGCCTGATACGCCTCTGAGACAAGGTTGCAGCTTGGTGAAGGAAAGCGGGGGGGACGGTGGCCTTTGACAAGCAGGAAGATCCGATCCAAGACCTGAGCACACGTCAGAGGCCAAAAGGGACACTTTCCATGGAGAGTCTTTCCTTCAAGCGGGATTTCTAGCATACTTAATCAATGACAATTGCACATCAAAAGGACCACAGGAAACGTTTCCGGATCCGTGAAGCAAGATGGGAAAGGGATGATTGCCTGTGACCAAAGCCCGGCAAAAGCCTCACCTGTGGTCGATAATTGGGATCAAGAAGCGCATTCATCTCTTTTGAGAATGTCTCGCTGAAGACTACCTGCAATGTCATAAATTCAGTTCATCTTCATGCTAAGCTGGTCTAACAAATTAATCAGGGGGTGTACCTAGGCTGTTTTGGGGGGGTCTTTATGCCAAATTTGTCTGGGGCTTCAAGGCACTTTTTCCCCATTTTTATGAATTCTCATTCTTTGCTTACTGAAGAACAAAATTGCAGAAGATAATGGCCAAAATTGCCCTAACTCAGTGGTAGGAGGGCTAACAACTGGAAGCAAATGTATTTTTGTGTGCAAAAAAGGCTCCAGGAGCCCCAACGGGTGGACTTTTGCACCCAAAATGCACAAGTGGACCCCTATGCAACCCTCAGTAGCTACTATAGGCCTATAGGCTTGGGAGATAACAAACCAGGTCTGCGGAGGTCTGGTTCTCACCCAAAGGCTGAACTTGTCCAAGGTAGCTGACCCAATCACACAGCTCCCCTCAACCCTTGAGCCTTTCCACTTCTTTGTTTGAATACAATACTCAAGTACCATAAATGACTTGATGGCACGATTTTTTACCTTGAGTGATCTATAATGTAGATATTTATTTGATCACCTGCCAAACATCCAAAAAAAGTAAAACAATATGACAACAAAACAATTAACAAAAGTAAATACAAAAATAATGAAAGTAGAAAAAAGAAACTTAGTGTTGGTGACATTTGTGATTTACCCCACATTTGCCGGCTTTAATTTGCTCGTGTGTAATACAGAGTACCAGCGCTTGATTTTCCCACGATGAGCCCAGCATCCTGGCATGAATAAGCAAACCTGCCCAAAAGTGTGCACAAACTTAGTTCCCAAGCTTGCAAGCCGGGCTACATTTATACAATGGCTTGAAACTAGACCGTCACGGAGACCGTGCCTAACGGGCCGCGGCGGCGTGAATCCTACTTTTCACAGCCAAAATGTCCACACCAGATCAGCCACTGCACCAAATCACATGATTTTTAGTGTTTTGGTGTTCTTGTAAAAAACAAACATCATTGCAAAAGAATTGGAGTAAAAAGTCCCTGTGGTTGGTGAGATGTGCATAATGGGTCATTCACCTAAGAAAACACCTGGCAAATGGGTGTAAAAAATTTTTTTTGACCCCCTGCAAACCTGGTTTTCAACATCCGATATCATTTAGCAACATAATAGAAGTATACTGGTGGGGTTCTGGGGGTAAAAGGAGCTCTTATGGGCGCATGTGCGATATCATCTATGCCAATATAGGCCTAAAACAGAGGTCGAGCACCCGCCCAGGCCACCAGGGTCGTCTTCTTCACCCCAACTTTTATATGATATTATTCAGTAGCCTATTTATATGATATAAGTATGATTTGCACTAAAAAAGGAGCACGCCCAAACTTCTGGTTGGATAACCCCTCTGCTAAGTTCCACACCCTAGTTACACCCCCCTGAACTTAAATCTAATGGCTTATTCTTAAATATTTCTCATCTAGTAAACTACTTAGCAGCGGATCAGTCTCCATCACAACTTCAGTTAACACAAGATACATACAAACACTCACTAGGTTTGATATGCACAAATTGCATCTGCACGTCACCACTACAATGACAAGTATTAAAGCGGGGAAACGCCCTTTGGCAAGTCATTTGAAGTGATCATGAGTGATCATGAGGATGCCTGCATCCAAAATGATAGAGCATTCAATAAGTCTATTTGACTGTCGCCCGCACCTTCCAGGGAGTGCCACCAAAAATGTTGGTGGCCGGGTTGGATAGGTCAACCTGTTCATGTTTTCCAGTACATGTGGCATTGCATGCATTTGAGTGTGGCATTTCTCGCATTGTACAGCCTGATCATAAAATCACTGGTGCTCTAGCCTCTAGCAAGCAGCCTTCTGTTAATGTTTAATGCCGCGCCCTGCCGGCACTCATTCATCTTGAAAAGGCACAAGCCAAAGCTGCTAGAATTTCCTTGGGACACCATTTTTGCATTGGGCAACTATAATTGAACATCAATAATACACTGTACAATTACATGGGAACATCATTTAGACATTGAACAATGGTTCGGTGACATTCAGCCAATAGGTGCACACCTGGCGCTTCTGCTCCTTTTCCAGACGCCTCAGGCCAGGCTGCATGCTCTGCACCTGTGCACTCAAACAGGAAAGGGAGAATCTGAAGGTTCTACTGAATATTTATTTCCTTCTTGAGATGGAGAAATGAGGTCAGAGCAACAAGGGGGAGGTGCAGCAGCCGCTTTCACCTGCTCCGCCTCGATAATTCGACCCCGCATCATGGCATCTTGAAAAAGAGCTGCCCACGCCTGTGACAAAACACCAGGTACCATTCAGGATGTACATTATGCTTCATGGAAGATTGACGAACCCTTTGTGAGTATGCAAGAACATGTACACAAAGCATCGCCTGATTGGATCCATTAACTCTGCCGGCATGAGATACTGCAAAAGTTCAGGTGTGACTGCTGATAGAAAGAAGATAGCAGGAACTGTTCTTGTCAAAATGTTTTAGCTCATCTACCGAAAACCCCCCTAAATAAAAATCTGAAGCCCACGGCACCTCATCACTGCTGAGGGTGCTCAGGTTTGCAATGATGTACACCGCCAGCCTGCCCCTGGTAATAGCCACATTTAACCGCCGAGCATCCTGCACATGTCAATCATGGCCACACTCAACAATGGCTGCACTTGGCAATGAGCATCCTAGCACATATGAGATGATGGCCACACAATGATACCATACACACTTGACAGCAAAATTCCTGCAAGCACTAATGCCAGGTGCATTCAAGGTAACATCTATGATTAATGTCCTTCAAAGATTAGTGGGTTACAAAGAGGTTGAAAACATGCACCATGTATCTATGATTAATGTGTTTCAAAGATCAGTGGGTTACAACGAGGTTGAAAACATGCACCATGTAGCAGCTGGAAATGCCCTTTTAACTCAATGGCCTCCCTCTCGACCCAGCCCCACTCACTGAAAGAAAGCCAATGATACTCTTGGAATTGCTCCTAACAGCAGAGAAGAGAATCACATCCCTCTCTCGCCCCTGCAAAAAGACAACCTCGAAGGTGGTTGAAGTGCTGACCTAATGTATGTTCTGACTTAAAACAATGCCCCATCCTCATGAACTGAAATGTAAGCCTAACACTATGATGCAGCGTATCAAAGCCTCCTTGTTTATGTATGCCCGCTCACAACTTTTATTCAACTCATTCAAGCAATTCCGGGAGCAACCCACTGGCCGCTCAAATGGATGTTTTGGATGGATGTTTAGGTTGTGCTGTAGTGAGGGATTAAGTATGACCTCCCAGCCTGCCCTCCCTTTGAGCTGCAGATAATGCAACATACCTGAAAGCCATCCACGCTCTTGACCTCCACATCCAAGGGACGCCAGCTGCGTGCCGCATAGTCCCTTCCTGCAACTTGCCTCGTCAGCCGATTGGCTGCATCGCCTGCCTTAATGACAGGCACACCTAGCCTCGAGGCAATCAGCTCAGCCTGCAAGGGGTTAACATGTGCACGAGGAAGTTAGGAGATGGCAAACGTGACAGAGCAGCAGGAAATGAGTGGCGAGAAACAGTGGATGCATTCCAACCAAAGCATGACTGCACTGGCCTTTTAGAATCAAGTGGTGCACGTACACAAGTGTGCATTGTATGGCCACTGCAATACGAAAACAAAGCCTTGATTGCAAATGCAAACAAGTCTAGGATTAGGATGCTCGCAAATGAGGCAGCAGTTGCAATCTGAAACTCACACCCCTGGCATATCGTTGAAAGATATCAAGAATGCAAGTGAGCATCCTTCTATGAGTGACATGCTAGCTATGAGGGCATGATGAAGCCACACAGTTGTCACCTGGCCTGAGCAACATATGCAGGAAAGGGCGTGGTGACCTTGCTCTGGTCACCCATAGTTACCCACAGTCACCCGCGGTCACCCACAGTTACCCATAGTTACCCACAGTTACCCACAGTCACCCATAGTTACCCACAGTTACCCATAGTTACCCACAGTCACCCATAG
>LFCJ01004467.1_pt1 | contig 10251 bp, 14 predicted proteins | sample 643141 | NCBI WGS metagenome assembly LFCJ01 (sample SAMN03766243, study PRJNA286221) | soda lake metagenome | biome: soda lake; feature: Kulunda steppe; material: water; isolation source: sample B1-Br-g2 brine of Lake Bitter-1 | place: Russia: Kulunda steppe | collected 2010-07 | reverse complement strand
GCGCATGCTTTCTCCTGCGTACCCCCCCGCGCATGCTCTCTCCTGCGTACCCCCCCGCGCATGCTTTCTCCTGCGCACCCCCCCGCGCATGCTCTCTCCTGCGTCCCCCCCAGCGCACAGTGCGCTGGAGCATGCCCGTATAGCGGTCCCAGGTTTCCGCAAGAGAGCGTGCAACGCTGTGCAGTGCACGCCCAGGGCTGTGCATGCTGTTGGGGTGAGAGGGGTCTGCTTGCACCACCCACCTCGTTGCGGGGAGGTTTGGAGGCCCCCTCCTCCTCCTCAACCGTGCCCAGCCCACTGACGTCCAAATACTGTACCGCCTCCCCTGCGCGCGTGTGTCAGTGTGTGTGTGTGTGCTCGCATGCATGTTCACTTGTTGCGGTACTGGACATGAAGACCCGCATGAACACGACATGAGTGCACACACACAGCACGCAGGAGCCGCCGTTCACACACAAACACACTTGCAGACACAACCATAAACACACAGCAGTAAACCACAACATGCGTAGGCACATAAAGAAAAAGCACATATGCACACTCACGGCACACAAACATGCATTCACTTAGTCACGCAACAAGCACACAAGCACGCGTCAGAAGGCTTGCTCGCGCTCCATCAGCGGGCTGCGCCCGCCACGCTGCCCCCACCTCGTCCACGGGCTCCTGGCGATGCCAGGCGGGAGCGCGCAGACTGCGGGCGCATGAGGTGCGCGGGCGCGGTGCCTGGCCGCCATGTCGCGCCGCCTCCGCCCGCCAGGCTGCCGCCGCCCAGGTTGCCGCCGGCGCTGCTGGGGCGGCTGCTGCCCCCAAGCGAGGGGCCCAGGGGGCGCATGCGGGCTGACTGGATGCGTGCCTCGGAGGAGGGGTTGGTCAGGTCGAGGCCCTGCGTGTGTGCAGTGCACAAGATGCATGTGCGGTGCACAGGATGCATGTGCGGTGCACAGGATGCGTGTGCAGTGCACAGGATGCCCATGTGGTGCAGGATGCGTGGGATGTGAATGCAGTGCACAGGATACTCATGTGGCGCAGGATGCGTGTACACTAGAGGACGAGAGCGAGGGCATGGGCGGTGGCGATGATGCGTGCGTGTGGGGAGCATGGGGGGCCCGGGGCACGGGCAATACTGCATACCTGGGGAGGAGCGTACACGTGCGCGCTGCCTTGACGAACACAGGGCACTGTCATATGATGTGCGGCGGCACCGCAGTGAGGCATGAGCACCCTCGCGCCCCGGGCACCCGTGTGTAAGCGGAGGCCTCTCTGTAGAAGCCTACGTGTACGGGCTTGGTTCCCCACCTCCAGACCAGCTCCTACACCGCACCTGGGACCCTATACATGTGCATCCCTACAACTAGAGCCCATGCACCCCATGCGCATCACCCATCCAATGCAATCACCTGTGCTGACTGGATGCTTTACTTCACCCTGCGCATACCCCTCCCCTCCCATCCCCTGCAAACAGGCCCGGTGCGTGGGGCAGCACTGCCCCTAGAGGAAGCAGCAGCAGCAGCAGCAGCAGCAGCTCGGGAGCGATTCAAGCACAGCCCACTGAAGGCGTGCCTGCACAGGAAAAAGGGGGCCTCAGCGTGCGCCCCTGCAAAAGGGGGCTGTTATCCACAAGGACCCGAGAGTCATGGCGAGCATGTCTCCTAGGAGGCCTCGGCGGCCGCACATGCAGAAGCAGCAGCCCCAGGGCACCCAGAGCCCCTGAATGGCAGCATGAGCAGGGGTAGCACATGCCCGCAGTGCGTGCAGCGGTAGCACATGCCAGCAGCACGTGCAGGGGTTGCACGTGCCAGCAGCACGTGCAGAAGCAGCAGCCCCAGGGCACCCAGAGCCCCTGAATGGCAGCATGAGCAGGGGTAGCACATGCCCGCAGTGCGTGCAGGGGTAGCACATGCCCGCAGTGCGTGCAGGGGTAGCACATGCCAGCAGCGCGTGCAGGGGTAGCAGCCCCAGGGCACCCAGAGCCCCTGAATGGCAGCATGAGCAGGGGTAGCACATGCCCGCAGCGCGTGCAGGGGTAGCACATGCCCGCAGCGCGTGCAGGGGTAGCAGCCCCAGGGCACCCAGGGCCCCCGCATGGCAGCGCGCCTGCAGGAAAGGAACTTGGGGGTCAATCATGCAGGGGCCCTGGGGGTGACAAGGTCACAGGTCACAAAGATCCTGGGCAGCATGCTTCCAGGAAGGACCTGGCGGTCCCCAGCTGGTGTGGCATGGCCCCGTGGGCCCTGAGCAACACACTCGTGCAGGGCCATCAACCTCCCAGGACCCAGGCCCCCCGCGCAGCTTGTCTGCAGGAGGGGAAGTCGGTGGTCCCCAGCTGGTGGCAGCGTGGCGCCTGCAGGAGGGGCCTGGCGGTGCGCTTGGCAAAGGACTTGCCTGCAGGAAGAACTTGGCGGTCTCCAGCTGGTGCAGCGTGGCCTCGTGGGCCCTGAGGGCCGCCTCCAGCTGCGCCTGCAGGTCCTCCATCTGCTTGTCTGCCGTCCGCTTCTCCTTCCACAAGTCGTCGTTCTCTGCCTGTGTGCGCACGGAGCATGGCCCAGAGCGAGCATGCGAGGCTGCGGGGTCAAAAGGGTTGGGCAGCAGGGGCTGGAGGAGAGCAGCGGGTTGGGACAGAGGGAGGGAGCAGCGGGGGCTGGAGCAAAGCAGCGGCGCGACAGAGTTCAGGAGCAGCAGGGGCTGGAGGAGAGCAGCGGGTTGGGACAGAGGGAGGGAGCAGCTGCTACGTGATGAATGTATACGATGAGATACAATGTTGTGGCATTGATCGGCTATCCCTCTTGGGAACATAACAGCAGCGGGTTGGGACAAGGGCTTGAGAAGCAGCGGGAGGGGGCAGGGTTGGAGGACAGCAGCAGGGGGAGCAAGTGAACAGGGACTGGAGGGAGCCGCAAGGAGGACCGCGCCGGCGGGGGAGGCGCTTAGTGTCATGTCATGGGGGCGCGGCTTGCTGTGAGTGCAGCTCCCATGAACGCAGCTCCAACCAAGAAACACCCCTGTCGCAACGGCCTTGACCATGCCTTGCTTTGATTTAGGCGCGAATGCTACTTGGCCGTAGGCGCAAGTGCCACATAGCCCTGGCAACACCAATTTGAGGGGCAAGGATTGCAGCACCCCTGCATGCTCTGGGCACGGGCGGTGACAAGGGCGACATTTGTTGGGCACACCTAAATCGCACACACACGCACGCACGCACACACGCACGCATGCACACATGCACGCACACACATATGCACATACAACACACAAACACACAACCGCGCGCACACAGAACGCACGCACACACATGCACGCACGCACACTCACGCGCACACACAAACACACACACACGCGCACACACACACACACATGGGATGCGTGCGCACACGCACCAGAGCCACGTTGGCCTGCTTGATCTGGGCCATCAGGTCTTCTATGTGAGCCACATTTTTGTCCAGCTCAGCCTTGTAGAAGTCCTGCTGCTTCTTCAGCAGGTCAATGTCCTGCTGCGCGGCCTCAAGGCTCTGGGTGGCCACATGCAGCATACGCTCCAGGTCCTCCACCTGAGCATGCATGCATGCATGTGGCACGGCAACCCCTCTCTACCTTGGCACACGTGCAGCATATGTGCACTCATATGCACTTATGTGAGCGACAGCAGCAGCAGCATGCGCTCCAGGTCCTTCACCTGCGTGCATGCACGGGGCATGGCACTGCCCCCCCGCCTTGATGCGTGCAGCATGCGCATCATTGCAAAGCGTGCCGCCATGCAGCAACTGCGCCCGGGCAGGCACCCAGTCTGCCTACCATCTAACAGCATGAACCGTGTGCAATGCCGTTAAACCTGATGCGCCACATGAAGCCCCCCGAGACCATTGGCGTGTGAGGGTCTGAGGCGTCCACTCCCTGCGCCTTTTGCGGAAGGGTCCATTGGCACACCTGGGCCCTAAGTTGCATCTTATGCCCCATTCCTCCTAACAAATCCTCACATGCCCTCCGTCTCAGAGCGCGTGCAGCGCCTCTGCCTCTGGCCCTCTGAGGCAGGTTCTTTGCAAGTATGGAGGCCACAGCATGGCGCATACGCCCAGATGCACGCTCAAACCCACCCAGCTTCGCACCTCGAACCCACTCTCTCGTGCCCTCTCACTCTGCCACCCACCCACTTGGTAGCGTCCAATCACACACACACACACTCACACACAAACTTACACACCCGTGCACCCACCCGAACATATTCAACACCCGCTCACACCCACTCACCCACCTACACTCACTTACTCGCGCCCACCATGCGCACATGCTGCAACAGTCCTGAGCCAGCACACAATCACACACACACATGCACGCACATGCAGGCGCTCCCCTGAGGCCATGGCGCACATGCTGCAACAGTCCTGAGGCAGCACACTCTCACACACACACATGCACGCACATGCAGGCGCTCCCCTGAGGCCATGGCGCACAGGTCAGCCCGCGCACCTTGAACTCCAGCTCCTGGCAGCGCGGCTCAAAGGGCTTCAGCCGCTCCACCTCCACCGCCAGCTTGGCTTCAGACTCCCGCAAGTTGCCCGCCTGTGTTCACAGCCATATGCCACATGGGACATGCGGTTCAACGCAGGCAGCTGCTCCCCTTTTGTCGCCGCGTGCCTCCCCAGCACGGGAGCATGCATGCATTGACAATCATGCAGCACGGGAGCATGCATGCATTGACAATCATGCAGCACGGGAGCATGCATGCATGAACAATCATGCTCACGGGCAGATATAATAAAAGAGCAGCGGCGGCATGCTATGAGGATCACGCTTTTCAGGTCAACCGAGCTGCAACAAGTGCGACGGACGAGAGCACCCAACAGTGCCAACAGTGCCTCAAGACATGCAGGATCCACGGCTGCTGTTATTGGTGGGGCCTCCCGCCATGGAAGCCCCGCCACTCATGGCTCAAGCTAGCTGCGCGCATGAGGGCGGTGCATTCAACAGTGCGTATGAGGGTGGGTGCACAAGGGGGACCACGTGCACATGCTGCCACCAGGGAGCGCGCCGACTCAGCGACAGGCCGGGCGCGGGTCTCTGCGTGCATGGCATCACAGGCACCGACAGCGCTGCACAGGCAGACATGCATGCACAGGCAGGCTTGTACGTGTGTGCACACCTGTGACCACGCCTGCGTTAGCTCCCCGCGCAGCCTCGTGATCTCCGCCTCGAGGGCCCGCTTGGCCTGGCTGCTGATGTCCAGCTGCATCTCGGCCACCTCCCGGGCACGCAGCAGCACGGCTTCCTGCAGAGGGAAATGCGTGCACAAGGAGCGTGGCACGTGACAGCAAGCGTGCACCAAGGGCGTGGTGCGTGTCGACGAGCGTGTGCAGACCTTGCCAAGCACAGGCGCGCACCAAGTTCACTGAGCAAAGGCATGAACACAGCTTTCCAAGCGCAAGCCCGCTCCAAGCCCACCAAGCGCAGGCACGGCTCACCAAGCGCGGGCGCGCACACACACACAACACGCACTGCAGAACAGGTTGCTCCTTGGGATGCCAAAGAGACCTAATCCACGTCTTGGTGCTTGGGCAGCAGCAACACAGGGAATGCAGGTGGCAGCGGCAGCAGCAGCAGCACACAAATAGCTGCCAGCCGTTTTTAAGCCAATCAGCCATGGGTCAGCTGCATGCCCCCTACCCCCACCTGTGCCCTGGAAGCGTACAGCTCGGCCTGGGTCTTCTTCTGCATTTGAATCTCGCCCTCCAGGCGCTGGTCCAGCACAGAGTTCTCGCGCCGCAACGCCTCCATGCGCTCCCACAAGGTGTGCAGCTGCCTGCACATGCCAAGCATGCATGACATCGTGTGAATGTGTGTGAGCGCGCGTTCGCGTGCATGCGTGTACGTGTGTATGCGCGTGTGTAAGTTCTCGCGCTGCAGCGCCCCAATGCGCTCCCACAAGGTGTGCAGCTGCTTGCATATGCCAAGCACGCATGACATTGTGTGTGAGAGTGTGCATGCATTATGTAAGGATTTGCATACGTTTGCATATGGGCATGCCTGCAGATTCCTGCAGCGCCTTGATACGTGCCAACAAGGCATGCAGCTAGCAGCCTTCCAATTGTGCACGTAATGCGTGCATGTAAAAACGCGCGCGCGTGTGTGTGTGTGTGTGTGCGCGCGCACAAGTGTGAACCTTTTACTGTGAGAGTGTGAATTGGGCTGAGGCAGGGGAACGACAGCCGATGGTGCAGCTCAGCGCACAGGCAAGGTCAGCGCTTGACAAAAAATGGAACACACTCGGCCAAAGGCAGCGATCCCACCCGCTGAAAACTGTACACCTCCAGGCCGCTCCCTCTAGACACAACTACAGGAGCCCTCGCCTCATAAGCAGGACACACCCTAGCACCTGGAGCAGACCTGGCACGCAGCCGATTTGCCTATGAAGCAATGCCGCAGAGCGCCAATGGGGCCCGGCTTGTTTCAAGAATGGGTTAGCCATCCATCAGTCCACAGGGCAGTGCATGAGTGCATCAGTCCATCAGTCCATCAGCCCACAGGGCAGAACATGCACGCACTCACACGCCCCTTCAGGGGGGACGGCGGTTCACGCACAGCCCTCGCCACATGCGCCCCAGCAGCGGCAAACCTGTTGATGGTGACAATGGAGCGTTGCACCGCGCCCAAGGGCCCCATGACCGCCCAGCCCTTGTCGTCGGCCTTGGGCACGCCCTCCGCACCCTGGCTCTCTATCGCACGGCACACACTGCCCAGCATCTCGCGCACCGTCGCCAGCTCGCCCTCACACTCACGCAGCGAGATTTCGCGCCCGTTGAGCCTGCGCACAGCGGCGCGCGCACAGATATGGGCAGGAAGGCAGCCATCAGCCGAACGTGCTGGTGCATCAGTTATGAGGCACCTGCGGGATGGGTGCTTGCACAGCCTGAGCAGCCTGTGGAGCATGTGTGCTCTGCGGCCTGCAGCAAGGCGCTTGACGTGGTGTGGCACTGTGAGGCAACCCAGCTGCATGCCACCGCCCTTACCTCTCGGCTCTCGGGTATGCGGTGGAAAGCAGGAGGAGCGCACAGTGCGCAGCATGATGGGTATGCGTACAACCAAGGGATCACGTTACTGGGTGCACAACGCTTGAGGGCTACAGTGCGCAGCGTGCGTCAAGGGGAGGGGATAACATCGCGCTGGTGTGTAGTGCGACAGCGCACATGGTTGGGTTGCAGAGCGGCTTGGATCGAGGCCCCAGGGGGGCGCCCAAACCATGGGGATGCGGAGCTCGCACATGCTTTGGGGGCTTAGGGCAAGCGTGCTCATGCTTGGGACATGCATGCTCATGAAGCACTCAAGGCAGCACAGCAGCCCGGATCCACAGTGGGCGTGTCTCTGGGCATTGTGCTGGTCTAACTGTGGGCGTCGTGACAATTAAGCTGTAAGTCAAAACGTCCAGAAAGGTCCAGTCCACATGGGAAGCAGCCGGAAACAGGAAGCCATCAACCAGCCAGATTATTTCCCATACGGCCACTGGACCAAGGTCCTACCAGCCACGGAATCTGTGCTCATACCCATGTGCTCAGCCCCACCTGTACTGCGTGTCCGTCAGGCGGTCAGTCAGGCTGCGCACATCGTGCTCCAGCAGCGCAATCTGTTTTCTTGCCTTCTCTGCAGCCTCCTTTGCCTCTGCTTGCAGCAGGGCGTGCTCAGATGTCTGCGTTCAGAAAAGGAGCAGAAGCAGGTGTGATGGCGCCTGGGCAAGGCAGAGACGCCTGACAGGCTTCCAGCGGTTCGACCTGCACCATTTCACTCAGGTGTCTGCACTCAAGAGGAGCAGATGTGGCAGTGCCCGAGCAGGATGGTGACGCATGTCAAGGTTAGGGTCACTAAAGCCAAGAGGCGGTTCAAAACACGCGACTTAGCAAGCAAGCAAGCCTGAGAGATGTCTACAATTTCAGGTGGGTGGCCAAGCCTAGCTTGTTATGACACTTTGCCTCCTTTACTAGCTTGTACGCAACCACACTTTTTATAGCAGGTTTACCAGGACTGCAAGCTGCAAATTGATGAGCTGGTGCATGCTGCAAGAGCGTCAGACACTGTATTCCAAATGCTTTCACACTCTATGTATTAACTTTTTTATTTGAGTACCTGCGCGAGAGGCAAGATATGCTGAGCAAATAAGTCACATGCTGCTTATGCATCAGCCAGGCACTCCCTGTCAATCAAGCTGCCCTCAACAAACAGTTATCACACCAAATCCCCAAAAATGAGGATTCTCCTATAAATGCGCTTGCCTCGCAGCTCACTTGACCGTCCTTGCTGCATTTGCTGAGTTCCCCCTGGAAGACCATACGGGGCAGGCCTTGTGCCACCCTCCTCAGGCCTTGTGCCACCCTCCCCAGGCCTTGTGCCACACTCGCAAGCCGAGTCAGGCTCACGGAAGGTCTTGACCACCCACACAGGCGCAGACTCAAAGGTATGCCTCACATCCCCACATAGTGACATAGAAATTGGAATTGCGAGCTGCTGGGTTGCTTGCAGGAGCTGTGGGCTGGCTGGCCTATACTCTGATGCGCTGACCGACCCACCTTGATCACAAGCGCACTCTTGACCTCAGCAAGCTCAGCCTCAATGCCATGCAGTGACGACTCCAGGCCACTGGACTTGGCTTGGATGCCAGCAAGACCTGCAATCCAGGGACAAAGGGGACATGAAACAGTGAGGCATGAAGCATTTAAGCTTGTTTTAATCCAGGCAAGAGGACTGCATCACAACAGGGGGTGACAAAAGTTGAGCACCCTTGCGCTTGCGCAGGGCAACTGGGAGGCGCACAAGCGCTCCAGTCTGGCGCGTGCGCGCGCGATGCACACTCCCTCGCTGCACACGATCTTGATTGCAATATGCAAGATTTCAGCAACATTGGAACTCGCGGCTCATCACCCGCTTTTGGCCACCTTATGAGCCGCATTACTGTGATCAAGCTGCGCTTGATCCTGCCCTCCTCCAGCTGTGTCAGGCACGGCTGCAGGATTGGTCCAAAGGGGAGAGATGCCAGCCAGTGTGGCTGAAGGATCCGTCAAAGCACTCCACTTGCAATGCAAGCAAACGCCTCACGCCTCCCAAAGCCGCGCAAGTAGCGACTGGTAGCCATGAGGCAGGTCGCGCACCATGGCGTGGCAGGTCTGCAGTCCCCCTACCCCCTCAATCTGCAGCCAGTGTCCTTCACAAGACAGCAGGGGCAGGCAGACAGGCAGGCAGGCAGGTAAGCAGCCGTGGGCCCTACCAGCCTGCAGCTGCGCGCGCTCCAGTTGCAGCGCCTCCTTGTCGGCAACCACTGTGCCCAGCTTGGTGGCCTGCTCCCGCTGGTAGCTCTTGAGCTGCGCCAGCTGTGTCTCTAGATCACGCACCTGCTGGCGCAGGCTGACCTACAGGGGCGCAGGGGAGGGGGGGAAAGAAGGGGGGGTATGTAAATCGGTAAGGCAGTATGTTGAGAGGCCGCCTGCAGAGCAGAGGAACACAGAGCCATGTGGATGGGCACGGAGAAATGCTTCTATTAACATCTTGTTTGCCTCTCATTCTCCTGCCGCATGCGCACAACATCCAAGCCATGGGCTACAAAACCATCAAATCATGGACCGCCACCAAGACCATACCCATGCAGTTCTTGAGCTCCATGTGTATGAGACCTATCCACACCAAGAACCTCCACCAGGACCCTGCCTGCCGCATGTTCATGCCGCCAGGCATGCTTGCATGAACCATGGCTCATGGCCCATCACCAGGATCTCATCCGTCTCGTACTCATGCTGCATGCGCCTGCCATCCACACCATGACCCACCACCAGGATCTCATCCGTCTCGTACTCATGCCGCATGCGCATGAGGTCCACGTCCTGCGCGGCCCGGGACTCCACCACCGCCTCCAGCTCGCTGCGCGCCTGGTCCCGCGCGGCGTGTGCGCAGCTCGCGTCGCGCCGCGCTTCCTCCAGATCATCCAAGATCTGCAGGGACATGGCGCGGAGGCAAGCAATCAGCGCCGAGCCCCTGCTTGATGCAGGACTGCCCTGCCCTTCTACATCATTGTCGTGATCGATGCGGTGCAGACAATGCTGAATGGGAAACAGACACTCATTGTTCACATCCTTGCAAGGCTTCCCACATTCCCCACACATCCAACCCTTCATGACCTTTCCTTAGCGCCCCCCCCTTTTCACGCACACCCAGCCTTACGATGCCTTCCTTCGGCCTTCCTGTATCCCCACATGTCCCAACCCACACGGCCTTTCCTTT
>LFCJ01004466.1_pt1 | contig 10251 bp, 7 predicted proteins | sample 643141 | NCBI WGS metagenome assembly LFCJ01 (sample SAMN03766243, study PRJNA286221) | soda lake metagenome | biome: soda lake; feature: Kulunda steppe; material: water; isolation source: sample B1-Br-g2 brine of Lake Bitter-1 | place: Russia: Kulunda steppe | collected 2010-07 | reverse complement strand
TACACCTCATTGAAGTAAAATACTGTGATGATACACGACCAGAGCAACAACTAGCAAGAGCAACTGAACAGCATAATGGATTGAAACACGCCCTTGCACAGCAATGCCACAAAGTAAGCCTACATACAATCCTGATTGGAGTGATGGGAACCATTTATAAACGTCATACTGATCTACCCCTCAGTAAGCTTGGCCTAGACCGGTGTAGAATAGGAAAACTTACTCTCGATCTAAACACTCATTCTATTCAATACGCAGCAAAGATCATAAATACAAGTAGGAGGTTGAAAAACATCAAGGAAAGATCATATGGCTCTTTTGAGAACCCTCCCGACCCCCACTAATGACCTTCTTCCTCATTTGATGATGGAGGTTTGCCTGGTGCTTGCACCAGATGTAAACTTCTTCCTTAATTCACGCAAACAGGGGTTACCTTGTTAGCGTAGTCTTTTCTTTTCTTTTACTAGTAGTAAGAATGTGTGACCAGGGCCCTCTTGGTAGGAAGGGCACACCATTGCTGGTAAGTGGAGCGTTTGCTGTTGCGCCCTCGCGGATGTATATCAGAATAAGGTGTCCAATAATCCAAATGCCTCTCCCTGAGGTCCACAACAAAACGACCAAGATCATTAGGCTCAAACTTCAGCAGCCTTTCCTTGAACAAGTAGGATTGTGTGAGACAATTCATAGCAGACAGGATGTGGGATGATGACAATCATCGCACCGTGAGCTCAGTTGCATGTCAGCTTTTAAGATCTCTCTCGCACTGGCAGTGGAGCTATTGCTTTAGGTTTAAGCATTGTATAGCTGCACTGCCGCCCGGAACCAGTTGAAATGCAGAGGCTCTAGACCACACTCGTGCATGACGCACCATGAAGGGGTTGTGTCCTTGACCATCAGAATCCTCTTGAGCACTGTCATCAGCCAATATTTTTTAAGGACTGTCCATTTCTTTGCCCTGTTGTAAGAATGGGGTGGCCCAAACCTGTCTTGCATACATACCAGCAGGAATTGCGTACGTTTTAAGGAGCCACATGTAGATGTGTAATCTGTTTGTCAGGTCATATTCCCGTATAAATTGTTTGATGCGGAAAGTACCAGCTGTGAATGGACGCAGCGCTGCATATGCAGCTGATGCATCAGCTGCAGTATTCAACTTGATATGTCTGTCACAAACAATGCACATTGCTCCTGCAGCCTTACAGCTAAACAATGTGGTACACTCTTGAAAAATCCAGTTGCTCACAAGGTCTTGGTCTAGAACAGGGGGCGGCTTGTCACCCTCCAGATCCTCACTAGTTCTTCATTCTCCCTGGCGGAGGAGACTCACAGCTCTTCGGGCCAATGTGTCTCCTTTTCCTTAATCGATGTAGGGAGTGGTTTCACTGCCTACGTAGTCTTTCTTCTCTTTAGAGCAGTCTTATGGGCTCTAAGACTGTGTATCGAGGCCGAGATCTTAAACATGACTTTTTTTGTGTATCAAGGCCGAGATCTTTGTGATAACTTATAATATGTGAGGTTTAGATAGAGCCTCCCACACCAAGAAGAATGGTGCGAAGGATAACTTTCTTGGCCTTCAAGTGCTTACAAAGACCCTCATGTTGTTTTCTAGAGACCTCTAAATGGGCCGTGAATCTTCACAGTATTTATCCTGAATGAGGTGCATCTCCCTCTTGTTGACATTTAGCTCCTGAACTCTGTGTACATCTCCGCAGGTGATTGCATGTCGACACCCTGAGAGAATATGGAGAGCACTTTCTGCTTGCTGACAGAGTGAACACTGAAGGCTGGTTGACATTCTTAAGCGGACAGCGTGTTTGTGATTAAAAAGGGCCTGTGCGGTAGTGGAAGGTATTGCGCTTCATTTGGACATGTTCCAAACAGCATTAATAATGCCTTTGTGGACGTGTGAAAGCAGACTCTGGTAAGTAGTACCCTGTTTTTGAGTTGGCATTTCTCAGTTTAAGGTTCGAGCGCATGTAGAATTCTTGTGCGGCTTGGAGATTTGGAAGGTAAGTCAATCCAGGGCCGTGTTGGGCAGCTTCAGTACCAGATTCTTGCTAATTAGCTTCTTCAACAGCAAACCAGCTAAAATCAAAGAAGGGATTGCCACCAGGGCCTGCGGTGTGGATGTTTGTTTCAGATGGGAGGCTGTTTCCATGGCAGGCTTGGTATTTTGCAAGAGCATCTGCACATTCATTTCCGGCAATTCCGGCTTTATAAAGGAAGATGTGGGATTGGGAGTTATGGAATGTGTTAGAAAGAATTTTGAGGATGTCTCCTTGAACATGGTGACGGTGCTTCTTTACCAACAATTGTTACCTAATTTGATATAGTGAGCTAAGGCTGTCTGTTGCAATATGAAAGTCATTTGTTTGGTCTTGTTTGGTCTAGTCTCAAAACCTTGTGGGCTTGGTTTATGAATATCTTTGTTTGGTCTAGTCTCAAAGCCTTGTGGGCTCAGTTTCGATGGTATTACTTTGTGGGTCACGCAGAGCCTGGAGGCCTGCCGAAAGTTGTGCATTATTGTCTTTGAAGATTTCCTTATGTGCTAGCTTGGGATTGGCATTTATCACTTTTTTTGTAATTTCTCACAATAGAGGGCTCTATTTTCTTTATTGTGCTTTTCATCCATGGCCATGTAATGAATGGTCTCTTTGGCGGTGAGATAAAGCTCCTCAGATTGCTTACGGAGTGAGAGGTCGTAATCGAGATGGGTTAGGTCCCTAATAGCCTTGCAAAGAGGTTAATTCCCCTTATTATGCTCAAGGACATTGGCCGCGCTGTCTTCCAGGCTGACAAAGGAGGATTTGAGCTGAACCTGTACGAATTTGATGAGGCCCAGTTTTTTGCTAAGAGAGCAGCGCTTTTGGCTGACAGAACGTGTGTTTGCAAGTCAAGGGTTTGCAAGTCAAGGGTTTCCCACCAGCCTAGTCATCACTTGAATGACCAAAAACGGCTGATTGCCCAATGGCTGGTCATCACCTGCCAGAGAGTTGCCCATGGTGTCTAAATACACTTGTAAAACTGCAAATAGCTTTAAGATCAAAGATGGCGTATATTTAAAAGATGCAAAAAAAGTTTCATACTATCAAACCAGAGGGGGTTATCAGAGCAAAAGTCTGAGCATGCTCCTTTTTTGATGCAAACTGTATTTTTATCATACAACTAGGCTACTGGCGGAATTTGGGGTGAAATGGACGCCTCTGTTTTTGGCCTATTTTGGCATAAACAGCCCACGTATGCCCTCAACACGACCCAACCACACGTCTTTTTACCCCCAAAACACCATCAACATACTTTTTTTATGTTGCAAATTGATATTGGATGTTGAAGCTCAGGTTTGGAGGGGGTCGGATTTTGACCCATTTTGGCACCCCTTATGCTGATTTTTTTCGAAGGGAAATGACCCACATTTCACCAACCACTGAGTGGATTGAATCCAATTCTTTTGCAATTATGTTCATTTGAATTTATTTATTTATTACAAGAGCACCAAAACACCAAAAACCATGTGATTTGGTGCAGTGGCTGATCTGGTGTGGATATATGGCTGTGCAAGGTAGGGTTCACGCCGCGGCCCATTGCGCATGGGCCCCGTGACGTGCAGTTTTCAAGCTCAGGCGCTGTGGACAGCTTGCAAGCAGGGCTACCATCTAAATCTAAGCTTGAAAACTGCACGTCACAGGGCCCATGCCTTGGGAGCATGCCAAAACCATACCCATTTTGGGCCTCAGATAACCCCCTCTGCTATTAAACCAGGCTAGTAGCCGCAAAAGTGGATCCCTCCTTTTATGGCACAAATGCCATCTCTTTAGATAAGCCAAGCAGACCGGCATATGTTAGTTACAGAACAGTCTCATAGACCATGCCAAAAGGGTTTTACCAGCTCTGGTGGCGGATACCACTTTGACATCTTCCTACTCCTTCGAAGACGTGGGGGATTTGCAGCCCAACCCTTTCGGCCCCTCGCGGCTGGCACAGGTTTGCTATTGTAATCTCCTGTAGCAATATCCTCACTCTGAAAAACCAGTCTAGTCCAGCCACAGTAGCTGGCCAAATGTTGAATGTAGTGCAATTAATCACCATAATGAAATGCATGCTTCAGGGAGAAGTATGCTTGCTGCACGCTCTTCTTGGATGGTAAACAGGGGTGAGCCGCCGTGGGCAAAGATAAGCACAAAAGAAAGGCAAAGACTTCGCCAGCAGGGATAATCCTGATGGCCTGTGTTAAGGGAAGGGTGTGTCCTAGTGCAAGCACCAGGCTCACCCCCACCATGGGAAAAGGACATAAGTTGCTTTATGTGTAACGATACATATCCCTATCGATTAGCAAGCGCGGTATCCAAGACAGAGCTCTGCCTTTTTACATAATTGGTGTCAGGGGGAATTTGTAAGAACTTCTCTCTCCCCTCATATTGTTTTTGTTGAAGAAAACAAGATATCAAGAAATGGCTAAGGTTACACCTAGTGTCAGCCTCTGGATGTTGTTCTTGTTGAAAAATTAACTAAAGATCCACCTGGTGTCGGCATCTGGATGTTAGTGTGATGGATGCCCAGTATACTGAACGGCCTTTCTTGAGACTCTTGAAAATGGTGACAACCAACCTCCAGGATTATTACGTAGGTCAAGTCTGATGCAGTTCTGGTCTTTGAGCATTCTTCAAATGTATAGATGCTGCTCATATATTCTCTGTATTTGTGGTGCTGGAAGAGTATCATCAAATTATTTTGACTGGAATGAGGTACACCTATCATTCATGGTGTGGAGTCAGTGCATTTTACTATCAGGGACACTTTGGCAGCTAACTGGTAAAGAAAAGAAAAACACCAACAGGGAAAAACCTGAGCATGAATGAAGGAAGATGTTTCCCAATGGTGCAAGCACCAGGCAAATCTCCACCATCAAAAATAAGGAAGACAGTCATAAGGGTTTAAAAAAAAGCAATATGTTCTTTCCGCGTTATTTTTCGACCTCCTACTCGGATTTATGATTTTTTTTGCATGTTGACTAGAATGAGTGTTGAAATTAAGAGTGATTTCTTTTACTCTACACAGGCCTAGGCCAAGCATACTGAGGGGTAGCTCAGTTTGACAGTTAAAGATGGTCCCCATCACTCCAATCAGGATGGTATGTAGCCTCACTTTGTGACTTTGCTGTGCGACTTGCCCTGGAAGGGCGTGATTCAATCTTATATACTGCTCAGTTGCTCTTGCTAGTTGTTGCTCTTGTCGTGTGTTCTCACACTTTTTGACTACAATGAGGTGCACATCCCAGCGTGAAGGGTGTAAAGCCTTGTCACGCCAGAAAAGTGCAGTGCCAGTTTCATGCTGCATTATGACCTGGAGGTTGGATGAATTATTTGGTGGAATATTTGATCCTGCCGTTGGTTCAGATACAGCTGTTATTGCCATGCCGTGATTCTGGTTTGAATTCAACAGTCTTTCGACATGATAGCCTGGATGTTATTTTGGTGGCCATCCTACCTTCCAGCTGGCAGTATACAAAGAGCACCTGTCTAGAAATAGCGAAGTTCATCTGCTGAAAGGTTTTGTAGAAGCCAATGGGGTCAAGTCCTGTTGGCTACATGTGCCAGAGAAGCCAGACTTTGTTGAGCCATATGCGCTTCAAATCCAACACCTGTGAAGATGATGTTTCATTCAACCTCACCTTTGCTCAAGGCTTTGATGATAAGCCTGGAAGCAATGTTAGTAGATACATGGGTATTGCATCTGGTCTTGGGGTGTGTTGATCACCAATTTTATGTGAAATGGCAGGAGCCAGCAGAGGAATGTCCCACCCGAAATCAGGGGGGACGCCACTAGATTCTGCCAAGTCATCCGGCATTGGCTACCTAGCATAGTATGTCTGTGTAGATTATCGTTGCACAAAATTCCAGAAGGGGCTATCTGAGGCCCAACATGGGTATGCTTTGGGCACACACTCAGGGTATAGTCTTTCTAACTGGATATTTTTAAGCTCAGCACCAGCAGTGGTAGCTCTGTTCACGAGTTTCCCAAAGCACTAATAATTACTTGAAAATAGCCAGTCTGGGAGACTATGTCTCATCTTCCGTGGCTTGGACCCTACATTTCACATCCAACTCTCCATACCAGGTCGCCTATTGCACCAAATTGCAGGACTCCATGTGTTATGGTGCCCTTACAATATAATATGAAAATGGGGTCAAAACACTGAGTCGTTGGCCAGAGTCTGGCCGCCAGATCCATTTATTAAAAAAACAAGGGTGTCAAAATGGGTCATAAATTGGACACCCTCAAAAATTGAATTATAGCATACATAAAATGCTATAATAATGTTTGTAGGTAAGATTGTTTGTCACAACCACAGTGGTTTGGGCGGAGTGGCTTATTTTGGTGTATTTCATGCAAAAACAGGCCAAAATCAGAGGCCTGTCACCCATCTTAAACCCAAAGTCATCTTCTTCAGCACTATTTCTGTGATATAAAATTTTTATCAAATCGAGTATGCCCAGACTTCTGCTCGGATAGCTCCCTCTGACAAGGTCCATCTTCACTAATAATTGACCCTGTTTTTGTGCGTCCTTCTTAGTCTTATGCTGATTTATTGCTGGTATTGCGCTGGGGGGACATTTCCTCATGTACCATAAGTGCTCAGTTGCCTTTTTTTCACCTATATCCAGGCCCAAAAAAGGTCATCTTGTAGGGGTGTGGAGGAATGAAAGTGTTATTCAACACAAGGGTGGAATTCTGAATAACGGACACCAAACGGATCATTTGCAACCTTCCAGATAGAAAAGAGCCCTATAATTTTTATCCTTGTAATCCTTATACTCATCGTTTGGTATATGAGTGTGACAAAGCTGTTTGAATTTACATCAAATTGCGACATTCTTTGTTCTAGATGCCGGTAGAAATTCCTACGTTTATGTAGCTAGAGTCAGATTAATCCTGTGAAGTTTTCCTGGACAGGTATGAGCAACAGCTCGGCAAAACCATTTCATACGAAAACAAATGAGTTGCCACATGGAATTTAGCATAGGCCCGCGGCTCAAAAATTTCCAGCATACCAGTAATTGTTGAAGAAAAGCATGGCACCTCCTCCAACAACACCCACATGATCACTAACAGATAAGGCGGACTTGCTTGCACCTACCAGGATATCAAAACTTAGCTTATTTGCCTGCAATAATGATTGTGCTGAAGCATCAGTGGCAAAATGTTTCTGCCAAAGCATAAGAAGCACCTCACAATTGTTCGATGTGCTTGCAGCTTGAACCAACCCAATACATGATCACTTGTATTGAAAACCGCGTTATGCAGTAGGCTGGCTGGAACACAAAATTCTCATGTCTCTGCATACCACACATCCATAAAAAAGGCCCCCAGCGTATGCTTCCTGTTGAAGAGAAGCAGCCTGCCCCCCCCCTTCCCCAGGCAAGAAGAATACATGTGTGGACAACTTGCAGTTTCCGTTGATCTGCATTTTTCTTTAGACATTACATGCAGGAGAATGCTTCTGTGTCTGATCCTCCGTTGCAAGCTTGATCTGCGCCTGTGGCCTCCACCTGATCCAATGACAGGCCGATGCCCTGGATGATTCTCTTCCAGTGCCTGGCGCGCCAGTTTGTGAACCAGTCTGTGACCTGCGGTGCAAATAGGTAAGTCTCCTCAGTGTGTTTCAGAAAAGCCTAAAGATATCATGCTGTAATGATGAGAAAGTTCCCAAATGGGATCCGGTAGATTATGAGGTACATCATCACCAGTGCATTAAATCACCTTAAATCTACAGGCAGGCATTGTGTGTATGCTAGCTACACATTTGATGAAGAGATCTTCAGAAGTTGACCATTGGCGATAACGTGCGCTTGTTGCTTGCCTGCTTGCGTGTACGTCCAGTATAGGCAGCCAAGCTCTCCTTCCTGTGTGCCTCTGGCTTGGGGTCCAAGACGTGCATCAGGGACCATAGATCAAGTGCACAAGCCCTGCATGGTGGGAGTGGGAATGGCAGCTCATGTGGGAAGACACTGCATCAAGACTCATGACCTAAGATGCATACGTTCTTTAGCCCACCCATGTGACAAACACGGCCTTGCCATTGTTATTTGCAACAAGCACATAAACATTACTCTGAATTGGCAAACAAGCCGAATCTTGGAAGACATGGATGAGCAAGAAATGGGATCAAATTCGGGTTTGATTTCTCCATCAAACTCATATTTCAACTCATATGGGTGTTCGCGCCAGAGGAGGGTAAGTGAAGTAACCTGCGCTCTGTATTGGCAAATTGTCCTCAAGATCAACTAAGCGGAAACGGCTCACACCTGAGCTGACGCTTGTGCAGTGCTGCCACTTGTGGCCCCGTATCTGTAGAGATAGCCAGGGCTGCCTTGAAACCTGCCTCACATAATCCACCTGATGTGCATGTGCAACGCAAGATGATCAAGTCTTTTCAATTAAACAATTGCATTGATTGTGGCAACGCGTTAGTGCACTGGAACCAAAAGCAGCTCAAAAAGCTTTCATCAAGGGCATGGCCCATGTGTGGCTAGAACTTGCCGGTCCAGTAAAATAAGATCCAATACAATTAAGGGTCCCCGTTATAGAATTAGATCTGGTCAGTGATGAACCTGTTTGGTCCAGCAGTTAGATCACAGCCAGTGCATTCTTTACACCCCAATCCGTCTGCCCTTGCAAGTCAGAACAAACCTGGTTGGGTCCTGGATTGGCGCATGGTCAGCATGTATGCATCGAGCATCAACTGGCTGTACTGCAGCACCAACTTGAAAGGATGCGCCTCAAAGGGGGAAAAACCGGACAGGTCACCTGTAAACGACGTAATTTGAACATATCTGTGTCTTAATGCTCAGGATGGATTAGAAATCCATATCAGCAGTCAAACCTGGCAGAGCAGTGCATTACAATGCCTCAAGGTAGCAGTGTTGCAATTGCCAATCCATGTCAAATCTTGTATGTGTAGCACATTTGCCCACTCGTTTGTGAGGCTTACTTCCTGTTGTATGAAACTGTAAACCAAATATACTGTGCAAAGCAGAGTGCAGCCTTCTTTCAAGGCTTAATCTAAGTGTCGGCACATCAAACTCTACCCTGCGTCCCCCTCTTTACCACCCATCTTGCACTGGTGGTACCTTGGCAATATTCACCTCATACATTCATCGTACACAATGATCACACCCTTTCTCAACTGCCCACAAACATCATAATTACTTATTCTCTTCATTTCCAGCTAACTGCCCTGCCAAAGTGCTTATGGACTGCAACATAGTTCCTTTCTGCAAGACAAGCTGCATAAACTTCCTGGACAACTAGACAACTTTTTGAAGATTTGATCTGTGCCAGCTTAGTCAGTGCGAGCCTTTCCTTGGTCAGTGCAAGCTTTTACGAGGTCAAATTTGTACTGTGACACAAGAAACTTAAATCGAATACTGGGGCAGGCCTCTGCTTACCTTCAACCATTGCCATTGTCTCTTCATGTGTGTAACCCATGTGCTCCAGACACTCTGCCAGGTTGTTGAACAAGCTCAATGCGACCTTGGAGATGCACTCATCAACCTGGGCTTGAATGGTGGCCTCAAATTCTGCAGGACACAGCACCAGAAAGCAGACACTGTGTCTTTTATGTTGTGCACATTCAAGCAACTGTGTTACAAGGCCGGGCACTTGCACGCCCATCGGGGGCATTCAATGCCGTGTTTTATGACTCCTAATTTATGAGAGACATCATGTAGTTGCAAAAGCATGCATACCGGCCCTTCTTCAGACAAATGACCTGCTCTGAGGTCTTTCTGCCTCCTAGCTGGCCAGGCTTGTTGCGTGCTGCCACATGGATAGTCAAACAATTCTTGCTCTGCAGGCTCAAGGGTAGCTGGCATACATTTTTTTGTTTAAGATTTGCAACTTCCTTCTCATTTTTCTAAAGGGTTGTAAGAGCTTCAGCTTGGGGAAAATGCTGTGATGTCATGCCTTACTCGAGCTAGAACTTTGCCCCCCAGAACTCAACTTCGAGGTACATCTTGGAAAGTAGCCAAGCAATGCGTTCAGGCAAATGACTATCTCTCCCTGTGACTGTGTGGCACCCATTTGTGATGCCCACAGCGCACTGCTCACAAGCCAAGGCCGCACTCACGAGGCATGGCTGGGATGGGCGCCATGAGCCCAGGCAGGGAGTCTTCCAGGGCATGACTGATGGCATCAGCGTAGCGGTCCCTGCCTCCGCCATGGGCGCCACCCCCGCCTACGTTACCCCCCCCG
>LFCJ01004464.1_pt1 | contig 10254 bp, 9 predicted proteins | sample 643141 | NCBI WGS metagenome assembly LFCJ01 (sample SAMN03766243, study PRJNA286221) | soda lake metagenome | biome: soda lake; feature: Kulunda steppe; material: water; isolation source: sample B1-Br-g2 brine of Lake Bitter-1 | place: Russia: Kulunda steppe | collected 2010-07 | reverse complement strand
TATCGAGTGGGCGCTTCAATCCCACAAGGGTCCTTCTGAAACACAAGGCGATGTACGAGGCATATATCGAGTGGGCGCTTCAATCCCACAAGGGTCCTTCTGAAACCATGCCCATTTCCATGGCCACAGGCCGTCTAATACGTGCTGAGCAAAAATATTTTCGTCAACCCTCAGTAATCGCTCAGAGGGAGGGGGTCGACGATGTCACAGAAACCGCTGGTCTTTCGTGGGGTCCTCCCCGTAGACAGACCGATTGACTAAGGTATCTGAGGATAGTTCATACAGTATAGCTGATTCCCCGGGTTTCAGTAGTTCCTCCAGTTCTCCTCGAAGTTTCTGTAGATCCCCTTCTGAAATTTCCCCTTCCAGCACCGAATTTTGCACGTGAGTAAGATATCGCCTGCCAAGCTTGAGTGCTTTGTAGGTTCGCTCTGCCTCCAAATCATAGACCAGAATCACATACATGTTACCACCACCGTTTGAAACTCTCGTATTCCTCTCCGGTAAGCAAGTGCTTTTTGAGCTTGTACGCTTCCAGCCGCATCAAGTACTGATAGCTGACTTTTCTATTCAGGTCCGGATGTTCCACTGTCTGTTCAAGAGTTTGCTCGAACTCCCGGGTATATGTCTGTCTTCCACTCTCATTTAACAGACAGGAGCCTAACTCCGTATCAAAATCATCCTGAGTGAGTTGCTGCCGATTGATGAGGCGAAATAACACACGGTCGGCGAGTATCGGTTTGAATAGGTCTGCGAGATCCAACGACAGGGAAAACCGGCGTTCCCCTGGTTCGTGTAAATAACTGATTGTTGGATCAAGTGCTGTTGCACGTATCGCTGAGACACAGTTGGCATACACCATTGAGTTTCCGAACGAAATAAGACTGTTAATCTCATTCGGAGGTGGATTGTACTCTCGCTTCTCAAGCCGAAATTCGGCGGGCAAAATCTCATTGAATGCGCTGTAGTATGCTTTTCGAGCAGTTGCTTCGACTCCCATTAGCTCGTTGACCGGCAAGGTCGTATCGACTCTTGTTGCTGCTGATTCAAGTTCGGTAATCTCCGTGGCGAGGTCGCGGTCCCTGTTGTCGTAGTAAACAACATTTGTACGCATATTGTGGATACTGCCAGTAACGAACTCTGCTGCGAGCTGGCGACGGTGCTCTGCATTATCGTACGCACGGACTTGTTTGACAACTGTCCGGCCTGATGTTTGTCCCCGTGTGGGGAGTATTGACCCCGCGTAGTAATCTTCCCATCCAAACACGTGCATCGCTACTCCTTGTCTGTTCAGAAACGACATCAACCGAGTGTTGAAATCAATTTGTCCGTGAAGAAACACTGCCTCTGCATTTTCGATGGGTATGTACTTCTTTTCTTCATCGTCTGTGACTACCCGGACTGTATCGTCTTTTCGTTCAATACGACCGTCAGAAAAAATGTGGTAATTTTTATCCATTAGTTAACTCCAGCAGAAATCGTGGTATGCACACGAATCACAGAACGGCTTTTCTTTCGCAACAGGGGGTGATTCTCTGCTTATGATTTCATATATTTCTCGAATTGCTTGTTCAACGTTCTTTTTATGTTCTTCTGTGAGTGTGACTACCTCACGCTTTCGCTCACGTGGATGTGCAAGGACTCCTTCTTTTTCGATATCTGCAATCTCTTGGAGATACCAGAGGTAATACAGCAATTGCATTTTTGCCGGTTCGGTCAATGTTGAGGATGGTTTTACTTCCACAACACGACCATCATCAAGCAAATCCAACGAAATCATTCCAAGATGGATATTTCGTTTTTTCTCATCGTAGGCCGTCTCGTCAACCTGTGTGCCACGAACGACCGTCGGGTTTTCTCTGTCAATTTCGAGATGTCGTGAAGCAAACCACAGTTCACGCTCACAGACATGATAGTACTGCATCATCACGCCAGTGACGCGAAAGGGAGTTTCCATTGCTTTCCCTCTGGCAGTATCTCTGAGAAGTTCGACCGGGTCAGTCATAACAATCGCCTCTCCACGGTACTGTCCGGAACAACAAATCCTACGCTTTCGTCAAAGTATTCCGTAAAGTGAAATTCTTGTGTATCGATCCAGTGAAGGTCTGTTTCGTCATGAATCGTGTTCAGTTGTCCGAGAGCTTCTGCTTCTGGAGAATCGGCCCGATATACTGGTATTGAGACGCTCAATTCTCGAACCGAGTCCATCAACGTACGTACGCGTTCGAATTCATACGCATCCCATGCATCTTTAATTTCTTGTATACGGTTGCGTTCCTCTGGCGTTCTGCAAATTACGACATCCACTGCTTGTTGTTGGTCAATCAGCGACAGCTTCCCTAACTCGTCCGCTCTCGCCTCATCAACGTATGAAGCATACTCTGCCTTTCCAACGTTCTTTTCTTCATCTAAACGTCTGTAATACTCTTTTACTGCCTCCTGTGCAACATCAATCTCATCAATTGTTCTCTTATTCCCGCGTATATCATCCAATGTCTGGGCAGCGACAGGCAGTAATGATGGTCCGTGATTGTAGACGGCTTCTGCTGGTGTTTTGTTTTGTTCCCCTGGAGAATCAAGCCACCAGATAGTGACTTTCCCCCGTTCTCGCTCAAACGACCGATTACATCGACCTGCAGCTTGTACGATATTATCGATTGGAGCAAGATCGCGAAAAACGTGGTCAAAGCTAATGTCCACTCCTGCTTCGACTAACTGTGTTGAAACTGTCACTATTGGGTGGCCAGCTTGAGTTAGTTCTTTAGCCGTATTGATTAGCTGTAGTCGGTCGACTGGCCGATGCCGGGTTGAGAGGTGCATGAGCGACTGCTCACTTCTTTCAGCGATTTCAGAAGCAAGGTCTGTTGTTTTGATACCATCTACTGTTCCAACTTCAGTTAATCTTTCAGCATAGATTTGACCGATATCAACCATCGAGTTGTTCTTGTCAAGGATGCTTTCGCTCAGTCGTTGGGAACTGTCTATTGTATTACAGATTGCCAAACAGGAGTCTTGAGTGGATACCGTTGTAAGAATTTCTGCTGCCGCTTCTTCGTACGTCTTAGGCCCTGATTGGGTAGTGATGTATTGTTCAGTGGAGTCATCTAATGTATATTCCACTCGCTGTGCAACGTCAAAATACAGCTCTGTATCGCTGACCAACTCTGTGGGTTGATTGAACAACCGCGGTTGTGTGGCTGTCATCGCAATCACAGTCGCGTTGTACTGTTCACGTAGCATCTCAACGACTCGTGGCACAAGTGCCCACCAATCAAGCGGGAGGCTCTGTGGCTCATCAAGTATAATGACACTATCCCGAAGTGCAGGTAATTTCATCCCTTGCGTGTTTCTCGGGCCAGTAAGGCTTTCAAAAAGCTGTACGAACGTCGTTATTGTCAACCCTGCCCGCCAACTCTCGGCAAGCATTCCTGAGACATCATCGTTGAGATCCGCTTTTTCCGCGTCGACTTCTTCAATTGTGGTTTCCGAAAGATGGTGGTGTGCTGTGAGTAATGGGCTGGTGACGTCTGTTTCGAATATTTGAGTACTTTCATCGACAACTTGGTCGATAATACTCGTGAATGGTAATGCATAGACTATCCGGCTCTTATCTAACTCATCACGTACTGTCAGTGCTGCTGAGAGGCCTGATAATGTCTTTCCCATCCCGGTTGGGAGCGTCAGTGTCGCAACACCACCACCCTTGCCAGCAAATTGTTTTGCATTTTCCACCACTGTCGCTCGCGCCTGTGAGCGATAGTAATTAAGTTGCTCTGTACGTGTCCCCTCGGCATTCGCATTCGACTTGGTTTCGAGGTCTGCGATATACTTATCTAACTGTTTAAGTGGTGGTTTCTGAGGTGTGTACAGGCTGTCTTTTGTCTCATCATCCGTTGGGCCCTGTGCTGCGCTAGTCTTATCAGCGAGTACGAGCGAACCCCAACATTCTAGAACTAGCCCATAGCATGCTTCTGTGAGGTTCTCACGGCTGGATACGGTTTCATTAAGCGATGATGAAACAGTTGACGAGATATCGCTCAGAAGTTCCACGAAACTGTCCTGAAATTCGGTCCATGAGCCTTCTCCTGCGGTTGCATGTTTGAATATCTCCTCTGCTAACTCCGGGACATGTGAATTAATATCGTTTTTTTGCCTGACGATGGCCGACTGTTGCTTTTCGGCACTGTTTTGCTTACTTCGTGTTACCCCCTTTCGTCGGTACGTACGGTCATGCACGTACTCTGCAACGTCTGGTAACTTCCCGTGGTGTTTTGCAACTGCGACAAAGCCTGCGATACAGGTCTCATCTTCGAATCCTTGACTCTGGAGGGCATAGTACGATGCGAATGAACCAATTGGAGCATGATACCTGTACTGCTCAAACTCTGGGTTTCCCTGCTCGACACCAATGTATTGTTGAAAATAGCTCGTCGCTTTCCCAAAGTCGTGAAGGTAGGCGAGAGTCTCAACGACTGATTGCAGCGACTCCCCATACGGCGTTTCAGCGGAATCCGGGACAATCACGCGGACTCGCGAAGCAACGTCTTCTAAGTGTTCTTGGAGATACACACCTTCACGCCCGTCTTCTGGTGGGTGTGAGTACCGAACTGGCATTTACACGAACACCACTGTCCGTCCATCGACTTGCGCTGATTTCACATCCTGAACTGTGAGTGGTTCTGCTGCAGGATTGTATGTATAGGTCGTAAATCCTGTTGTTGTTCTCCCCGTCTGGTCAGCCTGCATAAATGCGGGTGATTCCTCAACTTGGCATCTCGTGCCTTCTTCTAACACAACATTCTCGACAGCATTTGGTACCGCAGAGTCAATCTCGGCCTGCTCCGCTGTTGGTCCGTCGTTAATCCGAAACTCTCCATGATAGGTAATTTCGGCTAAATACTCTGAAAGACCAAGGCTTGGAACGTAGTGGCTTTTTCCTGCTTCGAGCAACTCCCGTAACTGGTTGTATGTCTCTGTGTCAGCCAGTGAAACATCAATCCGGTAGGCAGGGTCAACGAGTACCTCGTAATTGTGTTGCTGACGTAGTGTTGTCGGATCGGGGAGTTTCATACTAATTTTCCCACGACCGTTGAGTGATTGCAAATTTCCATCGGCAGTCGACAACGTATTCATAGGCATATTCACGGTCCGAATCTGTCGAGTTGGTTCGATAGCGATATTCGATACTTCCGGCGCAAATAGCGCATAATAGCTATCTCGGGGAAGGCCAAGAATTGCAGCGAGTAATCCGGCTACAGTTGTCCGGGGCATAATCCGATATGTCTGCTTTACTATGTTCCCCTCGATACGGCGGAAATGACCCCATGGTCCACTAACGGTAAACGAGAGACACTGGTCGTTTAGTCTCTCCGTTCCTTCACCACTCTGCTTCACTGGCGATTTCTGTGACATTGTCACTCTTCGTTCTCTGGAAGTGTTTCCGGATATTCTTCATACACGTCGATTTTATCGACGCTCTCACTTCCAAGAGCATCTTCTAGCGCTCCATACAGCAGCTCAGGTCCTCCCACATTCCCATCAAACGAAAATTCCATGACATCGCTCCCAGCGACTCTCACTAACTGAATTTGCTCCTTTGCATTTTTGAGTCGGTCAACAAATTCATCGATTTTGAGGGTCACATCACGAATCGTCCGGAGTTCCTCATCTGGCTTTGAATGGTCAGTATCAAGCGTGAGGTCCTTGTCAAGTCCTCCAAGGTGGAAACTGTCTTCGGCGTATTCGACTCGACAGTACAGTCGTGGTTCTTGACCGACCTTACTCCGGCTGATGGTCTGGTTTTTGAGAGCCCGCCAACAGAGCGTGTCAAGACGCTTGACATCTTCCGCTGTTAGTTTTGTATCCGCTGCGCCGTGTTCATCGACGAGTCCATGGAATCGAATGAGTCCATATTGTATCCGGTGGTCATCAAGCCCGAAACCTCCCTGCTCTTTCCCCTCTTGTGTTGCGATAACGCTTGTCAGACTATCGTACTCTTCATTTTCGTTTACCGCATGCATTGATTTTCCAGGAGAGAGCTGTACCGGGCCCGTGAAGTGATCCGGGAGGTGCTTTGCATAGACTTCGTCTGTATCCAACGACATCGTTGCCCCGAAATACCGCACGTCGACACTTTTTCCAAGAAACTCCCCGAAGACATCATCACGGAACTGAGCCGATTCGTCATCATCATCCAAATCATACTCATCTGGCTCGACCGCTTTTAGTCGGTCCTCTAACAGTTGCCCGCGTGTAAACTGATTCCCCTCTTTTTGGACATTTCGGATGTAAACGCCATGTCCATCATCATCAAGTTGGTCACGTAGATACCGCTTCAACCGCACATCAGTGACAATCGCCTGGTTTGTTTGTGGGTCAATTCGTGGCCTATTTGCTCCACTCAATGGGTTACCGTTTGGATTCGCATCAACGGCATCGTACAGGAAAACAATTTCAGAACGGTTCTGGACGGTTGTTGTATCTTGTGTCATTTTTTATTCCTCCGAAGTTTGTGTTTCTGTCGCGTTCCAGTCTGGATGGTCATTCAAGCCGTAGGTCACACCAAGGGCGTAATAAAATCGCAAGTCGTTGGTGTCTATCTCCCACTCTTCCGGGTCAGGGTCAAGAATTGCTTCTCGCAGTCGCTCTACGATATGCTCCGCCTTTGTCCCGGGATACGGTCCTTTCTCTTTCTTCTCTTGTCGTGTGTAGGTCAGCGTCTTTGCAATGGTTTCCTGTGTCACCTTCTTGATTCGAGACCGCGATATCGACTGAACTGGATACTGGTCAACCAGCGTTGTCGAGCGATTTTCGCTGTATTCCTGGTAGCTTCCAATATCACCGACCAATGCGCCGAGCAGGAATGCTCCACGACGTTGGTTGGTGACTGTACCACTGCCGCTTGAGTCCGGTGCAAGCGCTGGTGTATTTTTGATGAACGATTCGAGTTTTTCGTCAGCGGGATGCCCGCCGTCTGGTATTATTCGTAGCTCTTCTGGTACTGACATTGCTAATTCCTCGTATGCTGGTTCTTCTGTTATCGGCTGTTTTGCAGGGTCGTCTGTTTTGAGGAGAGTTACCTTACTGTCTGCCAACGCACAAAGTTGTGCGAACTGGCTTGCAACAAGTAACGACGGGAAGTCGTCAAAATCATCGTCCGAAGATGGTGTCTCTTCGTCAATAATCCGCGTCACGAACTCATTCAACAACGTTTCGACAGCAATTGACTCTCCACTGAGTACGTTGATAAGGAACTCAATTCGCGGGTCATCGGCATCGGCTTCATCATCCTCTCGCTCCGCGCATGTCTGGACAAAATACCAGCCGGTCGAAACCGAATTAAGTCTGGTATCATCCGTGGAGAGCAAACTCCAATTTTCATTCGTTGGCAACGGTGCGGTCCAGTCTGTGTTGGTTTTGAATGCTGAGTTATTTTCGACCAGCCGGTTGTGCGTGAATGCCAACTCCTTTGGATAGACCAACTGCCCATTTAGCGTCTCCCCGAACACATCATACCGAGACGTTTGGTGGGGCATTACTGCCGACACATAAAACCGAAGTTGTGCCTCGCTTTTTTCCTTGTCTCGCTGGTCAAGATATGCCTTCTCTATTGGTGTTAGATCTCCGTCGTCTTCGACCGTATTGTACAACAACGTGTACAGTTTGTACACTTTCTCAGGAGTTGATTTTCCGAAGTAGTACGGCAAGTAGTACACTTTTGCACCAAGTGTTCGGTACGTACAGGCTTCCACAAAGGCCTCTGCCTTCATTACCGTAATTGCTGCATCTTCCGATAACGGGTGCGCTCTCCAAGCTTCCTCAATATCCAGGCCAGGAAACTTTTCAAGTTGTTTTCCAAGGTAGTAATTTTGCGGATCTTGCGCTGTACCCACTGTTTTGCCTGTTTCAGCCGTTACGAGGTCATAAGCTATTCCCGACGAATCAGAAGCATTATTTTTTGTAACTAATTTTGAGAGGCGCTGTGCGCGCATTCCGTCCATTATCACATCCACCTCGCCTGGCCAGAGATAATCTTCACCTTCCCTTAGTTTCATCTTAACTGTTATGAGTGCTGTACTGTCATCGGTGATTTGCCTCTTCACTTCCTCCTTCACTGCTGACAGTATTTCTTCATCTTCTCCTATCTCAACTAACGAGTTTATTAACGAGCCGTTATCATGGGTTTCAGCTAGTTCTTTCAATGCATCTTCCGACGGCCAACGCGTAAATCGATGTTTAGCATACTCTCCGAGTCTCTCTGGTGATTTGTTTTGTCCAGATTTATGTGTAATACTGTGGTCAATACCAGAGCCTCGATTTTGGTAATAACAGTGCCCTGCTTTTTCAACAATATCTTCCGTATATCTCGTCACCCATATTGGGCCTCGTTCATCGTCTGCCAACTTGGGCTCGTCACCAGAGAGGTCTACACGAACGACAATCAGGCTATCATCTGTATCGACCAGATCGCTTGCTGCATCTGGTGTAAGATAGGGAGCGTACTCCCCACCTCCCGTGGTTGCGAGGGTATACAGCTTTCCATAGAGATACTGAATATCCCGAAGCGACCCTATCGGTGTATCCGGTAATTCGTCGGCTAATGCCTCTTCGGGATATGTTTCCCTGAACTTCTCAGGGGAAAGCATGATCTCCCTCCAACTTAGTTTCCCCAGGGGTTGTCTTATCGGTAATATTCACAAACCCAAATCCGAGGCTATTGCGCTCACCGATACCGACATCGAGAGCGAGATTCAGATGCCTTCTGTGGTCATCGTCTCGAACTGTGTAATCAAATCGCCATTTACTCAGTATCCAGGTTTCTGCCTCACCAGTTGTCGGTTCCACTGGCAGCGCAAATGTTTTGAGCAATTCGTATCCGTCGAACAAATCGCCATCAACAGCTGACGGTCCACGCAGATAGTCCTGACAGTACAAGCCGTGTTTCTTGTCCAGATTGGCTTCAATCTGATTTCGGAACGGCTCCATCGTGTGTTCTGGCCGCCAGAACTCTGGTTCGTTGTGGTCTATGTCGAGTCCGTACTCATCAAATCGCCAAGGGGGTATTCGGACAAGAACTCCTGTTCCTGTTTCTATCGTTCCGGTAGTACCGGGCTCCCCAACATCCGGGGCGAGCGGCGTGAGTTTCTCTATATGAAATGGCATTTCGCCGATATTTAGTTCACGGTCGTCTTTTAGGTCGGCTGCTACGTGCGCGAGTAAATCCTCGTTCGGTGAGGCAATCAAGAGGGTCCGCTCGTCACCTTCTTGCATATCACCTGGGGGAAATGGATTAGAGTACGTGAACGGCTTTGGTTGGTTTTCGTCGTGTAACCTTTCGTACTGAGTACCTTCCAACGCACCCCAGACTCGCCCCTGGAGTTTGTGATGATACGTGTTATCGTACGCAGTATCCCGACGCGCACGCAACCGCGTGAGCACACGCATCTGGTTATATCACCTCGGTTGTGTCACTCGATTTCATACCTTTTGACAGAAGTAAGGAAATGTTATAATACTAATCATACCGGAATGAAAGTGAAAACAAGCCAACCAAATCTTCTGTAGTACGATCTGCGTTTCTTTGGGGTATAACCTTTCGACGTACTTTACACCCTTAGCCACCGTCCCGACGGATTGAAAACCCAACCAGAAATTAAAACTTAATTTACAATTCATCTCTACCAAATGTAATATAAAGAACAAATCCAATCAGTGGCATAAAAAATACAATAATTAACCAAAGGATTGTTGGGTAAGAGCTATTTTCTTGTGCATCAATATTAACCCACATAAGCAAAACATAATAAAAAAGGATAATACTTATAATTATTATTCCATATAAAGCAACAACACTGTTTAATACAATTATAGACATGTTTGACTTTATACGTTTGTTATATATGTATTTTTGGCTTATTTAAAGTCGCAGAAGGGAGAAAACCCAACCAAGAATTGAAACTCCATCACCAGCAGCAGAACCCATCCTAAAAACCCTTGACAATAGAAGAAAAAAGTCAGCTTTCTGGGCGTGGCATTGTCTCGACCTCGGTGATTCTGGGGGTCTTCTTCACGGCATCGTACTGGCGCTGCCACCCATCTTCGGGAAAGAGATTGTTCTTGTCGAACAACTCCCGTGCGTCGTCCGTGAGCTGGTAGAACTGGTAGGGGAAGTCCCGTACCCGCTCACCTTTTGGGAGCTCCACGACGTCGACAACTCCGACTTCCATGAGGGTCTTACAGTGGCGGCGGATCGAG
>LFCJ01004462.1_pt1 | contig 10255 bp, 8 predicted proteins | sample 643141 | NCBI WGS metagenome assembly LFCJ01 (sample SAMN03766243, study PRJNA286221) | soda lake metagenome | biome: soda lake; feature: Kulunda steppe; material: water; isolation source: sample B1-Br-g2 brine of Lake Bitter-1 | place: Russia: Kulunda steppe | collected 2010-07 | reverse complement strand
TACACCATGGACGACCTCCACGCCCAGTACGCCGAGGTTCGTGATCGTGAACGTCCCGCCGCGAAGGTCGTCCATGGTGTAGGTGCCGTCGAGGGCCGACTGGACGACCTCGCGACGCTCCGTGGCGAGCGTTTCGAGGGATTTGCTCCCAGCATCCGACAGGACCGGCGTAATCAGGCCGTGTTCGACGTCGACGGCGAGGCCAAGGTTGTGCTCCGCCCAGAGGACGTGTTCGTCGTCCTCGAAGGTCGCGTTGAACGCGGGGTGGTCCTCGAGCGTCGCCGAAACGGCGAGGACGAGAACGTCCTGGACGGAGACGTCCGTCTCGAGGGTCTCGGCGGCGGCGTCGGTGGCGGCGAACAGGTCCTCGGCGTCGGCCTCGCGGTGGACGGTGACGTGGACGGCCTCGCGGTAGCTCTCACCGAGTCGGCTGGCGATGGTGCGGCGCATCCCGTCGAGCGTTCGCGTCTCCCGTCGGGTGCGGCCATCCGCGGTCGCCGCCGTCGCTGCGTCCTCGACGTCGGCTTCCGTGATGGCTCCCTGGTATCCGCTCCCGTCGATACCCGTCAGGTCGACGCCGAGTTCCTCGGCTCGCTTCCGGGCCCGTGGCGAGACGTCGACGTCGGCGTCGTCGATCCGCGTCCCGGACTCCGCGACTGCTTCGACGTCCGATTCCGTGACCGCTCCCTGATAGCCGGTCCCCTCGACGGTCGCGAGGTCGACACCGAGCTCGTCGGCACGTCTACGTGCACGCGGAGACGCTTGAACGTCTCCGTCGTCGTCGGCTCGAGTGGCAGTCGCTCCGACCTCGTCGCCGCCTGTCGCCTGTGGGTCCGGCTCGGCCGTGCCCGCGTCGTCGCCGACGTCCGCCAGTTCGGCCTCGACCTCCGCCTCGAGGTCGCCGATGTCCGCGTCGGCGGACGCGACGATCCCGATCGGCGTCCCCGGCGGCACCGTCCCGCCTTCCTCGAGGAACGTCCGCCTGATGACGCCGTTCTCCCGGGCTTCGACCTCCGCAACGCTCTTTTCGGATTCGACTTCCGCGATCACTTCACCCTCCTCGACGGTCGCTCCTTCGTCGATCTCCCACGAGAGGAGTTCCCCACGGTCCATCTCGAGCCCGAGCTTCGGCATCTTGACAATGTATGGCACGACGGGGTGTACCACGTGCACAGAATAAAGCGTAGTGCTCGAACGAGGGACCCAGTTTGCCACTGGCGAACAGTTCCGGGTCGTGTTCAGACGTCCATTCTGTAATGATTTACCATATTATATCCACACGGACGCCCGCCCTACTCTCGGTAAATTGGATGGTTGTTCATTCTTCACGATAGATGCATGCCAATGTATAGCAAAGGCTTTAGGTTCACTGGTCCAAATTCAGGGCACGGTTGGCCCACCGGCCACTGATTTACCTATGAGCGATGACGAACTCATCTGGCGAATCGCGGGCGGTTCCGGAGACGGAATCGACTCGACGAGCCAGAACTTCGCGAAGGCGCTGATGCGCTCCGGGCTTCACGTATTCACACACCGCCACTATCCGTCTCGGATCCGTGGTGGCCACACCTACGTCGAGATCCGGGCCGCAGAACGGGAGGTACAGTCACGGGGGGACGGCTACAACTTCCTGCTCTCGCTGGGTGACTCGTTCGCCCGCAACCCGCAGGAAGAGGCCTACTACGGCAACGAAGAGATCAAACCCCTCTCAGAGAACTTAGACGAACTGCGCGAAGGTGGGATCATCGTCTACGACGAGGGCCTCGTCAGCGAGGAGGACGTCGAGGCGATCAACCTCGAGGAACGTGCCGAGGAGAACAACTGGCACGTCTTCCCGATGGATCTCCGCGGCCTCGCCAAGGAGCACGGCCGTGAGGTGATGCGCAACACCGCCGGCGTCGGCGTCACCGCGGCGCTGCTCGAGATGGAACTCGAGCACATCGAGGACCTGATGGCGGACGCCATGTCCGGCGACGTTCTCGAGGCGAACCTCGAGATTCTCCACGAAGCCTACGAGACGACCCAGGAGGAGTACGAGTTCGAACACGACCTCCGTGCTCCGACGGGCGAACACGAGAGCGAGCAGGCGTTGCTCTCCGGTTCGAACGCGATCGCCTACGGCGCGATCGACGCCGGCTGTCGGTTCATCGCCGGCTACCCGATGACGCCGTGGACGGACGTCTTTACGATCCTGACCCAGAACTTCCCCGACATGGGCGGCATCTCCGAGCAAGTCGAAGACGAGGTCGCCGCAGCCGCACTCGCAGTCGGTGCGAGCCACGCCGGCGTGAAAGCCATGTCCGGCTCGTCGGGCGGCGGCTTCGCGCTGATGAGCGAACCGCTCGGCCTCGCCGAGATGACCGAGACGCCGATCGTGCTCGTCGAATCGATGCGCGCCGGCCCCTCGACTGGGATGCCGACGAAGCCGGAACAGTCCGACCTCGAGTTCGTCCTCTATACGAGTCAGGGCGACTCCCAGCGCGTCGTCTTCGCGCCCGGGAACATCGAGGAAGCGTACGAACAGACCCGACTGGCCTTCGAGATCGCCTGGGACTACCAGATCCCGTCGATCATCATCTACGACCAGAAGCTCTCGGGTGAGAACAAGAACGTCGACGTCGAGTTCTTCGACCGCGAGCCAGCGCCGGATCTCGGTTCGACGCTCACCGAAGAGGAACTGAAAGAGGCGGCCCACGACGCCTCCGGGAAGTTCAAGCGCTTCGACTACGAGAACGCCGAAGACGGCGTTGCCTCGCGGTCACTCCCCGGCCAGAAAGGTGGCCGCTACCTCGCGACCGGGAACGAACACAGCCCGGTCGGTCACATCGAGGAGGACCCCGACAACCGCGTCTTCCAGATGGAGCGGCGCCTCGAGAAGCTCGAGGCCATCCGTACCGAACTCGACGACGAACGCGAGTCGAACCAGACCTACTTCGGCGAGGAGGACGCCGAGTACGGGATCATCACCTGGGGCTCCTCTCAGGGTGCCGTCGTGGAAGCCGTCGAACGGCTGAACGACGCCGGCCACTCGGTCAAGGGCGTCAGCGTCTCCGACATGATGCCGTTCCCCGAACAGGAGCTCACGGAGTTCCTCGAGGGCGTCGACGAGGCGATGGTCGTCGAGATGAACGCCACCGGCCAGTTCCGCGGCTTGCTCCAGAAGGAACTCGGTGCGTACGGCGAGAAACTGACCAGCCTGCTCAAGTTCAACGGCAACCCGTTCGAGCCGGCGGAGATCGTCGAAGGCTACGAGGTCAACGTCGCCGACGAAGACCGCGAACCGACCGCACAGGTACGAATCGAGCCTGCCGCAGGTGACTAACCTATGAGTGCATTCAACGCCATCGGAGAGGAACGAGAGATCGACCGGGACGAGTTCACCCCCGGTGTCGAACCGCAGCCGACCTGGTGTCCGGGATGTGGGGACTTCGGCGTCCTGAAGTCGCTGAAACAGGCCCTGCCGGAGGTCGGTAAGACGCCCGAGGAAGTCCTGACCGTCACCGGGATCGGCTGTTCCGGCAAACTGAACAGCTATCTCGACACGTACGGCTTCCACACCATCCACGGCCGTTCGCTGCCCGTCGCCCGCGCGGCGAAGCTGGCGAACCCCGAACTCGAGGTCATCGCCGCCGGCGGCGACGGTGACGGCTACGGGATCGGTGGGAACCACTTCATCCACTCGGCCCGCGAGAACCACGATATGACCTACATCGTGTTCAACAACGAGATCTTCGGGCTGACGAAAGGCCAGACCTCGCCTACGAGCCCCAAGGGCCACAAGTCGAAGACCCAGCCCTCGGGCAGCGCGAAGACGCCGCTGCGACCGCTGTCGCTGTCGCTGACCTCGGGTGCGAGCTACATCGCTCGGACGGCCGCGGTCAATCCGAACCAGGCCAAAGAGATCATCAAAGAGGCCATCGAACACGACGGCTTCGCCCACGTCGACTTCCTCACCCAGTGTCCGACCTGGAACAAGGACGCTCGCCAGTACGTCCCGTACATCGACGTCCAGGAGTCCGACGACTACGACTTCGACATCACCGATCGTGCCGAAGCCGCCGAGATGATGCGTGAGACCGAGGACGTCCTCAACGAGGGCACCGTCCTCACCGGCCGGTACTACGTCGACGAGGATCGTCCGTCGTACACCCAGGAGAAGAAAGCGGTCGGCGAACTGCCCGAAGACCCACTCGCCGAACGCTACTTCGACGACGACGCCGAGTGGGAGCGCAGCTACGACCTCCTCGAGCGACACACGTAGTCGGGCCCCATCGCCACTGACCATTTTTGACGGTCGCTGCACTCCACCGCCAGCGACTGGACGCTCGAGGGCCTAGCTCGCGCCCCAGCCCTGGGCGAACCGCTTCGTGAGCTGGCTCAAGACGAGCAACGCGACCATGAGTCCCCCGAACAGGGGATAGGAGAACCCGTACAGTACCTGGTACGCGCCGAAACCGATGACCGCGATCCCCATGAGCAGCGCGGTCGTCCCGGCCCGCCGTGAGACGTACGCGGGATCGACGTCCTCGTCGTAGTGGACGTGCAGGTCAGCCCGGCCACGAAACGCGATCAGGAACGCGGGGGCCAGAATAATGATCCCCAGGACGATCCAGAAGAGCCCGAGCCAGACGTTGGCGTCAGCCATCGGCGAGACTCTGTGAGGCGGGCGAATAAATCCGCCGATCGAACTCACACGGCGTCCCCGAGGGGACTATCACTCACGTGATCCGACGTTTTCGTATACAAAAGATATTTTCCTGTCGGAGCAAAACCTAGTCGTATGAGTACGCAGGCGACGGAAGATCGTATCCTCGACGTGCTGGAGGAAGATGCACAGGCCTCCTACGCCGAGATCGCAGAGCGAGCGAACGTCTCGAAACCGACGGTCCGAAAGTACATCCGGAAACTCGAGGACGAGGGCGTCATCGTCGGCTACTCGGCGGACGTCGATCCGAAGAAGCTCTCGAGCAAGACCATCGCACTGGTCGGCTTCGACGTGGCCAGCGAGCGGTACGTCGAGGCGACGAGCGCGATCAAGGAACTCGACGAGGTCGAAGCGCTCTACAGTTCCAGCGGCGATCACATGCTGATGGCCGAGGTCCGCGCCGAGGACGGCGATTCGCTCGGCGAGATCATCAAAGACGAACTGCTCGAGATCGACGGCATCACCGCGGCCCACCCGTCGTTTTTGCAGGAACGACTGAAGTAAGTCGCCGACCGCCCGTCGCCTGCTGGCTGCTCGGTTGTTCCGATCTTGCCCATCGGTATCACTTGTCGCGCGTGAGAAGCTCCACTCGGAGGCCACGAACCTATCAGTGCGGTCGTCGTATCACCAGTCATGCCTACGTACGAACGCCAGACGCGCGTTCGCGCCCCGTTCGAAGACGTCTGGGAGTTTCACTCGCGAGCCTCTGGGCTCGAGGCGCTGACGGCCGACTGGATGGGGCTCCGGGTCGAGTCGGTCATCGGCCCCGACGGCGAGTGCGATCCCGACGTGCTCGAGGTCGGTTCCGAACTCGACGTCTCGATCAGGCCGTTCGACGTCGGACCGCGACAGTACTGGACGTCCGTAATCGTCGACCGCGAGCGCGAGGACGGAAGCGCCGTCTTCCGGGACGAGATGGTCCACGGGCCGTTCGACCGGTGGATTCACACCCACTCGTTTTTCGCCGACGGCGACGAGACGATCGTCCGTGACCGCGTCGACTACACGCTCCCGCTCGGCCCGATCGGACGACTTGGCACGCCGTTTTCGAGCGTCGGCTTCGAAGCGATGTTTCGCGATCGCCACCGCCGAACGCGACTCGAACTCGAGTGAGCCGCCCACCCCACCGTCGGTCGCCGCGAAATCGAAGCGCTTTGAGGGCAAAACGGGCGTTCTCGGGCCTGTAGCGTCAGTTCGAGGGGCAAACCAAACGGTATACGTGTGGGCCGGACCTAGCACAGCGCGTGTCCCAGCGTCGAGTCAGTAGTGTTCTTCTGGTAGCGGCCGCCGCAGTCGTGGTGGCCGCAGCCATCGGGCTGTTCGTCGTCGACGTCGATACGACAGCAGAGCCCGCACCGTTCGACGACACCGTTTCGATGGGACTCGCGATGGAAGACGAGATCGGACTCGACGAGGCCGTCGACCTGCCGAGGGCGCAGGTGTTTTACTCGCAGTATCAGTACGTCGTGGGCTACTACGGCGTCGAGACGTTCCTCGAGGCACGGGAGACGGCCGGCCACCAACAGCAGTTCGGCTATCCGCTGTCGGTGTACGTCACCGACTACGCCGGAACCGACGTCGACCTCGACGCGGACGACTATCCGCGCGCCGACGGCGACCCTGGCTGGGCCGATGCCGAAGACGCCTGGTTCGTCTACGGGAGCGACGCCAGCACCCCGAGCGGCGACACCGTCGTTCCGTTCTCCGACCGCGACGCCGCCGAAGCGTTCGCCGACGCCCACGGTGGCGAACTCCTCGCGTGGACCGACCTGCTCGAGCAGTCCTTCGAGTCCGACGATTCGACGGCCGTCCGCGACCGGGTCGACGACCAACACCGCGTCGCCGACCAGTACGTCGCAGACAGCGACGCCCTCCGCGACAGACCCGTCTCGACCGTCGTCGGCGAGGACGCCGACACGATTCAGGCGGCGATCGACGAGGCACCGTCGAACACGACGATCGAGGTTCCCGACGGCGAGTACAACGAAACCCTCGAGATCGACCGCCCCCTGACGATTCGCGGCGACGGTAACGTGACGATCAGTGGTGACGGCAACGGCACCGTGATCACCGGCACCGCGGACCGAACGGCGCTGCTCGGCCTCGAGGTCACCGGCTCCGGATCGGAGCGAACGGGCGAGGAGCCGCTGCCCGGCGACGACGACGAGGACGACTGGGATCAGGAGTTCGAGGTGAACTACGCCGGCGGCGACGCCGGCATCGGCCTGCACACCGCCGACGAAGTGCTCGTCGAAGACGTGACCGTCCACTCGTCGGCGAGCGGGATCATCGTCCGGCGGAGCGACGCGCCAGTCATCAGGAACACGACCGTCCACAGTCCCGAACGGGCAGAAGACGATCAGGCTGGCATCCTCCTGTTCCACGCACCCGGCGTCGTCGAGGGGGCGACGGTGTCCGACGGACGGGACGCGATCTACTCGCACCGGTCACACGGACTGATCGTCCGCGACTCACACGTCGAAGGGAACCGGCTCGGCATCCACCTGATGCACACGTCAGACGCGTTGCTCGCGGGTAACGACATCCGATCACAGACCATCGCGGGCATCTTCGTCATGACGGGGCCCGAACGAAACGCGCTCGTGGACAACGAGATCCGCGACGCCGAGGTCGGCCTGATCCCGAGCGGCGACAATGCGTACGTCGCGAACAACAGCATCCTCGACGGCGGAACCGGCTTGCAGATCGACTCGACGAACTCGCTCATCGAACACAACGTCGTGGCCGGCAACGAGGTCGGCGCGAACGAACGCGAGATGCTGCCGACGAATCGCGTCGTTCGAAACGACTTCGTCGGGAACGACGTCCACGCGGACGCTGGCTCCGGGCCGCTTCGAATCTGGACCCACGGCGGCTCGGGTAACTACTGGCAGGGTGCGATGAGCCTCGAGTCGGACGGAACCGTCGACCGGGCGTACTCGCCGACGTCACCGGTCGATCAGCGACTCCACCGGACCGACGGCGCACCGACGCTCTCGCGAGCGCCGGCGCTCGACGCGATCCTCGGCTTCCAGGGATCGGTCCCCGGGATGCGAACGGGCAGCGTCACGGATCTCCAGCCGAGCTGTGAGCCGCACAACCCCGACCTCCTCGAGCAAACGGAGTGGAACGACCGAGCGTGGTCGTGCGATCGAACGACGCCTACCCCAGAGACATGAGCGAACACTCACCGACGCGAACACCGATACTTGAGGCAACGAGAGTTGACCGTGACTTCGGGACCGTCTCCGTGCTGGAGGAGGTCTCACTGACCATCGACAGCGACGCCGTAACCGCACTGATCGGGCCGAACGGCTCAGGCAAGACGACGCTCCTTCGCGTCCTCGCCGGCCTGCTCGAGCCGACCGACGGCACGGTCGAGTTCCACGGTGCCGGCTCGGTCCGTCAGATCGGCTACCTGCCACAGCAGCCGGCGTTCCGGCCTGGCTTTACGGTCCTCGAGACGTTGCGGTTTTACTCGTCGCTCGTCGGCGAGACCGAGGCCGACGCGCTCGACCGGCTCCGTCTCGTCGGGCTCGAGGACGCCACCGAACGGCCGGTCGAGGCGCTCTCCGGCGGGATGACGCGTCTCGTTGGCATCGCGCAGGCGACGATCGGCGATCCGCCCGTCGTCGTCCTCGACGAACCGGGCAGCGGACTCGATCCCGGGATGCGACGCCACGTCTTCGAGGTCGCCACGGAACTCGCCGCCGACGGCACGGCCGTCATCCTGAGCTCACACGACCTCGAGCTCGTCGAGCGAACCGCCGACGACGTCGTCGTTATCGAGGACGGACAGGTGCTCGAGACGGGTGAGCCAGCGATGCTGCGTGACCGACTGTCGGTCGACTCGCTGCGGGACGTCTACGAGGTGGCAACCGCCGGCGAGGCCGGAACCGTCCGCGTCCAGGGGGTGAGTCCCTGATATGGCCGGCGAATCAACCAGCAGCGAGTCCGCAGGGGTCGACACGGCGGAACGAACGGACGGGGCGATGGCTCACGAGCGGCCCAACGCGTCCCGGACGTTCCGGACGATCGTCGGCCGTGAACTCCGCACCGTCGCCCGCACGCGAACCGTCTTCCTCCTCGGGCTGGCGCTCACGGCGATCGTCCTCGGGATCACCTGGGTCGGAGGCGGCTACCAGGCGGGCTACCTCCCGACGACCGTCGACCTGCTCACGCCGCTCGAGTTGCTCGTCCCGATCGTCGCCGTCGCGTTCGGCTACCGGGCGATCCTCGACGACGAGCGGCGGGGCGAACTCGACGTCCTCGCGACGTACCCGGTCTCGCCCCGTGAGATCGTCCTCGGCGTCTACGCCGGCCGAGCGATCGGGCTGGCCGTGGCGATCGCGATCCCGCTCGCGGTCGTCGCTGCGGCGATCGCGCTCACCGGCGACACCACCGTCGGCGTCTACGCCACACACGAGGGTGCGGACTCACCGATCCTGTTCGGCCGGTTCGTCGTGTTGACGCTGCTGTTCGCGCTCGTCGTCCTCGCCGTCGCCATCGCCATCTCGTCGGTCGTCAGCGGCGCGCGCGGCGCGCTCGCCCTCTCGGTCGTCGCCCTCGTCGTCCTGCTCGTCGGCCTCGACCTCGCGCTCGTCTACGGCCTCGCAGAGGGGCTGATCGGCGACGCCGACCTGCTCAACGCACTGGCCGTGAGTCCCCTGAGCGCGTATCGCGGGCTCGTCCTCGAGACGACCGTCGTCGTCGCGGGTGGTACCGGCCCGCAGGTTGCCTCACCGATCGCCAGCCTGATCGGGCTCGCCGTCTGGGGCCTCGGCTCGCTCGCGGTCGCCGTCTGGGGCGTCGGCCGCTGACCGCGGTCACTCCACCGATCCCACCGGGTTTAGCGTTCGCCACGCCTCTCGAGTCGTTTTACTGGGTGTCCGTGGCCAGTATACGGCCCGCTTCGACGGTGATGTGACTAGATCGTACGCTACGATGGAACCGAACCTCTCGAGGACTACCCGCTCGAAAAGGGCTGAGACCCGACCTGTGTCGTCTCGGCTGAGGACGACGTCGAACTCGAGGTCGCCCACCCGGACGACGAGTGAGAAAGATAGCGTATCGTGATCGCGATGTGATCGAACCGACGCCGAGTTACATCAACGACATCACGAGATCGGGCGTGACGTCGTCGTGATCGTAGAGATCACCGCCCCACTCGGCCTGGAACGCCTCGGCTTCGTCGGCGTCGCTAAAGCCGATCATCGACGGCCCCATCGCACCTTCGACGTCGCTGTCGACGACGAGCGTGAGATCCGCGACCGGAGCGAAGGTCTCCTCATCGAGGTGGCTGCTGATCTCGACGATCCCGTCGTCATCCTCGACCTCCTCGTCGACGCTCGAGTAATCGGTCAGATAGAAGGCGGTCGGTTCGTGGCCCTCGTCTTCGCGTTCGAACGTCCAGACGTACGCACACGTCGACGCACAGAACATCGCCGGTCGGTCCTCGTCGAACAACTCCTCGGGCTCGTCGTAGTGAGCCTGTCCGTTGGGTCCCGGGTGGCGACCGATCTCCATCGAGCACTGTTCACAGGCGTGTTC
>LFCJ01004461.1_pt1 | contig 10256 bp, 13 predicted proteins | sample 643141 | NCBI WGS metagenome assembly LFCJ01 (sample SAMN03766243, study PRJNA286221) | soda lake metagenome | biome: soda lake; feature: Kulunda steppe; material: water; isolation source: sample B1-Br-g2 brine of Lake Bitter-1 | place: Russia: Kulunda steppe | collected 2010-07 | reverse complement strand
CGAGCCCCCCCCCCCAAAACATTTTCTGCGAGGTTTTGCAATTTGACTCTCTCTCTGCCTGTATCGTAGTAGCTGCTAATCTTCCATGTCTGCGTCCCCCTCAGATGTGGCCTCCTCAGAACCAGAGCACACTTGCATGGGCCCAGCTCCCTTTTACCCCTCCCCTTGCTTCCCCTGCCCCTGCCTATGTTCCTGTCCCTGCCGCTGCATTTGCCTCCTTTGTTTGGCTCAGCAGGTATCTCCCTTGAGCCTGAGCCTCTGCCCCTGCTATGGCTCCTGCTTGCTGCCTCTCATGCTCCTCCACCCGACGTGCAATGTCGGGATCCAAGCGGAAACGGAGCTCCCAGGGTTGCTCAATGCTCAAGCGTTTCCATTTTGTGCAACCTACATGGAAAAAGTATCCTCCCTTGACCCTTCGGAGCATGGGACTCTATGGTCGGCCCCTGGGGGAGCCTGCATCAAGACCTGTATACTTCGGGTGGCCTTGATTAGAGTCATTTCTAAACAGAGTGCAGATAGCGAGGACCCCAATTGATTATGTTATCATTCGCGGTAACCCTAGGAGCAGTACGGTAAGCTGCACGGTGTACAAGGACATATGCAACCTTCAAAACATGCCTTCGCAAAGTAAAAAAGCCAAAACATAACAGCAAAAGCAGTTACATGACATGAGCATTCCCCTCTGTCTCCCTTCATATACCCAAGGCAAGAAGGCCACTGGCTCAGGTGCCCTCACCTAAGCAGGGACCGCTGAGGGTGGCTTTCAAGCCGTCAAAGTATTCCTCTATTCCTCCCTGCTTCCTCAATGGCTCTGCTCATATCTATATGCCAAAACCTAGTTCTGATGCACCTACTCACCCTTGTTTTGCCTGAGGTCTGGGACTTGTAATGGCAGATGGGGTTCCTTGCTGTCCATTGCAGCCTCAGCAGCTCCTGCTCCGAAAGAGATGACACCAAGAAGCCTGCTAGATCTTTGGGGCTCCGAGGTTGGTTGGATTTTGCTTGGGTTTCCAAGTTGGCAGGAATGACAGGAGTGGCGCTTCCATCCACAGTAATAGAAGGTGGCTGAGCGGCAGGAGTAAAATTTGCCTTCTCGGCTGTTGCCTGGACACTGGGCTTTGTGCACTCAGAGGGAAGAGGAAGATCTTCACACTGGCTCTTGCTTTTGCGGGTTTGTCTCTCCATAAAAGCATGGTACAAGGACCGGTAATGTTGATTCACCAACAATCCCACAAGTAGGCCTGCGAGAAGAAAAGGCAAAGTTGGTTTGCTTTCCAGCTGTAGCGTGCGCTTCTGGCATTGCTTTAGCGTACTTGAGCATGGAAAGCCAGCACCATTTTCAAGCCTGGTAGATGTCTATACCCAAGATACATTCTCCCAAAAGAGCGATATTTGAAATGCTGTGCTCAAGAACAGTCTATTGATACACTGGTATTATCGTCCTCGACCACTCTTTCCCTCTTCCTGATTGCTTATAATTGCATGTACCAGTCACTTTAGCGGTGGCAATGATAGCTGGCATATAACAACGTAAAGATCATGCGCCAAAATGGTATGCAGCGATTGTGTGGTACGCCACCCCTGAAATCAGGTGTGGAGGACACGCGCATTTCGAATAACATTGTACTTAATGACATCATTTCGTGAATCTGAAAGACCCTCTCTGAAATGTGCCCTGTGATGCACCTCTTTTAGTACGTTTCGCAAGTAGTGGCCCCACATTTACCACCTAGCCTTAAGTATTGTGATTAAAGCATGTATGTGGAAGCAGGAGGTTGGGGAGGACGGGGAGGGTTAGTTGGCGTCAGCGCCTCCACCTCCTTTTGAAGCTCAAAGGCGAACGCACGAACTATTTGCACACTGTAATCTCAAAGCAGGCAAATTCTGCATCCCTGCCTGAAATGCTATGCAGCCCCTGAATTCCTCACTTGTGTGGGGTTAATGCAAAAGCTTAAATGTTGGTATGCCATTGAGCTTCGAGTGCGTCAGCAATGGTGGTAGTCAGAGCAAGCGAGCAGTGAATGGTGCAGGCCCTTGCAAACTGAAGCATTAGGATGTCTGGAAATGTGGTCTGTACGGGCCCCAAAAGAGTGGCTGGGTGTGGTATTTGCAATTACAGCCAATCACCAGGGTATGGCATTTGTAAAATAGTAATTAAGCAAACAGCTTCACTGCCTGTTTGGCAAACACTGCCTAATTGCGATTCATATGATAAAGTGCATCATGATCCCACAATCTCATGCATGCGTGCACTGACACAGGTATGCAAGAACCAGGAATGTTGACAACGTATTTTTAGTTTTTTAGCTGTGGACAATGGGTAAAATGCGCGTTGAAAACTTACTGCCGTTTATAGTGCGTGTTAAATTTGAGAATACAGGGGGAGCTGGCAGCCACAACCCTGCACAGGGGGACTCTCCTGTTCTGGAACTTCATATCATTTCATGCAATTCAGCCTCCTCCCTGCTGTACTCTATCCTCATAACTGAGTCCTCTATCCTCATAACCGAGTTTCCCCCACTACCGAACCCCTCCTCCTTCTCCTGCTCCTCCTCCTCCTCCTCGAGCACCACCCAGGGCTGGGCCATGTTCTGCTGCTCTAGGGACTGTGTGCGCATAGCCAAGCGCAGGTTGCAGTACAACCACACCAGTGGCATGCTTGGCGGCCAGGCGGTTGCGCCTGTAGCTGAGCACATAGCCGAAGCTTGCCCACTCAGACACTAGAATGGTAACACGGGCCCTTAGATGGAGGTATTCTAAGTTGTGTGGCCGTATTGGTCACTTGGAGGGCAGTTGGGGGGGTAGTTGGGCTTCCTCATTACCCCCTGGCCCAGCTGTTTTGTGGGGTCAATTCAAGGTATTATACGCAAAGTAGTAGATGAAACACATTTCATTGCTGTGGACCTCCCAGACCTGTGCTGTTTATATCCCTGGCGCGAATGTATACACACATGCGCTTGAAGGCAAAAATGAACGTACGCAAGTGCGGAGGCAGAATGTCATGGACATGGTCGCCATACTTGGTCCAGGATGCAGACTTGCCTTTTTGCGGTTAGGGATTGCCGCAACGCAGAGGAGGCGCAATAAAGCATACTCAGAAAATGCTGTAGATGATGCACCGTGCAGTCAGCAAACAAATTTCAGCAATATCAGATTGCAATGCAGCCATCCTCAAAGCAATAACTCACCTTGCCCTCTACTATCTACTGTTCACACTTCTCTGCCTTTGCATACCTGCAGCATGGGTCATTGCACCCTGAAGCCACGGGTTCGGAAGTCCAATACGCTGATAGATGCCTCCATAGGCCACGCCAAGCAAGATGCGGCATGGCAACATTACGCTTAAACGCACCTTTAGCAAGCAGGTCAAACCATTACAAGGCGAAAAGGCCCTCAAAAGCATGTTGCAAGACAAATGTGTTTCTTACTATCTCATTTCCAGCAGAACAACCTAGTGCATTGCGCACATGTAGGAATGCAGGCATGCTTGATCAATCCTACTTGTACAATGTCAGTACCCCTCTGACACTGCATATTGGAGACAAAACCATAACCAATTTCTTCAATACCATTAGGATCAGCGTGAGCATGCAGGCGAAGTGCAAGCAAAAATTAAGGCTTACAAAGAGAACTTCTCCTGTGGTAAAACAGCCACAGCCCACGCGTGAAATGTGCATTATGCAGCAAGCAGGCATGTTCCTCCACCATGCTCTTAGGCTTTCTGCACCCATTTGAAATACTCTCAAGGCATGTCTAGTCAACTGCAGCTCGTTTGGTGGTGAACTTTGCCTCAACATACATCCAAATGGGAGCACAGAACCCACCGGTTCCATGAGACCCTGCATGCAAGACAGTCAAATAAAAGGTGGATATGATGCTACAGAAAGGAGACAAATTGAATCACAACCAGCTGCAAACGCTCTTCACTAAAATGTATCTCAAGCAACGTGGATCTCTCACAAACTGCGGCAATGCCAGTCGCCAGTCAACAGAGGCGGGAAAACACTCACATTTGTAACAATTTCTGCATACTTGTCAAAGTGGCGGTGAAGGCAGAAGTCGACCCACTCTGTTATTGGGACAATCCCTGCAAAGGGATAGTCCGAGTGGGATGCTAGTGAGGTATTGCTTGTCTCATGAGTCATGACACTTTGTCCATATGAAATAATCCCAACGCAGTCGTTTCTCAACTGTCATCCACAACTTACACAAAGTTAAGACATCAACTCCTTGCAACTGGAAGACAGGGGGCCATGGCCCACAGCGGGTGAATCTGGAGAACTGGAGCATCATGCTGGCCAATCATGCAAGATCACAGATTCTAAAGTTTCCATTCTTCACAAGAGAGTACACATGGATGAACATCTGTGATTGCTGCTTCTCCCCCTTTTGCGCTTTTGAGTGGTTTGAAGGAACAGGCATGCCGGGTAGTATCAATGCAGATCAATGTGGTATATGTACAAACAATCTGCCCATAATGCAAACGTCTTGGTGTGGGTGTGCGCGAGTGTGCATGCGGGTGCATATGTATGCGCGCGTGCTCCACCCACCAGCAAAAGTCGCATAACCAAACGCCGTGCGAAAACACAGAAGGGCTATTAGATAAGACTGCGTGTGAGAACCATTCAAGGCACAAGAAATGTGTGAAAGCAGCAGCACACGTGCATCTAGCATTTACACAGAGTGTTACAAATGAGTGCAAGCGCTCGCGCGCGCACACACACACACACACACACACACACACACACACACACACACACACACACACACCACCCCCAAATACACTCTTTCAACACCTCCTGCATCAACAGAGAGGATAATGCTGGAGCTTGCATGCTCCGACACAGCTTGTCACACGGGGATACTAACCTCCTGCCATGCAGGCTTGAGCGTCAGAGCGACGGCAACTGCGCCATACGCACACACTGGCAACGCAGTCACCATCCAGCTGGTCAGGGAGAGAGCAGCACTGGAGCTGATGGCCTTGAAGAAGGCAAACAGCATGGTTGACGCATTGAACAGGCTGGAGCACCGGACATTCCTTGAGCTCTGCAGGGTGCGCACACAATATGTGGTGGTGATTGGAGTCGGAGGAAAGCATCTTCGTTGGCCTGCATGCCTGCTTCTGTCCCTCACAGCTTTCCCAACCTGCTCGACCACGAAGCTTGAAAAGTCGAGGGGGGCTGTCTGGAATTGTAGGGAGCCCTTACTACCCATGTCCGTAGAGAGGGCGGGCTTTTTTAGGTCGCAACAGCTCTTAGGCTCTGCAAATGTCTAAGTCTCAAATTCTCCGACTCTTCAACTCTCCAGGTCTCCACGTCTCAGACTCTCTGACTCTTGGGCGGGTTGGACCAGTACTTGCTTTTCAGAGCCGTCAATCTTATTTAATTTCCTGACACCCATACGTTCATACGCCCAAAACAGAATGAGAGATGGTGGGAAAATTTCAACTTGCCAGTCCCTCACATTGCTGCTCTTCAAGCTACTCATTGCGAAAGCCAACATCCCCAGATCTGGAATGAAGCAAAGCTTATTCTCATCCACAAAATGGGGCCAGTGACACAGCCAGGGAACTAAGTGGCACGTCAATGTAGCAGGTTGGCTGAAAGTCTGTACAACGTTGTACAGACTTCATGCCAACCTGCTAAGCTCTATTCAGGACTGATGCATCCAACACAACAAGATTCTGGACACACTAAGGTTTTTATCCGGACGCCTGTGACGTAATGCAAAGCGGGTCAGCACGGTTCTATGCTCTGATTATTGACTTGATACAAGCTTACAATTGTATTCCAAGGAAAAAGCTGTGGGGCCATTTACTTGAACAACGGCATTGATAGTGTTGCAGATGGGGTAGAAGGCGTGCTTGTACTTAAAATTTTCTGGTGAACCACATGCTGTTCGCAGATGAGTCATCTGAGATGACCTTTCCCTCTATCCAGCGACCATAACCACATATCCAGCGACCCTGACCACATATCCAGGGACCCTAACCACATGCAGACCATGCTGAATAAACTAAGAGCGTACACACAAGAAAGTCTCACACTGTCAGTTCACAAAAGTCAGATTATGTGCTTAATCCCTCACAATAACATTCTGGCCCCTCTTTTACGATGATGCGCAGCTCCCCCAACAGACACCTTCAAATATCTGGGCGCGGTTTGTGACAGACAAATTAATCTGAACACTGCAGCTGATGCAGCGCTAGGTCCATTCACAGCTGGTGCTTTCCGCATCAAATAATTTGTACGGGAGCATGACCTCACCAACAGATTACACGTCTACACGTGGCTCCTTAAAACGTACGAAATTCCTGTCGGAATGTACGCAAGCCAGGTTTGGGCTACCCCATTCTCATGACAGGGAACAATCCCTTGGAAAAATAACATGCATCCCATTATGCATGACAGCACGTGATTTCTTTTGATCCAGCAAAATGTTGAATAAGGAGGTCCATTAACATAATCGTTAATCCACAAGTTGCCAAATCATTGCGAATTATGCTCTTTATGTGTTATGAGCACTAGGCAGCCTAATAACATGTAAGAAGCCTTGTAAAAGGGTATAAGCATTGTATGAGAGCTTAGAGCTCTGATCATTAACAAAGGCCGTGCTGGTGAGAGAATACTGACATAAAATGCGCCAATGACCCTGAAATCGGGTACCACATGATGGCGGCACACAATTGAAGAGAGGTGAATAACTTCATAGGCACCTTAAAGGCCACGAACGGCTGTTCTTTGTAGTTGGATGGCAGATTATATGTCCTTGCTTTGCTTGTTTTGCAAGAGCAAAGCCAATGAGGCAGAGATAGAACCCTCTGCCTTAAAAGTGTGCACAGTTTTTGTTCATTTCCCCCCAAATCCAAATTTCCTGGGTGCTTTCCTAGAGGCCTTTTGCCCTTAACTGATAGTCACGATTTTCTCATATCATTACTTGTGACACAATGAAAGCCACATGGTAACGTTTCGCCACCTGCCAAGCATGATTCAACTTGTAAAGGGGCATAGCTTGTCCTTAATGTATCTTGACTCTGGTTATATGTTTTTCCTATGGCCAAACATGGCAGCTCATTGATTTTATGTCTGCTGAAGAAGTGCAATGGCCAAAGCAAAGTTGAAAAGTGCGCTTGCAGCGATTGAAAGCAACCGCACTAGACCTGCCACGCCACGGTTGAAAAGTGTGGTTGCAGCGATTGAAAGCAACCGCGCTAGACCTGCCACACCACGGTTGAAAAGTGCGGTTGCAGCAGTTGAAAGCAACCGCACTTGACCTGCCATACCACGGTTAAAAAGTGCGGTTGCAGCCATTGAAAGCAACCGCACTAGACCTGCCACACCATGGTTGAAACGTGCGGTCGAAGCGGCTGAAAGCAACCATGCGCTTTTGAGAGTTTTCAATCGTGCGGTTGGAGAATTTTCAGCCGAAAGGTGTGGTTGCTAAAGGATTTTTAAACTGCCTGCAATCGCAGTTGTTTTTAACCACATCAACCGCACTTCAACCGAGCCTGGAAATGTCTGACGTCCTGTCCTCGCTGTTCCTGACCGAGACATGCCATTTCAAGAGCAATCTGATGCCTGGATAGCGGGCACAGGTGGTGTACTCTTGCAAGAGGGACGCGTTGTTGCATATACCAGTAGCAAGTTCACAACAGCTGAGTACAACTATAGTACTCCAGAGCAGGAGCTGTTGGCACTGTTGCACGTTACGAGAATGGTGCATTTATTTGGAGATGAGCACAGAGACGCAACTGCTCATGGACCACAATCCCTTGACACATTTGCAAACCTAGACCACACTGTCCAGAAGACAGGCTACGTGGATGAAGTTTTTCTCCAGGTCTCCATTTGTTATCCAAGGGGAAAAAATGTGCCTGCGGAGCACTAAACGGCAATCGTTTGTTGCATGATAAGGATATGCCCGAAGCAGTCATTGCAGCTTTGTTTGAATTTACAGGAGCTTTTGGTGTGACAATTGCGACCTGTGCTGCAGTTGTGACGCAGGAGATGTCAAGGGCTGCCGCGCATACCAAGGCCTGCGAGTATGCACCGCCTCTAGAGAAACCCCCAGCGAAGCCTCTCTCCACCCTTGAGCAGGGCGGGGGGGAAGGCAAAATCCAACTTGGCGGGTATATGGGACGCCAGATACTGGCCGGCCTAGTGCAGCAGACGCGCACCCTCCAGATGAGGGTTCCCCAGTTGGGCCTCCAGTTTATGAGAGTACCCCATTTAGGCCTCCAGATGGGACTCCATGATGAGTCGCTATGTGAATCTTTATCAGAGTAAATAGAGAGGGCATACCACACTGTTTCCAACTCAAGGAATTCATGAAGTTTCAGAAGCGTCATGGAGTGTGGATGCATGGTATCAAGATACGGAGAAAAGGTTACCCAGGAGAACGGACCTACGTCATAGGGCGCTGGAGGCATGCCACAACAATGCCCTCAGTGGACATGTTGGCATTACTACGACATTCAAGCTAGTGTCTAGGAACTCTTTTTGGAGGTCCATGCGAAGGATGTGGAGAAATATGTGTGGGAATGTGACGCTTGCCAGCTAAATAAAGCAAGCAGGAAGGCTTATGCAGGCAAGCTGCAGCGTTTATCCATTCCAGGCAGAAGATGGGAGCACATTACGATAGACTTCATAGTTAAGCTACCAAACACAGACAATGGTCATGATTCCATTTTGGTCTTTGTGGAAAAGTTGAGTAAGATGGTGCACTTAGTACCTACGGTGGAGGCATTATCTGTCAAAGGTTTTGCGAAGCATTTTTTGAACTGGCATGCCAGCCTCTGTACTTTCAGACAGAGGTCCACACTTCAATAATGTTTTTTGGGGAGAGGTCGCTTAGTTGACGGATATGCTGAGGAAGCTGTCAAGCGCATACCACCGACAGACAGATGGGCAGACAGAATGCACCAATAGCACTCTGGAAGAGATGCTAAGAGCTTATGTAACTCCTGACCAGCATGATTGGGATTAGCGTTTGGCTTGTGCGGAGTTTGCCATAAACAACTCATGGCAAGAGTCCATTAAGAACACATCCTTCTTTCTGATATATGGTATGCATCCGCTGACACCTGTCTGCCACGCACAGTTCTCAAGGCGCACCATTTTATGCAAGGTATTGAGCAGGCTGTTAGAAGGGCTAAGCAGGACCTGAGAGCCACTCGAGAGCCACCTGAGAGCCACACAGGATCGCATGATCGCCAGGGATGATGCTCATGGGAGAGATATGTCGTACAGTCCCGATGACCGAGTTCTGCTTAGTGCAAGAAACCTGAATATTCCAGGTCCATCAACCCTCACAAATGGGTTTATACCAATTGGAGTTCGTGGGTGGCAAAATTGCAGTGGAACTGCGATTACCTCCTTCAGGTTGATCTAGACACATGACATTGTTCATGTCGGTTCTGTCAGATTTTGGATGGACTTTTTAAGGAGTATTCCTTCAGTATTGCAAAGCAGGCAGATAACATAGCTACCACCAACTATGCAGTGTTTAAATGGTGAGTTAATCAAGCTTTTGCTTGGTCTTGCAATTGCCCACAAGGTCTAGAAATCTGTTTCATAAGGAACAGAGCACCAGATGTGCGAGTCCTCTAAGAGGGCGGATTGTCCTACCTGGTAAGCTAGCCGAGGACTGCTAGGACCAGGTGGGGGGGAGTGTTACGTGGTGACATCTCTCTGTTAGGAGGTGTGTAGGAGCTGAGATCATGGTGACCGGGTTACTTGGGTTCGACCCCCAAAGGTAGACAAAATGATAGGCAATATTCACACTGCCCTGCTGCCTCACCCCTGATCCAGCTAGGCAATGCTACAGTGTTAATTATCCGTGGCAAACTTCAAAAGAGGTGGTCTCCACCACGCAACATGTGGCCTATTCCTTCCTTCATGCACTTATCGCTTTTTTTGAGCAGGCGAGCAGTCTTAGTTCTTGACTGAAGGCCTTTTCTTGTAAGCCCTAAAAGTTGTAACCTAGCCTAGCCTAATCATGTTATGGAGAATCATGTTGTGAGAGAAAATAGAAGAAGAAGAGACTAAGCAGGAAAACGGGAATAAATGTGAGCAGCCTGTTTCTTCCCCCAGAAGCATTACTGGGCTTTCTGTGGGGTTCCCAGCGTTTCTGCCCCCCAAAGGCAATTCCAGGCTTACCACCAGGATTCCAGGGTTACTGCTTCTAGAAGCATTTCTGGGCTTTCTGCTGGCTTTCCAGGGTTTCTGCCCCTAGAAGCATGACTGGGCTTTCTG
>LFCJ01004460.1_pt1 | contig 10257 bp, 9 predicted proteins | sample 643141 | NCBI WGS metagenome assembly LFCJ01 (sample SAMN03766243, study PRJNA286221) | soda lake metagenome | biome: soda lake; feature: Kulunda steppe; material: water; isolation source: sample B1-Br-g2 brine of Lake Bitter-1 | place: Russia: Kulunda steppe | collected 2010-07 | reverse complement strand
GCTTGGGAGTCAACGAGCGTCTCAAGTCGCTCTGTGAGTGCCTCGACATCACCCGGTTGTATCAGATTGCCTGACTCGCCATCGGCAACCTGTTCAGGAATGCCAGCAATGTCCGTTGCGACAACGGGCAGCCCACTCGCCATCGCTTCGGTGATCACCCGTGGGGTTCCTTCACGGAACGACGGCAAGACAAACAGATCACAGCCAGCCATGATTGCAGGAATATCCGACCGATATCCCAGTAGTGAAACCGTTCCCTCGAGTTCGCGTCTGACTATTTCTGCCTCAAGTTCCTTTCGGAGCGGCCCATCGCCGACGAGATAGACCGACAACTCCCGGTGGCGGAGTTTTTCGAGGGCCTCGAGTAGCACTGAAAACCCCTTGCCATCTGCGAGTCGGCCAACCATGAGTATCCGAACTCCAGATCCATCGATATCGGGTGCCGGTGTAACAGTACGAAAGCGTTCTATATCGATCCCGCTGTAGACCGTCTCATACTGGTTTGCCTCGCCAATTCCCCGTGAGAGATAGTCAGCTGTAATCGCGTCAGCGTTTGTCACAATTCGGTCAGTTCGAGGTGCTGCCCGTCGTTCACAACCCAGAATAAACCGCTCGAGTATCTCATTTCGATCATCAGCAAACGGGACTCCGTGGACGGTGTGGACGACGGCGGGGGTCCCTGCAAGTGCTGCACCAAAGCGGCCGATAATACCGGCTTCGGTGCTATGAGTGTGAACGATATCGAACTCATTGGCCCGGATGTAGCGCCCAACGGCGAGGACTGCTGGCACTGCAGTCACTGGGTTATAGTGTCTGATCGTCCGAAACCGCTGTGTCCGTATCCCCGCGTTCTGTAACTCTGTGACTTGGTCGGGGTCAAACTCTGCACCATATCCAACGGTAAAGTCGTACCCTTCAAGTCCGTAGACGGTTCCAAGTGTCTTCCCTTCGGCGCCCCCTTTCAGCAGGCGAGTGATCAGGTGAAACACCTTCGGTTCACTAGCACTCATTAGAGACGGGTCACATGGTCTGCTTCAATGTACTCCGCTGTCGCATTTCGCGTATCGAACACAAGAGAGGCACACTCGACGATTCGGCTCAGATCGAACGCACTATGATTTGTCGCAATCAGGACCCCATCTTGGGCCATAAGGAGATCATCGGTTAGTTCTCGAGAGTGGTATTTTTCATCGTTGAACTCGATCGAATCGACGTACGGATCGTGGTATTCGACGGTCACACCACGGTCTTCTAGCAATGAAATAATATCAATGGCCGGTGACTCACGGGTATCTGAGACGTTTGCCTTGTATGCCACACCGAGGACGAGTACCCGTGCCTCAACGGAGGGAACGCCATCCATGTTGAGTGCCTCAATAAGCCGGTTGACGACGTACTCAGGCATATCCCGATTGATTCGGTCGGCTAAGTCGATGAACCGCGTCTCGATACCCTGCTGTTTTGCTTTCCAAGACAGATACTGGGGATCAACCGGAATGCAGTGGCCACCCAGTCCGGGCCCGGGGTAAAATGGCATGAAGCCAAACGGCTTGGTTGCAGCCGCATCCACGACGTTCCAGATATCGGCATCCAGCCGGTCGGCAACGATCGCCAGTTCGTTTATCAATCCGATATTAATCCCACGGAACGTGTTCTCGAGGAGTTTGACCAATTCGGCTTCAGTGCTCCTCTCAACACGGACGAGTTGGTCGAAGACAGGTCGATAAAGCGCCTCCGCATGGTCGCCACAGACAGGCGTCACGCCGCCGATCACCTTTGGAATGTTCGTGATTCCATACTGCTCGTTGCCCGGGTCGATCCGTTCGGGCGAGAAGGAGACAAAAATGTCCTCTCCAATCGTGCGTCCGTTTTCACTGAGGGTCTTCGCGACGACCTCTTCAGTTGCTCCTGGATACACTGTACTCTCTAAAATCACAGTACAGTTCTCTGGAAGGGTCGTACTCAATCGCTCTGCAGCGTCCATCACGTACGAAATGTTTGGTTGTCCCGATTTCCGAAGCGGCGTCGGGACACAGAGGGAGACACCGTCGACATCTTCAAGGTCGGTATACGCTGTTGTCGGCTGGAAGCCGTTTTCCAGTGCTGTTTCCAGTTCCGTGTCCGAGACATCACTCACGTAGGAACTGCCCTCTCGGAGTTTGGCTACCTTCTGTGCATCAACGTCGACGCCAATCACGTCATATCCTGCCTCAGTCATAGCCAACGCAAGCGGGAGGCCAACGTATCCAAGGCCAACGATACCGACAGTCGTCTGTATTGTTTTGGGTTTCATTGTAAGAACTTCGTCCGCAACAGGCCACCAACATCGAAAAGTACCGTCCGGATTTGTCTGTACACAATCGCAAGATCAAGTCTCAGCGATTGTCGACGAATATATTCCATATCGTACTCGAGTTTTGTCGCTCCATCCGTACTGTCCGCGTTTCGAATCTGCGCTAGCCCAGTTAACCCCGGTTTGACGTGCCATCGCTGGGCCCAGCCATCTACTTCGGCGTCCAACAACCGCTCTTCTTCGATCCATGCTGCTCGCGGGCCAACGACGCTCATACTCCCGAGGAGAATCGAACCCAACTGCGGAATCTCATCCATATGGGTTTTCCTGAGAACTCGTCCGACACGCGTAATCCGGTCCTCAGCATCACCGGGACGAGCATCCTCGCTCTCCGGGAGCATCGACCGAAACTTCAGTACCGAAAACCGCTCTCCGAGTTCGGCCGTCCGCTGCTGCCGGTAAAACACCGGTCCGGGGGAGTCTAGTTTGATGAGTGCTGCAATGAGAAGCAAAAACGGTGAGAGGGCAATCAGCCCACCCACCGAGAACACAATATCGAACCCCCGTTTGGCAACCCGTGAGTGCCACGGCCATGGCTCGAGGTCCACCTTGTGGAGTTTGTGATCGTCTCCTTGCTCTCCAATAAGCACTGTCTCTTCGACTGACTCGCCTGCGAGAACGTCGACGCCATACTTATGACAGGTTCGCAAAACACCAAAGAACTCCTCTCGATCAGCATAGGCAAATCCCACCGCAACAGTATCGACATCACGTTCTATGAGCACGTGCTCAAGCCGTGAGAGGCCACTGACTCGATCAACCCCTTCGATGGAGCTGATACACTCGACCTCGTTTCGGGTGGCCTGTCCGGTTGTCGTCTGCGTAGTTGTCGCCTGCCCACCTCCACTTGACTGGCCAGCTACGAGTTGTGCATGACCGCCGTCGGTGACTGTTGTCTCATCAAACGTCAACACCTTGTCGTCTGTCATTGCTCGCGTCGTCATAACGGCCTGTGGATCAGATAAGGCCGGTAACGCTGGCGAGAGAAAACCCAGTGGCTCGGTTGGAGCCGATCTAATTGTTTCGGAGATCAGCGTTGGAGTGTCACCAACAATGAGCAGTTGTTGGGCTTTTTGTCGCCGCAAAGCCCAGAACCAGATTGGGAGGAGTATACTGAGGCTGATGCCAATGATGGCGATTGTCCATGGATCCAGAAATGATTGGACTCCATAGAAGCCTAGTCCTGCCAATACAAAACAGCCCATCGCAACCCGGCTCCCTGTCGTCGTTATGAGCGTAGTCCATCGGCGAGGCCGTGGCTCAAACATTGACATGAGTGCGATACCTCCCATTGAACCGACAAGCAGTGTTGTAAGGACGACTGACCGAAAACTGGCGTCAGTTACCCCGTATACGGCTACCCCTCCTACAATAGCTGAGATACCGACTGTCCCCGTCGCAGCAGCGCTGCGATGTACCCACCTAGATCTCATTCCCTCATATAGCGTTGGCTAATTAGTAATTAAGTCTTTTCAATATATCTGTGTAGTGGTATAATCACGACATATTATCTGATAATATTATATAGCCGCTTTCTTTACGGCTAGGCGTTATGATCTCATCGTCTGATATATGTGCTATTTTCTAATTTCGTGCAGTGGTGTTGTCACTTATTGTCTAGTACCTGACTTACGAATGATTGCTCGTGTGGAGTGAACCACTAGTGGCCATCAGAGTGCACTTGTTCGCTTAAAACCGGATAGCATCCGCTTGCTGATACCCCCACAACCCAGTTGAGACTATCCTACGTTTATGAATGAGCGTTCGACAGCACGTTGCATCAAGACACCCATCTCTAGTGGCTATCCTTTGCACTCGTTTGAATACTAGTCTACTAGTACTCGTAGCGAAGAATTTTCTTGAAGTGTATCTAGGGTGACGCTGTCAGACGGCACCTCGAGATCGCCGCTATCGACAACGGTGTCGACTCCGTTGGGTTTTCATTGGAATAATGGCGACCCCTTCCACCCCAAATACGCCTGACGGAGTACCTTTCTTCCCGAACAGTCCCTAGTTCACGCCATGAAAAACTGATCAAATCATTTGAATTCATCCCAGATTCCTACTCTGATTGTTAAATGTTTCCAAACACTCACTAACATTTCTCCGACATCTCGCGAACAAAATTGTCGGAAAATATAAGAATTCAACACTCAAGTGTTCAATCCAATGACTGAATTATCTGCAGTTGTCCTTGCGGCGGGGGAGGGGCGGAGACTGCGTCCATTAACGAATAAGCGGCCGAAACCGATGTTACCGGCGGCAAACCGACCGATTCTCGAGTACGTTTTCGACGCCCTCCTCGAGGCTGGCGTCACCTCCATCACTGTCGTTGTTGGTTATCAGCGCGAGCGTGTCCAGTCGCATTTCGGGCCAACCTACCGGAACGTGCCGATTGAGTACGTCATCCAGGAAAAACAACTAGGGAGTGGGCATGCGCTTCTCGCAGCCAAAGCGCAGATCGAGGGACCGACCGTCGTCGTCAATGGCGATCAGCTCATTGACCCAGAGCTGATCGATGCGGTCACCACCGCTCACACCGAAGCCGATGTGACGCTTGGACTCATCCGTCACCCGGATGTCGGGGAGTACGGCGGCGTGCGCTGTGAAGACGACGGCACCGTCACGGAGATCGTCGAAAAACCGCGTGATGACCGCAATTACCTGCTCAATGCGGGGGTGTATGCGTTCAACCCGCGGGCGTTCGATATCATACACGAGACGAAAACGTTCGGTGAACACTCTCTGATCGACAGCTTACACGACCTTCTCGAAGCCGACTACGAAATCCAGGGTGTCATCTCCGAAGGCTACTGGATCGATGCCACCTACCCGTGGGATCTGCTGGAACTTGCCGAACAGTGTCTGGACACTGAGATCGAGGTGGCCGCCTCGGCACACGTTCACGACTCCGCGACGCTCGTCGGCCCGGTTATTGTCGACGACGATTGTGTGATCGGTCCCGGTGCCGTTGTTGGCCCCCAAACCTGTCTGGGGGAGAATGTCACCGTCGAGGCGACGGCCTGTGTCGAACACAGCGTCATCGATTCCGATACGCGCATCGGTGCTGGCACCATTCTTCGTGACTGCGTCACCGGCCGGGGTGTCACACTCGGCCCCGGTTCGACCGTCGTCGGTGGCACCGCTGATGTCCGCGCCGGCACCGCAATCCACGAGGGCGTCACCCTCGGGGCCGTCCTCGCCGATCACGTCACTGACGAGGGCGGCGTCACCTACGCACCGGGAACTGTTGTCGGCCCGGACGCTCATATCCACGCGGGAGCGACGATCGATGGCACCATAGAGGCCAACACGGAGGTGCGAAGCTAATGTGTGGGATTATCGGCTACGTCGGTGCCAACGCCCTGACCTCACCTGACACCCTCGAGGTCCTGCTCAACGGCCTCAACGGCCTCGAGTACCGTGGCTACGATTCGGCGGGCGTTGCCCTCTCAAACGGCTCCCTCGAGGTGTACAAACACGAGGGGCAGGTGTCGAATCTCGAGTCCATGCTTCCCCAGTCAGCACCCGATTCGGTCGGCATCGGCCACACCCGCTGGAGTACCCATGGCCCACCGTCGGATCGAAATGCCCATCCACACACCGATACCCACAATCGGGTCGCCGTCGTCCACAACGGGATTATCGAAAACTACGAGGAGCTCAAGACGACGCTCCAGGCTCAGGGCGTTACCTTCGAGAGCGACACCGACACCGAGGTCGTCCCACATCTGATCGCCGCCGAACTCGAGGCCGGCGCCGACGAGGAGACGGCGTTCCGCCGAGCCATTGACCAACTCGAGGGCAGTTATGCGATTGCGGCCGTCTTTGCAGACAGCGAGACCATCTACGCCGCCCGTCACGAGTCGCCGCTCGTCATCGGCGTGTCCGACGAGGGGAACTATTTGGCCAGTGACGTGCCCGCGTTCATCCGGTTTACCGACCGCGTGATCTACATCGATGATGGCCAGTTTGTCACCCTTGATCGCGATTCGGTCACCGTCACCGATAGCGAGGGCCATACCGTCGAAACGAAAACAGAGACGATCTCGTGGAGTCCCGAGGATGCCGGCAAAAGCGGCTACGATCATTACATGCTCAAGGAGATCCACGAACAGCCGGCGGCCCTCCGTGGCTGTCTTCGCGGGCGGGTCAACGAACTCGAACGCTCAATTACCCTTGACTCGATTCCGCCACTCGAGTGGGAGGGGCCGATCATGTTCGTCGCCTGTGGGACCTCGTATCACGCCACGCTCGGTGGCGTTCAGTTGCTCGAGGAACGGGGGATGCACGCCGTTGCCTATCAGGCCAGCGAGTTCGAGGCCGCCCGTCGGCCAGTCGGTGAGAACTCGCTCGTGATCGCCGTGACCCAAAGCGGCGAGACGGCCGATACGATGCGGGCGATGCGGGAGGCAAACAGGGTGGGTGCGACGACGGTTGCGGTGACGAACGTCGTCGGGAGTTCGGCGTCCCGGGAGGCCGACCACGTGCTCTACATTCGTGCCGGTCCGGAGATTGGTGTGGCCGCCACGAAGACGTTTGCCAGCCAGCAGGCGGCGATGGTGCTCCTCGCCAGCGCCCTCCACGGCGAGATCGATCCGGAACTGGTCCAGGCGCTTCGTACCGTCCCCGATTCGATACAGACGATCCTCGACACCTCGGACGCAAAGGCGGTTGCCGAGACGTACGCCGATGCTGACGCCTACTTTTTTATCGGCCGCGGGCCCCAGTATCCCGTCGCCTTAGAGGGTGCGCTGAAAATGAAGGAGATCACCTACAAACACGCCGAAGGGTTTGCCGCCGGCGAACTCAAACACGGCCCGCTCGCGCTCGTCACGGACAACACGCCAGTGTTTGCGACCGTCATCGGCGACGGTCCCCGTGCCCGAAAGACGATTGGGAACATCAAGGAGGTCGAAGCCCGCAGCGCGCCGGTCGTCGCAATCACCGACGGCCGCTCGGACGTTGCGCGCTATGCCGACCACGTCCTCGAGGTACCCGAAGCCGATGACGTGACGGGCTCGATGCTCGCAAACGTCCAACTCCAACTGGTCTCCTACTGGGTTGCCCACGGATTGGGGCGGTCGATCGATAAGCCACGCAATCTCGCGAAAAGTGTGACCGTCGAGTAGCGCTGATACAAACCACAAAAAGAGTGGTGGATCTTTATTTTCGCTGTTCAACTAGTACTCTCCCAACCGTCGACTGACGAGTCGACCCGTCAACCACCAACTGGTTCGACTCGTCAGCTCAGGCTCAGAAAGCCACTATCCCATGCTATATCCTGAGTCGGCGTCGACAATCACGAACACCGAACCGTTGACTACACTGTCGTCGTCCTCGAGCAGGAAGTCGACCAACAGGACAATGAGACGGTGGTAACAGACCAACAGGAACTCGAGCGATTTGAGACTCAACTCGAGCACAATGGCACGTGGCACCACCCACACGAAATCGCCCCGACGATGACCGGTGAGGATATTCGGATCGTGTGGCTGCTCTATCCCGATTCGGTTCCCGATGAGCCATCGATTGATAACACGGAGTATCACGTCCATCTCTGGGTTGATGTGAGCGAGTGAACTACTCCGGCCTACTCACTCACGGCTTGCGCCGTTCGTTCCTTGAGGACGGAGCTTCCTGATTCAACGACGTGACGTGCAGACACAGACCGAGAGTCCACAGCGGTCACAGTCTCCACAGGCGTTGACGAGAGCGACGCTCTCGTTCGCACATCAGAATCGGAGAGCGATTCTGAGGACGTTACTTTGGAGTGAACCACTCCTAGTTTCGACAACCCACGCGACTTCACGTTCAACGCAGCGTTCCAATCTCTATCCAACTCGAATTCACAGGACGGACACGAGTGTTCTCGAACCCACAACGGCTTCTCGGTTTCCACACCACACTCAGCACACTCCTTCGTCGTTCCGCGAGGGTCGACTTCGACGTAATGTGTGCTGTGCTTGTTACAATGGTGTTTGAGAATCGCTCTGAAATCACTCCACCCGACTTCAGCCTTGTTTCGCGCGTTGCCAGCTGATTCCAGCATCGGCTTCACGTTGAGTTTCTCGACAAACACGGCGTCGTACTCGGTCGCATAGAAGTGCGCGAGCTTGTGCTTGTAATCACGCTTTTTGTTTGACATCCGAGCGTGGACCTTGGCAACGCGGCGGCGTTGTTTCTCCCAGTTTCGAGATTCGTATTGCTTACGAGACAAAGAGCGTTGCTCGCGTTCGAGTCGTTCTCGCTCCTCGGATAAATCGAGACGCTCAATAGGGAGACCTTCGGAATCGTAAATAAAGTTGAGTACGCCAAGGTCGAGCCCTACGGTGTCTTCGGCGTCGATGTCGTCTATCGCAGGTTTCTCGGGTGATTCTGTACTAATACAGAATGAGGCGTGCCACGCTCCTGTGGGTTCTTTCTTTACCGTTACTTCTGTAATATCATCATGTTCTGGTAAGTCACGGTGGAGTCGGATTGGAATCTCCAGTGTGTCACCACGGACTTTTTTGAGTCGGAGTATCGCTCGGCCTCTTGGACCACTCTTTTTGTCGAGTTCGAAGCCCGATTGCCGATACGTAAAACTCCTGTACTCACGCGGTTTCTTCCAGTTCAACGAGCCAACGTTGTACCCTTTGGCTTTCAGTTTACCAAGATTGTTGATGTTGGTTCGGATGCGTTCGACGGCTTTCTGCAACACGGTGGAGTAGACCTTTTTGAGGGTAGTCCACTGTTGTTTGAGTTGTGGCAAGGTGTCTCGGACTTGCCAGACGCGTTGTCGAAGCGTCCCCTTGTTTTCGGGGATTTGGTTGAATTCGTGGAGTGCGTGGTTGTAGAGTTGTCGCACGATGTTTCTCGTCCAGTTGAGGCTCTCTCGTTGTTCGGTTGTGGGGAAGAGCCTGTATTTTGGACTGTACTTCATGCGACTTGGTTTCGTCAATGGCTTGTGGTTAGTTAATCGCTTTGATTAGAGTGTTAAATAACCGTGCGGGTGCTGTATCCCCTCCCTGCTCGCTCTCGTCGCGTTGCTCCGTTCGCTCCCTGAGGAAGGGGGCTTGACACCCTATTTTCCAGCTAATCTGGCTCTCCGTGGGTGGTTCGTTCATATAGATGCGGATCAGGCAGGACACTCGAGTCACGTGGCGTTCATCGATCACATCGCTAATTCGGTAACGATGCCTCTCGGATGTATCATTGTCATCTGAAAATCACCGGAGGACAATTGATCCACTGTATTAGAGTTCAGACTATTATAGTTCAATTCCTAACTTCGGAGCACATCGATTGGACGCCCGCCGGGGGTGGTGAACCGACGTACGAATTCGACCTGTTCAGCCGGTCTGGATTCAAACGCTCCGTTGAGGAAGCTGCAGACGAGCGTGAGAACCTCCGGCTCTTCGATCTCTCCGATATCGTTGCTGTTCTCGAGCGTGGAGCGAAAAACTGACGCGAGAGGCATCTATCAGGTGGGCGTTTTTCGACCCCCGTCAGGAGTCTGTGGCATCAGAACGTCCCTATGGCGCTCGAAGGCCGCACTGAACAGTTTCGCGATGGCTACACGCGGGCGACGGCGCAGGACGCAACATCCTATCGTGGTTTCAGGTGACTACATATTTGCTCCGCCCCCTGCCGGTTCTTATCTGGACACCACCGACTTGGCACGGCAGTACATTGATTACAAAAGTACACTCGGTACAGTATATGCCCGTTCGTATCGAGGAGTTTGAAACGGGAGATTTTCCAGACGCTCCAAGTGTCCCCGAGCAGGTGCTTGTCTACAGAGAAAACAAGGCGAGTGCCTCGGGGCTTGACCCCGAGGGTGAAGCCGACACTTAGACGTGTTCTGTCCGCTCGATGTACCGCTCAATCGTTTCTGTTGAGACTGTTCCTGCCGTTCCGAT
>LFCJ01004457.1_pt1 | contig 10263 bp, 10 predicted proteins | sample 643141 | NCBI WGS metagenome assembly LFCJ01 (sample SAMN03766243, study PRJNA286221) | soda lake metagenome | biome: soda lake; feature: Kulunda steppe; material: water; isolation source: sample B1-Br-g2 brine of Lake Bitter-1 | place: Russia: Kulunda steppe | collected 2010-07 | reverse complement strand
TGTGTGTGTGCGTGTGTGTGCGTGTGTGTGTGTACTGTGTGAATGTGTGTGTATGCGTGTGTGTGTGTGTGCGTGTGTGTGCATTTGCATGCAGGAGGGGAAAAGAGCGTTGCGCTAATGTGAGCATGGAACATGCGCGGCTGGCCAGGCGGGCCCGGGTTCTGCTTGCCGGCTGGCTGAGCGGACATGGACATCCACAGCTCTGCACATGGCAGCACTGAGCAGCTGAGAGGGCGAGCTGCATGTGACTGTACGTAAGCTGTGCTGAGCGGCTGAGAAAATGAGCACGAAGCGGCTGAGAGGGTGAGCTGCATGTGGCAGAACTGAGCGGCTGAGAGGATGTGGAGGCTGACGCAAACTTATTGGAATTGCGAGGAAGGCCCTTGCCGAGCCGTGAACTCAGGCGCGCTAAAAGGCACAGCGGCCGTCGCAGCTCACAGATGGCGGTGCGTGTGTGCAGGCAGCTGCGCCCAGGCCAGCAGCACCCTCGCAGTACACGCCTGCAGCACACCGTCTACTGCTGGAAGGAGGCACGCGCAGGCTGACGGAAGCAGAACACACTCTCCTGGGTCAGTTGGTGCTCCATCTGCGCCAGCTGCTGCACACCCCCACCTAGTGCAGAGGATGCAGTGGCTCATGAAGGTATTCGACCAGCCGCACACCCCCACCCAGAGCAGAGGATGCAACAGCTCATGAAGGTATTCAACCAGCCGCACACCCCCACCTGGTGCAGTGGATGCATCGGTTCATGACAGTCTTGACCAACGGCCCCAGGTTCTTGTCATCCACCGCGCGCTTGGTCTCCACAAAGCGGCTCTTGTCGCTACCGAAGATCATGGCCTGGTCCTGCAGGTCGCACTCGCCGCCTTGGTCACAGATCGGGCAGTCCAGGGGGTGGTTGATCTGCAGGGCAGGGCAGCAAGCAGGCAGCACGCACAGCACAAGTTGAGCCGAGCAGACCCTCGGCGCCGGTAGAGCCCAGACCGGTGGCTGCAGCTGCATTGGGGGAGGCCACCACGCTTCTGTGCACGCACGGTGGCCTCCATTCACGTAGGCCAAGCCCGCACGTGTGCCTACATGCCCCGGGAGGACTCAAGCCCAACTGCGCGCGTCAAAGGCAGTGCATGCACAGAGACTCGCGTGCCCACACCACATGCAGCAGCACCTGGCCACTGCAGAAGCAGGGCAGGCTTGAGGCCAGGTGAGCAAGGCATGCAGCAGCCCCAGCACAGGCGATGCTGTGCAGCCCAAGCTTGCCTCGAGCTCAGTGCTGTGCGCGACAAGCATGCAGGTGCACGAGGGCGCGCATGCTCCCTTGCGCAATCGCCTGAACATACACTTGTCTCTGGTCCCAGGAAGGCGCAGCAGTCGGGGAGGTTGCCAACAGGTTTGAAGAGCGGGTGTGAAGTGGGGGGCAGGCAGGCAGGCATGCAGGCAGCCCACGTGCCACCAGCGGTGCGTGCTGGAGCATACGCACCAGCAGGAACTCCATCACGCCCTCCCGTGCTTTCTTGACCAGGGGCGTGTCAGTCTTGATCTTCTGGCCCGGGCCCACAGGCATGGCACAGGAGGCCACGGGCTTCGGGCTCTTCTCCACCTGCACCCAAGCCATAAGAGTGCGCGTTGGGGCACGTGCTTGCATTCTGTGCCTTTTGCGGGCTGATCATGATGGTTTTGTGACCACTACACAGGCATGCATTGTGCGTGCAGGCGTGTGTGCGTGTGTATATGTGTGTTTGCGTGTGCACCTCTACCATGGCAGGCGTACATATGTCCATACTCTTTTGGCAAGGCGGAGGAGGAGGGCGAATGCTTGCTGATCAGCGCCCTGATTTGCCTGTTCCTGAGGGAAGCCCCTGGACAGAAGGCGTGCTCCACCTTTTCAAGTTTGCCTAGCTAGCTGCATTCTTTGAGGCAGCAGCTTGACAATGTGAGATGGACGCTCAGTGCTCCCTCACGCCCCGAGGATCGCGCAAGGGCTGCTGCTCACCTCCACAAGACACATCCTGCAGTTGCCTGCAATGGAAAGCCGCTGGTGGTAGCAGAACCTGCATGTGTTCGCATGCACTGCAGCACATGAATGAGTCTGTTCAAGGAGCCCCAAAAGCAAAAGCACATGCTCCTGAATGTCGCAAGCTCTACCCCTCTTCTCCCCCAAGAACTTGTCTTTGGTCTCTCAGCTTCCCTCACCTAGGGATGTCCACTCCAGCTGCATCACAAGCTTGAATGACGGTGAAGGACTTGGGCACGGTGATGGGCTGACCATCCACGAAGACCTCCACGGTATCGGGGTTTGGAGGAGGAGGAGGAGGAGGAGATGCTGCAGGCTGCTGCGATGCTGCTGCCTGCTGGGTCGCTGTTGCCGGACCCGCAGCTGCAGCGCTCAGGCACCGCAACTGGGAGGGCAGCACCACCCTCCCCACCAGCCGCTGAAGGGTGCCTCCGTTCAGGGCCATCCGCTCAGCTAGCTAGAAATTAAAACGCACTTCAGCTCCAAATAAGTTCTGACAAAAGTGTTCCGTGAACAAGATCCCAACTACGGCATTTCCATCGCTCTTACAAAATTGTACGAAATTATGTTAAGGATGTGCTTGGTGCTGGCGTGAGCTGTTTGTTTTGCTCCGACGTGGTGGAGTTGAGAGGAGGGGTGAACATGAACCAGCCAGACAGATACTCCAGGTAAGAGCCAGGGAGGGGCATGCATGTGCCTGCAGAACATGGATGTGGTGCCCCTATGCACAGTCAGGAAGAAGTTGGGTCAGTGCAAGTCCGCCAATAGATGCCTGAAGCGCGGGCAGCGGCATCTGCACGATAAACACAAATGCATGCACTCAAGCACCCACAGACAAGCTTCTTGAGGCACATGTGCTAATTCATCCGCGTACGCACATGCTCAAGCATGCGTGCACGCACATGCGCGCGCGCGCACACACACACACGCACACACACACACACACACACACACACACACACACACACACACACACACGTACTTGCGTGCACGAATGCACACGAACATGCGCATGCATGTGCACACATGTAGCACACACATGCACATGTGCACATACACGTACAAACGAACACACGTGCAAAGACGCACAACACACGCGCATGCACACATACGCACAAACTTGCACATACATCACACACACACGCATGCACTCAACACACATGCGCCAAACATTTGCATTCAAGTGCACCTGCGTGCAACCTTGCAGACTGGTCGATTGCACACAAGTAAGGTGCTTTGATTTGCTGTCTGTGGCCGTGCCTCCCCATTTTGCACACACTGGCAACCAGATACATACATCTGCCCGCTGCCTAGCTTTGTGCCCTGCCTAGCACTGCATCTGATTGCTAATCATATGATTATTTATGCCACAGCTTGCAGAGCTGGTTTTGATGCAGCAGAAGCACCATAGATTACCACAATGGAGGGCATGTTATGGCTTGCTAGGCCTTGTGGAAACAACCAGTTTTGATAGCGAACAGAGCACTCGGGCTGTCTGCGGTGGTTCCTTCTTATTTATGCTCAGGTTCGTGCTGCCTGAGGGCACGCCCAAGGTGGTGTACAAGCCGGACACCAAGCTGGAAAACGCGGGCACCTTCACCATCATGCAAGAGGATCACACGGTGGGGAACCTCATCCGCATGCAGCTGCACGCGGATAAGCACAATGTATTTGCTGGATACCGCATCCCCCACCCCCTGGAGACGCGCCTGGTGATCAAGGTCCAAACGACAGGCGTCAAGACCCCACTCCAATCCGTGGCGCATGCACTAGAAGACCTGCGCAGTGAATTGAACACGCTGCAGACACAGCTTGACCAGGCATTCTTAGAGGCCAGGACGGACACTGGGAGCAATTGGGCGATGTGAACACTCGAGCGGACTTTTGTGTATGAGTGTGAGTGTGCGCGTGTGTGTGTGCGGCAGGCTGGTCTAACTACAACATGGCAGGCAGCGGTCTTCCTTTACACGCAAAGCTAAGTCAAGCCAGGCCATTGCCTCCAAAGTGAACCAACAAGATCATGCCGCAGCCTGTTCATGCTGCTTGAGTTGAGCAAACCCCATCAGCTTCAAGCTGTAGTTCTTGTTTGACGAATTTCAACCAAAATGAAATACCCACAACCTCCTCTGGCCAGGCCATGTGTAATAAATGAGCACCAACCTGGTTCAACCCTGCGATGCTCAAGGTTCAATCTTGCAATGCTCAAGGTTGAAGGACTGAATCATTGGAACCTTGCACTGCTCAAGGTCCAAATCAAAAGCTTGGTGTTGAAACCTTACAAAGGATGCCGTAAAATCGGATTTTAAAACAACCACTTCGGTGACATCCCTTGGAAATTCTTATTATCATGAGGTCAAGGTTGCCTCTAGCAGGTCCATCATCAGGTCTCTCGGTGAGCGACTCTGACCAACTACCCTTCCCGCATTCCCTTTCTGATCCTGAGCATGGAGCAATTTGGGAGCTCAGAGAAGCCCTGGGAACCGCTTACCAAGAAATTGTGGCCTTCAAGAAGGTTAGGTAAGGTTACAAAGCTGTACCTGCCAGACGAGGGTAGCTTAGCTGAAAGCTTCAAGAAGTCCTTAGAGAAAAATGTGTTGGCATGTCACGCCAGATAAGTTTCATTGCCGAATCAGTGTCACTGTTTACAGTTGGTTGAGTGGTTGATATTAGGGTTGGGTCATTCGGTCATGTCATCTTTAAAAAGCACGAATTATTCGATTAAAAGCGAGATTCGCGAATTATTCGGTCGCTTTTTTGTTCAGTTTTGGGGATTGGCCCAGGAGGGCCCTCTCCCTGGCAGTTTCACCCAGGTTAGGTCCCTCTCCCTCTGTTTATGCACGTTCCCCTAAATCTGACTGCAAGTTGCATCAAGGAGAATGGCAGGATGGAGCACTTTTGCTGGAACATGCATGATCATTCATGATCATGTGATGCATCGCGAAGGTTGGGAGGCAGCTGGGATTGCCTGAAAATGACAGTGAAACGAAAATTGAATTTTGTAAACCATGGAACCCATGTAAGACCTCGACTTTCCAGGGGTCAATGAGGCAGAAAAGGGGATAAATTGGTAAAAATGGGTGTGAGGCCTAAAAAATTCGCGAATGCCACTTTTAAAAAGCGCGAATTATTCGTTAAAAATTGGAAGCGATAAAATGCGTAGAAAGCGAATGACCCAACCCTAGTTGATATAGGTTGTTGTGATTGAATCCCTCTCTTCCATCAATCGAGATCATTAGATATTTCCAGGCCCCGGCTGAGTGCGGCTGATTTCAGACGCATGGCTGAATCAGCTGCATTCAGCCGCGTTCAGCCGAGGTCCTGTGGTTGCGTCGCTCGATCAAAAGCAGTGCTTGCAGGTGAACTTGACAGTTAGTGGCAGATTGCTTGCTGACTGCTTTTAATGTAAGCTTTATGTCAGTTAAAGCTATGGGTTGAAAAACGATGTTGGTTTGGCGGCGGCGATTTGTTACAGACTAAAGACTAGGCCATAAATCACTGGCCATACAACGAACCGGTAACACCAACTACCAAAGGCTCATCACCAAGCCCACGATGATATAACTCCAATACAACTGCCAAGACAGGCACTATGTTCTTCCCTTAGTTTAGCCTCAGGCTGAGGCTCACACCAAGGTCTGGTCTTGCAGACAGAACATCGTCACGATGTGGCACGGTGCCACACATCACATTCCAACAGATGATGACTTGACTGAGCCACCCCGTGTAGGATGAGGATAAGATTATGCCTAACCCTACACATATCTCATACATATACATGTACACACACATTCATACAAATTTAAAGGGGTTGCCTAGTCTAGCCTCAATACTTACCTTTGCCAACATATAAATGCTATGCTGCCAGTGCGATCATTGATTTGGGTAAGGCCATGGTGATCTCACTAGTGATCACCGTGATCACCGTGATCACCAATCATGAGGACCTGCAAGAAAGTAAAAAAGAAAGAAAAACCACAAGGGCAGTATGACACCACCAACATTGATTTAGGTAAGCTGAACGACATTTGGGACTTCAGGAGGTAGAGCGTCAAAAGAGCAAGTAGGCTTTAGAGAACTGAACGGCAATTCAGCTTATAAGCAACTAAGTCTTGTTCATGATGATCAGTTCACAAAGCAGAGAAATGCACTTAGGTTACAATGGGTTTACCTTCAGCCAAATGGGTTGACTGCTGGGCTTGCAGCCAGACAAAGAAAAAGAAAAGAAAAACTACTTAGGCAATTAAACACTCCCTGCATCAATCAGCCTGACCTCCTTCTGCCCACATCAGACCTAACCTTAGACAACCTGGAAAGACAAGGCTTTGACATGTCCAACAAGACCAACACCTGAATTCAAAAACTGGACACTGATCTACGGAATAAATTCACCTTAGATGTCCACCCCACAAACCCACAGGCAGACTTACAACCCACCGGGAGCTGTGAGTTCTAGTTCCGTAATGTAGACCTTGTTAGGTACAAGCCTAAACCTACCAATGAGCACCCCCCCCTCAACACAAACCTTCCACCACTTACTCTCCCTGAAATATACTCATCAAGAGTAGAATGCATCTACAGCACAGACGGAAAATACCAGGGCATAATGGCACCAAAGCACAACATTATTCATACAGCTTTCCTGACGGCCAAGCTTAAAGGTCTCCGTAACAACATAACACCTACACCTAGAAGGTAGAATCTGAGCTACTAGGGCTGCTTACTAGAAACACAAAGCTAGAAAGTACCACAGCAAGAAGATCAAGGATTCTTACTCGCGATCTTCGCCAAATCATGTACACACTGCCCTCCAAAAATGGGCTCTGGTAACTCAGGAAAAAATGGCCTCCCCGCAAGACTTCTAACCCTAGCCACTCCCATTATTGGAGCGCAGACTCACAAGATGCACTCTTTGGTGCGCACCTCAACTTCCTCTCGGCCCAATTCACTGGTTTCTCTGTGTGCTATCCCATCTATAACGAACATACCATGCATCTTAGCAGTGGGCGTGCCATCTACTCGGCCATCCTCAGTACTGAGGCAACTGCCAATTTCATGTTCCAACCATCTTGGAATGGATCCATGATCACCAACCCTAAGTGGTTAACCTCTCGGGTGGCTGTGAACCTGGATACGATACACAGGGCAAAATTCATTCAGTTTTTAAATGTTCGGAATGTCTTAAAACTTAATTACCCATTACCCACGGTGTTGGAAACGCATCCTAAGTGTTGGCCCTAGTACTACAGATGTCCATCTTTTCTTTTTAACTTTGCTGCACAGATAGGCTAGATTCTTCTTCAAATAATTAGGTTACTCCATTTGTGAATCCGACCATCGACTTTTTAAAACCCTCACAACAGATTTCAGCTAGAGGTCAGTCATGTGAGGGCCATTACCTTTGCAAATGCTGCGCTGCGATCTGCCCTCCACCAAAGTGCTTTTTGGCCCGAGATGTGGCCAGCCTCACTCTGCACGGAAGCCTAGGGTATTGTGTGCAGCCTTTGGCCAAAGACAGATAACAGGTGGGACTGCGTTGCATACAAGTGTGTGGAGGTGCTTTCACCCATGTTTTGTCGGTTGCTAGGAGGGCATGAACTCGATGTCCAAGGTGCACTTGTGCAGAGTGTGTACATGCATGGCACTCCTTCCATTATCTGCGTTCACATCCTTTAAAGCATTACTCCATGTGGTTTTACCAAGAAAGTGGCTTGAAGGGCAGCCTGCATGAACTCTACAGCCAGGTTGTAAAGCAGGAAGGCAAAGTCCCTCACTACATAAGATTGTATTGCCTGACATTTGACAGGGAAAACTCTGGATATTGTACGTAATGAGCAGCCGGTGACCTTCCTACAATTTCAAATGGCGGTGGTGGCGGGAGCAACTGCACTTCTCGCTGTAGCAGGCTTCAACTACACACAGCTTAAGGAGGTGCAGCAAGAAATGAAGGAGCAGTCGCAGCAGGTGCAGCAAGAAATGAAGGAGCAGTCGCAGCAGGTGCAGCAGCAGCTGCAGCAGCTGCAGCAGCAGTTGCAGCAACAGCAGTTGCAACAGCAGCAGCAGCAGCAGCTGCTCCTGTCCAAATTGGATGAAATGGACAGCAATGTATCTTTTTTCATAGGACAAACGTCGATCCTTCGGGACGACGTTCGCGACCTCAGGTGAGTTACTTACCAATCATACTCGTCGCCCACGTCAAGCAGTGTTGTGGTTTTGTGCACCCTCAGCCTTGGCGTGACATGGGAAGCTCATGGCACAAACGCCCTGTTGCCCAGAAAGACTGCTGTGACTGCTAACAACTGGCCTCTTGTTGCTGCAAATGCCCTGGACGACCGCACTCCATGAGGTGCTCTGTGCCTGTGCAGGCTCGCTGCTCAACATGCACTGCTTATGTTGGGTCAATGTCTGAGGATTTTTAGTAAAAGCAGCGCACGAGGTGCAAAAAAGTGCATACTTTCCATCACCTTTTCAGCTTTTTGGAGCTTTGCACTGCCCTGACCCTGTTTGCAAGGCTTCATTCCACCTTGAATGCTTATTTTGTGTTGCTTAGTCCACTTCCGCCTGTATGCTCGCAGGCGGTGACGTACCAGTTCCGCCCAGCGCACCATCTGTGGGTTTGGTGAGACTCCTCAGAGTCAGGCAGGCTCTTTAATTCAGACACAAGCAAGACAATTTGGTTTTGTATGTGTGTGGTGGTTCAAAGCCATTTGTGAGGCCCCTTGGTGGACACCTGGTGCAAAAATGCTCATTACGCGGTTTGAGAAGGCTTGTGGGTGGGATTGTCTGTGGCTTGTGAGCTCACACTGGCTTTGTGTAAGACCTGAAAGGAAAAGAAAAAACACTCCCTACTTCAATTAAGGAAAAGGGGTCACCTAGGGTCAAGACACCGTGTGACCCCTCCACCAAAGGAAGAGAAGAAGAAGTCAATAGGAGAATTGCTTACTCCACTATGCCCACACTGGTATGGATAACGGCCAGGTAAGTCTACAGCTGATAGAAGGCTGTCTTCTCAATGTTGCTTACAAAGATGCGGTCATTCTTGCTTGCACGCCTACTAGACAATTAAGATAATGCACCGACTCGACACATCCACCCTATTTCTGGCAGAAGGCTGCGTGAACCAAGTTCACTTAGCCTTACACCAGTGAAAAAACCCACAACTGCGAACGATACCTCCAGTAACCACCAGCAACGACCATCTCTCCAGGGACAGGTTAGGTTACATAGCTGTACCTGCCGAACAAGAGCAGCTTAGCTGAAGCCAAACAGGCCTTCAACCGAAACCAACAAAAGGCAAGCAAGGTTGTGTTCTGAAATCTAGGCACGGCATTTTAAGCACTCATGCACAAACAAGGCCTTTGGTGTCTGCTTCAAGCCAAGTTGGCAGACTAAGTCATAGCCTATTTGAGCTGCTAGAGGGGGTGCGGAAGAGTTGGTGGTGCTTGACACGCAAGTTTGCCAAGTCAGCACTTTGGCCATTTAAGTTACATGTTAGGGTTAACCGCCAGTTGTGCCATTGAGAAAGGAAATCAAAGACAGCCTGACTAAGCAAGGCATGTAAAATTTAAGGGGCCTCCATAGAAAAGGATTAGCAGAAAGGGAAGAAAAAGAACGAGTACTTGCTTATGAGAGGGCACACAAACTTTTTGACAGTGAAAAAGAACGCGCACCTCATTTTGAACAGCAGCACAGGAACACTTGTCACAGTGGCCGTTTCCACCGCGCCAGATGGAATATTCCACCGCGAGAGTATGTGCTCGCAAGCGTAACCTGCTCACATTCCTCATAACGTGCTTATAGTGCAAATCTTGTACATGATTTTGATCAAACTCTTGTTGGGAAGTATTTTCCTAAAAGAGCACATCTCCTTGGCTGAATCTTGACGGCCTCCGAAGAAATCACTTGCTTGCTTGTTGAATTCAAACTTTCGAAACTGTTGTAGAAAGGCCCTTGCTTAATTTTAAGCACTCATCTAGCTAAGAATTTTATGTATGAGCATCATGTGCTGCTTAGGAATCAAGGTAATCAGAATAAAGGTAAGCAAGGTAGCTTCCAATTGGCAAGGGTGGGCAACGCACACTGAGCGCACAAACTGCAGCAAAGCAAACAACACACCTATTCCGGGACAATAAAAAGACGTATAACAGGAAACAAGTGCACATATAAGAGAGCCTGCGCAAGGGCTCTCTCTCTCTCTCTCTCTCTCTCTCTTTCTCTCTCTCTCTCTCTCTCTCTCTCTCTCTCTCTCTCTCTCT
>LFCJ01004456.1_pt1 | contig 10264 bp, 6 predicted proteins | sample 643141 | NCBI WGS metagenome assembly LFCJ01 (sample SAMN03766243, study PRJNA286221) | soda lake metagenome | biome: soda lake; feature: Kulunda steppe; material: water; isolation source: sample B1-Br-g2 brine of Lake Bitter-1 | place: Russia: Kulunda steppe | collected 2010-07 | reverse complement strand
GAACGCGAGAAGGCGGAGTTGCTGTATGCCCACTATGGGTTGGTCGATGAGATTCTATCGACCGTGCGGGCTGCCCGCGAGCAGGAGACGCCGTGGGAGGAGATCGACGATCGATTCGAGGAGGGGAAAGCGCAAGGGATCGAAGCTGCCGAAGCCGTCGCCGGTATCGATGCCAGCAACGCCACGGTGACCGTCGAACTTGAGGACCAGTATGTCGAACTGTTCGTTGCCGATGGTGTCGAGAAGAACGCAGACAGGCTCTATACGGAGGCTAAACGGATCGCCGAAAAAAAAGAAGGGGCGCTGGCGGCGATTGAAGACACCCGCGAGCAGTTAGCGGAAATCAAAGAACGCCGGGATAATTGGGAGGCTGACGACGGCGAGGACGAAGACGACGAGGACGCCGAAACGACACAACGCGACTGGCTTGCTGACGCCTCGATTCCGATTCGGACGAACGAAAAATGGTTCGAGCGCTTTCGCTGGTTCCAGACGAGTGATGGCTTTCTGGTCATCGGTGGGCGCAACGCTGACCAGAACGAAGAACTCGTCAAGAAGTACCTAGAGCCGGGCGACCGCGTGCTCCACACCCAAGCCCACGGCGGGCCGGTTACCGTCCTCAAGGCAACTGCTCCGAGTGAGGCCTCCTCTTCGGATATCGAGATTCCAGCCCAGAGCATCGAAGAGGCCGCCCAGTTTGCCGTCTCCTACGCCTCAGTCTGGAAAGATGGCCGCTACGCCGGTGACGTCTACATGGTCGATGCCGATCAGGTCTCGAAAACGCCCGAAAGCGGCGAGTATCTCGAGAAAGGCGGCTTTGCGATTCGGGGCGACCGGACGTACTTTGATGATACGCCGGTGGGCGTCGCTGTTGGTATCCAATGTGAACCGTATACACGCGTGATCGGCGGGCCACCGAGCGCGATTGAACCGCGAGCGGTGACCACAGTCGAAGTCGAACCCGGCCGGTACGCCCAGTCGGATACGGCAAAACGAATCTACCGGGAACTTCGCGAGCGCTTTACCGACGAGACGTTCGTCCGGAAAATTGCGAGTCCCGATAAGATCGCTCATTTCCTGCCGCCGGGTGGGAGTCGGATTGTCGACCGGTAGGAGTAGCAGTAGCAGTAACCGATTGGGAAATCGAAAGCAGTGGTCGCTTACAGCAAAGCAGTGATTGCTTACAACAACGTGTTTTCGGCCAAATCGCCCAGTACAGGCAGTTTGGTCCGCTCACCCTGGAACGCCCGAATCATCGCGTACAGCCACGCAATGAGCGCACCGAGGACTATCACAGCCCAGACAACCGAGAGCATCAGCCCAAACAGAAAGCCAATGAGCGGGATACCACCGAGGGCCGTGTGGATCGCCATTTCGACGACCCGAAAGACAAACCAGACGCCGAAAATGGCAACCGAAAGCACAATGCTTTGTGCTGCGTGAAAACGCGCCAAGTCGTTTTTTTCCTCGAGCAACAACACGAGAACGCCACTGACGATCGTAAACAGGTACGCGAGGCCTGCGAGGACGTTCGCGTCTAAATCGAGACTCGTCTCTTGGCCGTCCGATTCGACGGACTGTGATTGTGTGCGACTCATTAATGCGTGAAAATTTCGCCACGGATATAACCGTTGCTATCACAAAACGGCCAGCGATTCCCGAACCCGATACTCGTAGGAATTATTACTGTAGAGTCCGCTACAGCGCACTCGAGAAACAGCCGATCGAGCCGTTGTCATCCGATTCTCGTTTGAGCGCACAATGGTCACAAATTGTAGACAGGCTTTCTCTTGGGAGACAACGGCCCAAACGGAGACGACACGCACTTACTTCCGGTGGGCAACAGTTCGGGTATGCAGATCAAAGACCGCGAACGCGTCGAGGGTGGGCGCGAACGCGTTACCGTCGTCCCCGAGAGCGTTGACGACCTCTGGCACCTCCAGTACGTTTTAGAGCCCGGCGACCGGGTCGCCGGCGACACCACCCGGCGGATTCAACGCGATGACGACAAGATGCGAGATACCGGCGGCCAACGCGAACCCATGTGGGTCGCTATCGCCGTCGATACCATCGAGTTCCACAAGTTCGCCAACCGACTCCGGGTGGGCGGCGAGATCGTCGCCTGCTCGAGAGAGGACCAACTCGGATTTCACCACACCCTCAACGTCGAAGAACGCGAGGAGCTTTCGATCGAAAAGCGGTTCAAACCGGACCAGAACCAGCGACTCGAGGAGGCCGAAGCCGCGACCGAGAATCCAGATGTCGCAATCGTGACCGTTGAGGAGGGCCAAGCCCACGTCCATACCGTCGCCCAGTACGGAACCGACGAGCGGGCATCAATTGCGGGGCCGACGGGCAAAGGCGAGTTCGCCCGCGAGCGCTCGGAGCTGTTTGCGGAGCTGACGAAGGTACTGAAACGCCTTGAGGTGGATGCGATCATCCTCGCCGGACCCGGATTCACGAAACAGGACGCGCTGAAATATATCGAGGAGAACGCCTCCGAAGTCGCTGAGTTGATTACGATGGTCGATACCGCAAGCGTCGGCGACCGAGGGGTCCACGAGGTGCTCAAACGCGGGGCGGTCGCGGATGTCCAACAGGAGACCAGAATCGAAAGCGAGTCCGAATACATTGACGAGTTGATGAAGCGAATCGCCGAAGGGGCGAAGGCAGCCTACGGCCCTGACCAAGTGGAGAAAGCCGCCGAGTACGGCGCAATCGAACGCCTGCTCGTACTCGATGACCGCCTTCGACAGGAACGCGGTCCCGACGGCGAGTGGAACCTCGACATTAACCAACTGGTGACGACTGCCGAACAGAAAGGCGGCGACGTGACGGTGTTCTCGAGTGAGTTCCCACCCGGCCAACAGCTCTCGAACTTAGGTGGGATTGCGGCGTTGTTGCGCTACCGACTCGAGTGAGGAGCGATGCGTGAAAAGGACAGAGCTACGGAACAAGCAAGACCGGTATTTCATCGGTTTGAAGCATCCGTTCGGCCGTATCGCTCTCGAGTACTCGGTCGAGCAACGATTTTGACTCGTAGCCGAGGACAACGAGGTCGATATCGCTCGTGTCGACGATTTCAGTGATCGCCGTCCGAACGGCGGCTTTGGACTCCGATCCATGTTCGATCAGGCGGATTTCAGCCCTCACAGTTGCATCGTATTTTTCACCCAGTGACTCGATTTCGCTGGCAGCGACCTGTGCGGGTGTCTCTTCGCTTGCGCTCATGTGTGCTGCGATTATGTGAACATCTTCGTGCCCACCGAACAGCCTGAGCGTCGCTCGTACTGCCCGCTCGCTAACCGGTTGGATGTCAAACGGGACAAGTATATTCATGCCCGTCACTACGCGTTTGAGCATCCTAATGATTCGGTCTCAAATACAACTAGCTGCCAACCCGAAGAACGCCACGGTCACGTCGGTGAGGATGCCCTGATCGTTACTCTTCACCCTCAACCGCATCTCGCCCACCGTCGCTCGCCGCCGGTCGCGTTGCGCCCACGTCACGCCGGTCGAAGGAAACGTCGGGACCGAGATACCGCGTCCAGAAGACCAGCAGCGTCGGGAGCACGACGACGGACGCAAGGAAGGCGTAGGTGATCGTCATCGCAGTGATGATCCCGAACTGCCGGAGAACGGGGAGGATGGCAAACGCAAGGACACCGAAGCCGCCAACGGTCGTCGCCGCCGACCCCGCAAGCGCACCGCCGGTGCCCGTCACCGTGGTCTCGAGTGCCTCCCAGACGTTGCCTTGGCGCTCGAGTTCGAGCGTATAGCGGGCGCTAACGTGTATACTGTAGGCTACACCAAGGCCGATGGTGAGGCTGGTGATCATCCCTGTGAGGACGTTAAACGGCATCCCGATGAGGTACATCGTGCCGAGAATCCAGGCGACGGCGAAGGCCACCGGCAGGAGGGTGACGGCTCCGAGGGTCGCACCGTTGCCGGTGAGCCAGTAGGCCACCGTCAGGAAGGCGAAGACGGCGATGAGCGTGATGGCGAGACTTTCAAACACGGTCTCGAGGAGGTCGCCTTCGACGAGGTGACTGACGATTGGGTCGCCGGTGGCGATTGCGGTGAGTTGGGTGGTTTGGGCAGCCGTCTGTTCGTCACCGGCGGTTTCGCCACCGCTGGCACTGTTTTTGCCGTCTCCACTGGTTCCATCACCAGCATCATTTTCGCCAGCGCTGTCACTGGTCCCGCCGTCGCCACCACTACCGTCACCGCTTTCGATTCCCGCCGCAAGCCCACGCATCTCTTCGGTCGTCTCGTCGAATCCGGCTTCGCCGTCGGTCGCAATCACCATCCGGACTGACTCGTACTCGCCGTCGTCGGTACGATAGATAACCGTCTCGGCGAGGTCCGAGTCGACCTCGTACAACTCGTCATACAGCGCCTCGATATCTGTATCGGGAACCCCATCCCCGGTCGTGTCGGCCTCCTCGAAGGAGTCCTCGAACGATTCGTTATCAGCGGCAACGCGATCCATCACCGAGAGGGGGCTGTCGACATCGGCTTCGCCGCTTGCGAGTGTGTACGTTACTGGACTCTCCGCGGCTTCCGCCTCGGCGGCGTCGATCCGCGTTAACGTCTCGTCATCGGTTACCTCCCCGCGTATCAGAATCTGGGCTTGGGCATCCTCACGTTGGAAATTCTCGTTGACGAAGTCGAGGTCGTTTTTCGCCTGATACTCGCCGGGAGCGAACGGTTCTGGTAAGTTCTGGGTCCAGGCCGGTGGGCTTTCGGCGAGGAAGTCCTCCTCGTCGAAACTGGTGTCGACCTGGGTTGCACCGTAGACGCCCGCCGTTGTACTCAACAGGACAAGGAGGACGATCACGAGCGGGCCTCGACGAGCGGCGACGGCACCGAGCGAGAGGGCGGTACTCAACCGGCCACCACCGGTCCCAAAGGCGCGGCGTCGACGGTCAAAGCCACGGGTCTCGAGGCGGCTGTCGAGTTCGATTTTCGCGGCGGGGATGAGCGCGCCGAAGACGAAAAGGGCCGAGACGATGCCCACGGCGCTGACGAGCCCGAACTCGCGGATCGGCGCAATCGGGCTGACGAGGTTCGCCAGGAAGCCGATGGCAGTCGTCGCGGTCACCCAGAGCAGGGCGACGCCGACACCAGCCAGTGCAACGGCCATCGAGCCACCGACGGTCTCGGTCTCTGCCGCCCTATCGCCCGTTCGTCGCTCACGGTGGCGCATGAACACGTGAATCGCATAGTCGATCGAGAGCCCGATCAGGAGGACTGGGACGGCGACGAACATCTGGTTGAACGCGATGCCAGCCCAGCCCATGAAGCCGAACGTCCAGAGCAAGACGGCGACGATGCCGGCAACGCCGAGGGAGATATCCAGCGGGTCCCGATAGGCAATAAACAACGTCGCGATGACGAACAAAATGGCAAGCGGTCCGACGATAGTGAGACTGTCGGCCATCGAACGGTCGATTTCGTCGGTGATGACGCCGGCTCCGAAGACGACATACGCCTCGTCGTCCTCGTCGGCCAACTCGCGAATCTCGAGTTGGCTCTCGATTATCTCGTCGTCAGCCGCCCCGAGTTCGGCCTCGCCATCGAGGTCCTGGCTGATCGAGGTCATCCGCGCGTCGGCGGTCGTCGACTCGGGTTCATAATCGGAGCCCATCAACGAAAGTGCGGGCGTCTCGTTGTCTGGGTCATCCTCGAGCGTGTCCTCGATTGCCGTCTCGAAGGCGTCTTGGTCGATCGTCGCGAGCGTTTCGTGTTGGTCCGCAAGCGAGGGACGCTCTTCGGGGCCGACATCCTCCCAGTCTTCATCGAGTTGTTCCTGCTCATCCTCGAGTTCCTCACCGCGCTCCTCGAGTGCCTCGGCGTCGTCCTCGAGTTCCTCGGCCTCTTCCTCGAGGGCTTCACCGTCGGCTTCGAGTTCTTCGGCTTCCTCCTCGAGGGCCGCTTGGTCGGCTTCGAGTTCCTCGCCGGCGTCCGCAAGTGCAGCCTGGTCAGCCTCGAGCTGTTCCTGCTCGGTTTGGAGTGCTGCTTGGTCGGCCTCAAGTTGCTCCTGCTCGGCTTCGAATGCGTCCTGTTGGGCAGCAACCTCGGCGGGATCCGTATCGGTTGTGGGGTCTACGGCTTGGGCTTCGAGTGCTGCCCCTTGGGCCTCGAGTTCCGCGCCACGTTCTTCTACCTCCGCTGCCTCTGCCTCGAGAGCCTCACCACGTTCTTCTAACTCCGCTGCGTCTGCCTCGAGTTCCTCGCCACGTTCCTCTAACTCCGCCGCTTCCGCCTCGAGTTCCTCACCGCGCTCTTCGAGTTCCTCAGCCTCTTCTTCAAGTTCCTCACCGCGCTCCTCGAGCTCCTCAGCCTCTTCCTCAAGTGCTTCAGCATCGTCGGCGAGTTCGTCACCGCGGTCCTCGAGTTCCTCGATCTCCTCGTTGGTCATCGCGGTGATAGCGAGGAGGGTTTCAACGCCGGTGATCGCCTCCTCGTCCTCGAGGGTCTCGTTGATCGAGTCGGTGTCTCGAAGCGTCTGCTGAAGTTCGATCGAACGGAGCAGCGACTCGCGTTCTAAGACGTTCCCTTCGGTGGCGATCAGTTGGATACTGGTCGTATTTTCACCGCCGGTGTAGCTGTCATCGATCTCCTCGAGTGCCTCGGCCTCGGGTGAATCGGTTTCGAACTGCTCGAGTGAGGAGTCATCGTCGACCAGGGTCACACCGGCCCCGAGGCCAGCGGTCACGACCAAGAGCGTACAGAGAATTGCAATGCTGTGGGTTGTCAGCGTCTCAGTGAACCGGTCGGCGAGAGTCATACACTCGCCTCACGGAGGAGACTCGAGGGGCCGCGAACGTTGCAGGGCATACGGTTGAATGAACACTAAATAACGGGGAGGGAAGAACCTATCGTTAAATTAACATGTCTGTGACTGTCCTCGAGTGGAGAGTGTCAATTTGACGGACCGGCCGAGTTTGGTTTTCAAGTGAGGAGGATACGTTCGAACAGGCCTCAGTATCTGTGTTAGAAGGAGCACTGAAGTTACCGGCGTTTGAAATCCGGTGCACCGCTCTATCTTTTGCAAAGTGCATTCGCAACAGTCAGAGTCCCCAACAGAGTCAAGGCTTGTTCTCGTGGCGCTCTTTGCAGTTACACCGGGAATGCGCATCAGCGAACTCGACAGCGTATGAGTGGACTTCTTCAGCCAATTCATGCATTCCGACTGCCAGATCCCGACCGGGTCGATCAATATCGTAATAGATTCTGGCACGATGCTCCGACCGGAACGCCGCGATTCGGGAAGCCACACCTGTATCAGAGAATACCCCGCGACTCTCGATGTCCTCGAACACTTGCTCATGCTTTCGAAAATCGGATGATTCGGCCGCAGTCTGATCCACCAAGTAGAACTGGAACGACCGTTCTATCGCGTTGAACGACAACTCGACGATACTGACATGACATCCTCCGCGCCGTGAACGGCGCGGTTTCCTCTCCGACGTGGGAGTCTCAGTCGGTTTACGACTCTCCGGAGGCAACATTCCCGTCACGATGGACGGTACTCGGGTCTGTGCGCTGTTGTTTGGGACGATGAGAGTGTAATATCTCCAGCCATTCATGGCTGTCCCACTCCAACCGCACGGGCCGTGCCATCGGCCTGACTGCTTTGTTCGTATGCCGTTGACGAGACACGTTGTGTCTCGTTCGCCGATCAGAACTCGGTGAGTTCTGATGACGCTTCAGGAATGTTTCTGACGCTGTGAGATCGGCGTGCCCCTCGAATCCACACGGACAGGTGAGCGTGTCCTGATGCCGTGTCGTCCGATCTGTGCCGCCACACTGCGGGCACTCTTGGCTAGTCCATGCTTCCGACCGAACCTTGACCGAGATACCGTATTCCTCGGCCGTACACGCTAGCCGTTCGGTGAACTGCTTGAACGCCCAGAAATTGTGCGTCTTGGCGTTCGTCTCGACCGACCAGTGCGTCTCGAGGACGTCAGTCAAGCCACCGATATACACGGTGTCTACGCCTTCGTCGTACAGTCGCCCGATCAGGTCACGGCACAGTGCGTCTTGTGCGTGGTTGCGTCGACGAGTCCGTTTTCGGTACAGTCGACGGATACGTTTGCTACTGTATCTCCCCTGCTCGAGTCGTTCGGAAGACTCTGTCTTCCGTGACTGAGCGGAGCAAAGCTCCGCGATGCCCGCGAAACCGTCGGTTTCGCTTGATTCCGAGAGACTTTGTCTCTCGGGCAATTTCGACTGTAGCCGGGCGATTTCTCGCGTTGTCTCACGGAATCGCTGGAACAGCTTGCGGCCTTCGTACAGGTATTGCTCGCCGGTCGTGGTGGTACAAGCGACGAGATTGTTCGCACCAATGTCCAGAGCGGCCTTGTGATCAGCCAGTGGAGTTGCCTGTTTATCTGAAGAAATAGTCACAGGCTGCGAAGCTCGGAAGGTGCTATCAGTCTCGTCGTACCACAGGTCTAACCGGCCTTGTTTCTCGTACTCGGGCCAATTCGGGTTGCCGACGATCTCCAACCGGAGTCGTCCGGTGTGGTCGTATCGGTCTTTCAGCTCACTCCCGACAAGGATTTCAAGCCGGGACCGCTCGCCCCATTCGACGGTATACGACGTGTTCCGAATGACGGTGTGGAGTTTGCGCCCGTCGTCTTGGTTCCCCCAAAATCCCGGTGGGTGGGGGTGTTCGGTGATCGATGGATCTTCGGGATCGTGGAACTTCTGTTTGTTTTTGAAGAACCCACGCCATGCTTCTGAGTTCTTGCGGATTAGCTGTTGTGCAGTCGATGTCCCGAGGGTAGCTTTGTATTTCCCCTCGAGTCGGCCGGTATCAGCATCCCACACGTCTTCGTCTTCGTAGCCGTCTTCATCGTTGTAGCGCATGAGGCGCTGATAGTTGACTTCGTTCCAGAGAGCGGCGGAAGCATCCAACAGGTTCCGTAGCAGTTGCTCTCCAGTATTGGAAAGTGGACGTACTGCGAACGTGTTGGTACGCTTCATCTGGCCACCTACTTGTTGGTTTCGTGGTGATGTAAGTACTGTCCAACCAGAGTGAAAGTGAAAGTGGATTGTCGCGTTTGAGACTCATGACCGGCTAGGATGCGATGTTTTGTCACCAGAGCTTACGCGATTCACGCCCGCCCTGTTCGCTCCTCGGTTCCGACTGTGGTCGGAACACTCGTCCCTCACGGGAAGGGCGGGACTCTCTCGCTGTTGAAAGGTAGTTGTTTGTTCCGCTGCGTAGCTGCCGGCACGTTCCGAGCATCGCACACGCTTTCCCAAGTTGTATGTCAGCATCCGTTTGCTGCCACGACAACGAATCTTGAACGGGGCCTGTCTCCTCGTCGGCTACCAACGACTCAACATGCTCGACAGCGGTAACAACATTTTCAAGCCCCATCTGCAAACACCTCCTGTTTCACCGCGTCAAGAGTCGGGGCGTCGTGAAGCGTGATCCCGTCCACGAGTACGTCACGGATTCGGTCGTGCGTTACTGCTGAGTCGGGAGTCTCGACGACGATGTGCGGTTCGAATCGATTACCATCGAACTGTTCCGACGTGATATCTCTCTCAATGCGATGCGCTGCTCGCTGGGCCGCCATTCGTCCATCATCGACAACGACGAATGCGTCGATATCGCTCGCCCGGTCGGCATCGCCGCGGGCGACGCTCCCGAACAACACGATCGCTGCATGATCACCGATACGGTCAACAAGTCGCTTCCGAACAGTTCGCACTGGGTCGTGGAACTCAGATTGCGGAATTGTAGTAACCGGATCGTCACTGCGAACGAATCTCTCCGGATTGATTTGTACGGCATTTGACCTGCCGCTGCGATCAACGTGAATAATACCGAGCGCTTCGAGGGAGAGAACAGCGGCGTTCACGTTCGACATTCCCCTCTCTGTCAATCGGTGGAGGTCACGGTTCGAGAATGTCGTGTCTGGATTCTCAGCGAGTACATGAAGAATATCAGTCGCTGCGCGGTGCCGGAACGCCTCGGGATCACCGAGCGGAATCGGGAGGCAAACGTACGTTTCCTCACATCCACCCGACGAACGAACAGCCTTTCGGTTCATGAACCGTAGAACGGTTCAATCACTGTTAATTGTTCCGCTCATCAGTACTCCTTCCCGTATACTCTTCGACCAGTGATCGCTCGAGAATGGATTGATTCCGTCTACTGATTGTTCAGTAGAAATCAAATAGGCCTGAGAACGCTGCTACGGCACTCCCAAGCAAATACACCCACCGCGTAATCGACAGT
>LFCJ01004454.1_pt1 | contig 10265 bp, 11 predicted proteins | sample 643141 | NCBI WGS metagenome assembly LFCJ01 (sample SAMN03766243, study PRJNA286221) | soda lake metagenome | biome: soda lake; feature: Kulunda steppe; material: water; isolation source: sample B1-Br-g2 brine of Lake Bitter-1 | place: Russia: Kulunda steppe | collected 2010-07 | reverse complement strand
TCTGTGCCAGGTGATTGAGCCACTCGGGGTTGCGGTTGTTAAGGCTCAGCCTGGCTTGTGCATTCCAAACTGCAATGATCTGCAGGTCCCAGTGGTGCTTTGGGAGAGGGGTGCGTGAATCATTCCAAAATGGGATATCAGCGTACTGAAGGTTTTGTGATGAGATGGTTCCCATAAGACTACACGTGTGGTTGGACTGGTTGTATAGTGCCATGTATGCATTTGTGCTCATGGATCTGCCCCTTGTATGTTTAGTTGATGTGAATTGAGGGAGAGCATGCAATTGCTGCAAATGTCAGGCAAACAAAACCCCACCACCAAGGATGATCAAACAGGGAGAAGAACCGTCAGTGAGGGGAGGGTGTTGAAATGAGGCCATGCTCTTCCTGTATTGCAACAAACTAGCAGTTTCATTTCAGGCATCATGACCGCTTTTTGGCTGGCAAAGATCACCCAAAAACAATCATCCTTATGACTTGGATGGCGGTTTACCCATAACTTCGAGGTGTATCCCCATACAAGTTGTATCCCTGTCAAATTCCAAACCAGCATCTCCCTTGCCCTCCACCTTCTTGCGAAACCTTTCTTCCTTTGCCAGAGCACCCCAAAAAAATCAACGAGCATCTGCAGTTCAGGTGTGTCAAGCTTAATGCTAGCCGCAACCGCCAGCACGCAATCTTACTATCGTATATGGCTATAAGGTTATCCAAGCGTCCCCTGAAGGCAGTCTGCGCATGCTCACAGCCATGGCCTGTTTGCCTAGCCTCCTTGTTTGGAAGCTTTCCAGCTCCGACGTATATGATGCTGCACTTCGCGGAGGAAGGCAAGTCCGATGGTGAGTAGTGCCGGAAAGAACAGGGGCATGTACACCTGCAAGGCACCGCAACATGAAGCTTTCAAGTTCAAAAGTTAGGGTCAATTGCCAGCCTGCTCGTAAGGCTGGTCAATTTGTGGCTGGTCATGCCAGGCAAGAAGAGGTCCGTAATGTCTGGGATGAAATGGCAAAGTGTGTTGTGCTGCTGAGAAGGGAAACCTAAGACAGTCTAATTACGCATTGCAGCTAATAAAGGAGTCTCCACCGAAAAACATGGCTAAGAGGAAGAGATAGGAACAAATATTTCTTTCTGAGGGAGCACACAAGTAAGCAGGGATGGGTGAATAAGGTTTTGGCAGACCCTCGTTTTGACACGTCTATAGAGCCTCTTTTGAGGCTATTTGAGCCTCTTTGGCATTCTGATCAGATCCTTTTTACCCATCCCTACAAGTAAGTCTTGGCAGCGCAAAAGAAAATGCGCATCAATTTTCATGACAGCACAAGAGCATTTTACACAATGTCTATTTCTGCCTCACCAAAAAGACAATGCCACTGCGATAGTGTGCTCGCCAAACAAAACATGCTCACATTCCTCATAACATGCTTAGGAAGGTCGAGTTGCAAATAGCAAGATGGCACCGGAGGAACACCCCCATTCCGCTTACATGCGAGTGAATTAGCCTGAAGATTGATAGTAGGGGGAAGGGCGCAACATGTGAAGATGCTGGTGGTGCTGGGGCATTGCTGCACCAGGACAAGGCGTGAGAAAGGCAGCGCAGGACCAATGACCTGCCAGACGCGCCACGGCGCTGCAATCAAGTGGCTGCTAAGACACACAGCTGATGACTGTATGCCTTGCGTGAGCCTCGCAGTGAGTTTGCGTGTTTCTTGCCTGTCAGTTTTTACACTGGCCAATGTGGTGTGTGCTAGGGTGTAAAAGCATGCCAATGTGAGCTCCAGCTTGCCTCCTAGAGCCTCACCCCTAGCTTGTGTGAGTCAGGGAAAGACAGTTGTGCCAGGATGGCAGGGTGAGAGAAGGCCGCCTCTGCTGCGGCGTGAGCTGCACGCGCTTCACGGCCAGCCGTCTCGTAGTCGCCTGCGTGACAAAAGCGGGTTCTCTTTTTTGCCCTATAAGTGGACCCCTGCATAAGCAGCCCACTGATGGTCAGGGGCCCATGCTCTGCCTCAGAGGGATCTCAACCAAGAAGTGCAAAAGTTGAGCGTCGACCGACAGCCAAGCCAAGCAGGTGCGAGATGCCTGACCAAACCAGCACGCGGTTGCAAAGAGCCCCTTCATGCAACGTTCTCAAGCAAGGCACGGGAGGAACTGTACCAAGCAGCCACTCACTTATGTCAGCAGCCAGCCCTGCCTGGTGTAATGAGCCCAGCGCGCCTTGCACCTGCAACATGCACCAGAGCACATAATGGTGAGTCGTGGCAAGCTGGACGCACGCACGCACACACACATGCATGTACACACGCACACGCGCACAGCGCACATGCACACAAACACACACACACACACAATGCGGCAGGAGCAGCCGCCTCACCTGCTGGCCGATGACATCAGGCATCGCCAGGTTGGGCAGGGCCAGCACAGTGCGAGAGAGACTGCCCAGGACTCTGGCGGCTGCTGCGATGTCCCGCGCGACGCGCCGCCGCTGCAGACGCGAGTGTAGCACCAATGCAGACCACAGTGCAGCACCAGAAGCGCAAGTAAAATGATGACAGCAGTTGGCACAAGGCTCAGGGAAAAGGCAGGCAAGTGGTACACCTGATGTGGAGGCTGAGCCAAGGTGCACTGCTCATCAGGGGGACATTCATAATTCAAAGCAAAAGATGACGTAACAAAAGAGGAGGCCCTAGGGCACAGCCAAGGTGCAGCAACATCACATAGGTGTCTGGGCCGCAAGGGCACAGCAGGGCGCTTGGACCAGCTGGCCTGATCTCACATGCAGCCTTTTTTAAAGCAGTGATCCACTGATGATGGATTGATGGAAGGCAAGGCATAGCAGGCGAGGGACATTTGATTGCGCCTGCTGACATACAAACACACTCGTGTGTACACAGCCCCTTCTCCCTCCATAAGTGTACCGCAAGCGTGTGTTTTTGCAAAGGCGTCTCACACTCAAGCACTCCCTCAGATACAACACACACACACTCGCACGGTAGTATGCACACACTTTCTACAGCTGCCCCACTCACCAGCACCAGATCGACCTCCCATTGCGCGAAGCCAGCAACTGAGGCAGGCAGCACGCGGACAGCGGGCAGCCCCGCCACCCTGCTGCCCCTGCTACTGTGGCCGCTGCCTGTCCCACCACCACTAGGCACCTGCAGCGCCTCCTCGGGGCCTGCCCCCAGCCCAAACAGCACCCGCAGCTGCGCAGTGGTGGACTCTGCAAAATCATGCATTGCCCTTGCATCCAAGCCACGGCCCATTGCGCCTGGTGGCCTCTGCTGCGCTGCCCCCTGCCCATCCCCATCCCCCTTGTCCACCCCGCCTGCCCCCGGCAGCTCCTCCCCAGCACCGCCTGCCTCGCCCTCCCGCTGCAGCAAGTGCACCCCCCCCCAGTGGGGCACCCAGAAGCTGCTTGTGAGTGCTGCGCCCCCGCCTGCGCGTTGCAGCAGCAGCATCGGGCGCCGCGAGGCGGGCGGCACGTACAGCACCATGTGCAGCGTGTGCGCTGGCACGTGGCTTGCCTGACTGCCCCAGCTGCCTTGCCGTCCCCTCCCGTCCTCACCGCCCAATTCTATGCACGCATAAGGGGGCCAGCAACAGAGTGTAACATCGCTGGCACCCTGCGCATCATAGATCGGCACTGCAGGCACGCCAAAGTCCAGGCTCCAGTCAGAGTCCACAAAAAAGGGCAGCTGGGCGGGCTCGACAACATACGCGCCATTGCGCGCGCTCCAGGTGCCGTGCGTGCGCGCGGGCGCATGCAGGCGCACCTGCAAGGCAGATGTCGGAGGCGCCTGGTCACACTCGGGCGCAGCGCGCACAGCTGCGAGCCGCTCTTGCTTGGCACTGGCAAGCGCATGAGGGTCATGCGCGCACATGAACTGGTCCACGCATGTGCATGGGCGCACGCGCATACACACACGCGCACATAAACTCTCATTCCAGGCGGAATCGTGCGCATGCGCAGCCTGGCTTGCCGGGCGGGTGGAACCCTCTTGCCCAGCGACAGCTTTGCTCATCTGCAGCTCTTTCCATGAAGACCGCCACCGTCAGCCCCAGCTCCAAGGCGCACAGGAGCACACGCATGCATGCGCGCTCTCCCCACGGGAGACTTGTGTGCATGTGTGCGGGAGCAACAGAAAAGCGGTCGCACGCGGGCATGGCAGCGCTGCTCACGCTTGTGTGTGCTGTGGCCAAAAGGCGCGTCTGAACCCTGGTAGTGTCCATGGCCGCACACTACAGCACAACAGGCAGACGCGTGATCAAGTTGCAGCTCCCCATGGGCCCCTTTCCCCCCCCACCTGACTGACGACAGACAGCTCCACCACTGGCGCGAGCGCACTCAAAATGGGTTGCAGGTACGCAGCCTCAAAGGCCTTGAAATCCCAGGTCGCAAACCCCCTGCCCGTCGCAGCGCCTCCCTGCGCGTCGCTGCCGCCTGTCATTGGCTCGGGCTCGGCGTTGACCAGCCAGAAGGACAGAATGGTCTGGCCAGCGGGGGAGATGGGGAGGCCCAGCGCATCCGGATCTGCGCGTGTGCGTGTGTGTGTTTGCCCGTGTGCGTATGTGTGTGCGTGTGCGTGTGCGTGTGTGTGCTTGCGTGCATGTGTGTGTTGTGAGTGCATGTGCACTTGTACATGCATGAATGCATGTAAAAACACATGTGCATGACTAAGATTGGGCATTTGCTTTTTTGCCTAGTGCATCTGCTTTGTTGTCTTGTGCATATGAAAAAGAGGGCACGGGGCGTAAGCGTCTGTTTTGTGCATGATTTGCACGCCGCCTTGCATGCTCAGGTGTGCGCATGCATGGCCGCATCGTCACACACGCTTGGACTAGCACACATGCACACACAGTTGAACATTCATACACACGCCGTAGTTTCAAGTTCAGTTACACAAAAAGATACACACATGCATACACACAAGAGCATACACGCACGCACACACATGCACAGACTTGCAAGCGCCCACAGATATATGCGCAAAAGTAGCGCACAAATAAGCACACAGAGGCGCGCACCTGGCTGGCGGGCAAAGCTGCGTCCCACTGCAGGCGCAGCCACGTGCTCCAACACTTCGTACACGCGCTGCCGCGCCTGCTGTCGCGCCTGCTGGTGCGACGTGCCCACCCCGCTCGATTGGCTTCTCTCGCCCTCAGGTGCGCGACCCCCTGAGGGGGCAGCTCCCTGGGCAGGCCCTGGGGCAGTGCCACCGCCAGGATACCACAACCACGCATGCCGGTGCCGCCCAAAGGTCATCTGGTACATAGGGCCCGCACCCGTGTGGGGCTCTGGTTCCGGCGCAGACGGCGGCGGGTGCGGTGGCTGCAGCCCCCCGGGTCCTGCGGCGGCTGGGGCTGCGAAGTGTGATGGCAGCACGAAGAGGAAGTAGTGGCCACCATATGCCCAGCCGGCCCTTTGGATGAGCGTGTCGAGCAGCTCATCCAGCTGTGCATCGGTGGCGGGTGGTGTCGGTCGTGATGGTGTGGAGGCGAGGTCCTGCTGCTGCTGCTGCAGCCCCACTAGGAGGGGGAAGATGTCTAGGCAGGGTGGGCTAGCTGGAGGCGTGAAATATCTTGGCCAGCATGAGGGGGGGTTAATAAGGGGGGGCGGGAGGGGGGGACAGGAGGGTGCTTCGCGTACGACAGTCAGGCGTAGTAGGTCCTGCATGGCATAGTGCGTATGAATTGCGCATATCAATGGCTGTGTGCATGACACACATACAGTGCTTGTGTGCCAGTACAAACGCTCTGACTGTGGCTGCTTTTGATCCACCAGTGTAGCTCATACAGGCGCATGCGAGAGAGGCAAATTGGAGGGAGAGGAGGGAAAGAGGGGGTGGAGAGAAGGGCATGAGGAAGGGAAGGAAACAGGAAGAATCCCTGTTGGTGAGTTATCAGTCCGGATCAAAGGCCACCTGAGTGAGAGCAGCGTTTTGCAAGACTGCTGATGCCCTGTCCGGCAGGCAGAGAGCTGCCAGTTCTGCAAATCATTGCTCTCCATGCTCTCTGCCGTATAGTGCAGGACACTGCACATGGCAAGGAGCATACAAGGCTGTCCGAGGTACCCAGTTTGCAACACAGGGAACTCACCCCGTTGCATCACGCTAGAGCTCACCTCCATCTGCTGCCTGTCCTGCAGGCCGGCATGCTCTGCCATTGTCAGGTACACAGACTCAGCAAGAGTGGGATCATCAGGGAACATGCCTACAGCGAGTTTGAGAATGACGTGAAAGTTTCTGTTATTGCTGAAGAACGACAAGTGCAGGCAGCTGCGCAAGGCTGCCAGGTCCTAGCTGAGCGCAGTTAGCAAGCACGCGTTCAGTCATGCACTGGGGCCTGTCTTGCACCGGTTTGAGGGATGACCAGCTTCTTCTCAGCATGGACAAGAACGCCTGCAATGGAGCTTTGGTCACGCTTTGCTTTTCCTTTTTGTTGCAGCAGTTGAGCAGCGCAGCGCACCTTCTTCCCCCACCAAGTACAAAACAATAGATGTGGGTAGGATCCTGCTGGTATTGCTGAGCTTTTCAGAAGCCTGCTGCATCATGGTGTGAGGCAGCTTTGGCCTGTTGATGCTGGTCAAGTGCCACCAGATGGGCACCCCTGCATCGCCAACAAGGCAAATGGGCTGTAGATTGCACAACGCTTTGATGGTGATGAAGCTTCCTTCCTACTTGCAAGCACAGTCCACTCACCCAGCAAAACATACAAGAACACGCATAGCGTGATGCCAAGCCTTTTGTGCCCCCTCTGCCCTGGATGCTCATCAGCTCCCATCTATGAGAGGTTTTTTTCTACAGCATTCCTGCCCTGCTTGTGCTTGCCTCGCTGATTCAGAGAAAGAGTCCCGGCATCACTGCTGACAATGAGAAATTGAAAGCGGTGATGGCGGTGACAGCTGAAGAGAAAAAATTACAAATCGTGCTTCGGAAAAGCGAAAAAACATCTCAAATCAATCTCCATAAGCGAGTCCAAATTGGTCAACTCATGCAGCTACCATCGGTAGGTAATTTACGTCATTTGTCCGTGTATGTGCCTTAAGGTCTGCGATCTCAATCAAGCGCCTTGCCTGCTGAACCAAGCCAACCTTGCTGCTCCCAGCAGTACAGCCATTAGTACGCCCGCAATGTTTGACCTGGATGTGGGCAGCGAAGGGTGATTGTAGTAAAAAGGATGGGCGTCATGACATTGCGAGGAGTCACTTGTCGACAGAGAAGAACGATGACTTTGAGGGTGCAATCCTCTGTGCGGGCGCTGTCTTGGACGCAATGACAAGCCAACGAAAAGCCTTGAACAAGGCTAGTCAATGAGTACTTGTTATGTGACTTTTGCAAAGTCCATAACTCACAATGACCAGCCCCCAAGCGCACTTGCGATTCTATGCGCAGCATATAGGTGAGCCACATCACCAATCAGGAGTCCGAGTAAGATGACCTGCAGCGGATCGATCGTGTAAGGCTCGTCACAATTATCGACGGTCCTATGGAGACATGTGGGGGCTGGCACCTGATTCTGCAAATTCGATTCAAAATTTTAAGGGCTAATATTTTAAACTGAGCAGTCAAACCAGTTGTCCGAAACGACTGCAGACAAAATTATAAAAAAATCTACCCACTCACCCTCATGGTGTCAGTGTTGTCAGCTACTACTGCTTTAAACTCACAGACTGTAAGTGCCAATAAAACTATTGCAAACCTGTAGAGGGAGAGTGGTAGTGGCCCACATGCGTTTTGACAAAGGTGAACACAAGTGGAAAGTCAAAATTGCAACAAACATCTTTGATTGTCAAGGGCAACCGCTGGTTTTGCCTATCCTCCAAGCAGCTCTAAGTTATGAGAGGTCAGATACAATCTAAAAAGATGTGTTCAAACAACAAAGCACTAAGGTCATTCTTGCAAGTTGCAACTTCTTGCGCAGTTCCAGATGCTTGGATACTCACATGCAAATAAGTGCCTCCGCAATTGGGGGAAATAAGGTGGAATAACCATGCACCTCCAGCACAGCCGGCGGAGCAAACTGCAGCGATCATGAGGCGGAGGTTGCCTGGTTCTAGCAGCTGAGCGACATAGGTCTATGCTGACTGAACAGTGCACACGCAGGTAAACTACCTCATGTCGTAAATTGCTGTCCCGTAAATTGGTTTCATGAATGTCTCTGTGCAGGCATTACAAACATCAACACTTGTGATTCGTGATTTGTGATTTGTGCGCATGTGGCCTCACCCCTGAGAGAAATGCTTTGGGGAAGATCAACGCCATGATCATCGCAACACAGTTTATAATTAGCTCTGATGTCCAAATCAGCAGGAATGCTCTTCCATTCGCGGACCTTGTCCTACCCATGACCTGCTTGTGTTTTGCAACTACAATTTCCACACGAAGCACCTGTAGATATTGCCGAATCTTGAAATAAAGATCTAAAATTGTCCATGCTTTCAAGCTCTGGATTTTGTGCCGAGGTCCGACCCCGTACCGTCCCGTACTATTTATAAATATTCTTCTATTTTTATGTTCATTTTATACCCTTACTTGAGCTAACTTTGATCTCAGCCCAAGTGATGGACGCATATTAGAATGGCATTGGAAGGCTGAAATTTGTATTATCCAGTTTTCTTGTGCCTACTCTGTTGGCAATTCCTTCTTTAATGTTAGCTGGCTAGCTGTTAAAGAATTTTATCAGCAAGGATCTGGCACTGAAACAGGGTACTGCTCTTATTACCAGACTGCTTCCACACGTCAACAATGGTAATAGCAACTCATTTGGGAGCATGCCAATCGCTCCTTCCAATTGACACGCTATGGACACTACTGCATATATAGGCACCCTTTTTAATCAGAAACTCACTATCCGCTTCAAAAAGTCCACAAGCCTTCAGTGTCCACTCTGTCAGCAAGCAAATAGTGCTTTCTATATCCTTCCAGGGTGTCGACACAGTATTGTCTCTAAAACAATCAATGAACGCCATAATGTTGCCTCAGGCTCATTATGAAAGCCATCAGCAAAGGCTCTCGAGCAGGATCTTTGGTCCATAGGGATGCCGGCAGCACTGACCATTTGGCCCAGAAGAACCTATAGATTCCTGAGCATGCCAATAACAGGACAATACCCAGTTGGCTTTTGATGCTCGTTATCTGTTAGAGACATGCTAACCTCAAGTCCCCCGGATGCCATTTTGGACCAATCCATATTGATATGGATTCCTTACCTATAAAATCTAAACAACCTTCCACTCCTCACATGCAACAGGTGCAGCACGCTACATCCCATGGGGAATTGTGCAGAGCTCACGAGCTCAAAGCTAATAAGAGAGAGGTACACCTGATAGAAGGTCAAATGATGTGTAGACAGTGTCTACTAGACACCAGGCCTGGACACCAGCTGCCGGCGGAGACCTCAGGCAAACGACACAAGACTCTATGCAGGCCCTTAAAAGCTAAAAGGGGTACACTTCACACCGTCCTTCTTGGTGTAGGAGTTTCAATACTTCTGTATTGTTTTCGGTTGCAGGCTGTATCAAGCTGATGTGCCCCTCCTAGGCAAGCACAGCAACTATCCATGAATCTCCAAACATATTTTGGCAGGTGCTAAAACAGGGTACCGCTCTTATTACCAGAGTCTGCTTCCATACGTCCACAAAGGCATCAGCAACGCTTTTTTTAACATGTCCAAAATCTCTCTCCAAATGAAGCGCAATATATTCCACTTCCGCACAGGCACCCTTCTTGATAAGAAACATGCTGTCCGCTTTAAAGTGTCCACCAGCCTTCAGTGTCCACTCTGTCAGCAAGCAGATAGTGCTCTCCATATTCTGTCAGGGTGTCAACATACAATTATTTCGGGCATGATCACTGAACGCCATGATGTTGCCTTCAGGCTCGTAATGAAAGCTATCAGCAAAGGCTCTTAGAGGGAGCCAGAGTCTGGAAGGTTGTTTGGTCCAAGTAGATGCCGGCAGCACTAACCATTTGGCCCAACAAAGCCTTAAAATTTCTGAACATGCTTATAACAGGACATTACCCAGCTGGCTTCTTGATCATCAATGATGCTCGTTTATCTGCCAGAGATAGACTCACCTCTAGTCGCCCTGGTGCCATTTTGGTCAGTTCTTTATGTCAGGCTGAGAGTCTGCTGCATGCAGAATAGCCTCTAGACATAACCACTACATGTGACCCCGTCCTCAATGTCATGCCCAACCTGAGCAAGTGGATGCGCGAGCAACCCATCTGCAGCAGCAGCAACAGCAGCAGCAACAGCAGCAGCAGCAGCCGC